>JADEYI010000889.1_pt1 | contig 29733 bp, 37 predicted proteins | sample 8542331 | NCBI WGS metagenome assembly JADEYI01 (sample SAMN16510988, study PRJNA670497) | mine drainage metagenome | isolation source: biofilm near Copperflume 1 | place: Germany: Marsberg coppermine Kilianstollen | collected 2018-02 | reverse complement strand
GCAGCCTTTAACTGCAGCTTGTCTGCAGGACGCACCTTGCCTCTTGGCAGGAAAGCGTGTAATAATAATGATAATGAGAATACAGGGCTACACGCGGGAGATGTCTCGGCCGAAGAGTTTGGTGCGGACCCAGTCGGAGGAGACAAGCAGGATGTTGCGCAGGCTGATCTGGCTGTACGTCTCAAACCCTTTCCACATCACACCTGACAAAAACACAGCAGCACTATCTTGAGGCGAACGACATGACTCCAAACTTTTTGCCGGCCGAGCACGCACAGCCTCTGATGCTCGTGTCTTGCGGAGATGTTCATGCCGAATGGAAACATGCAACTACCCTCAGAATGTTTTCAGCCCAACACCCTCCAGGTCGAGTATCTCCTGCCACAGGTGCAAGATGAAGGGTTGACTGACGATGGCATTGCTCGTCAAAGTGTGCTCCAGTGAATGAGATGTGATCATATGATGAGATCTAACAGGGCAATGCGAAAGGTGAAGGGTGGCCCAAGCAGCACAATCTTGTGCCACTTGGCAGCCCCAGAGACTCAATTGTGCCAAGCCCCTTTGACTGCTGCAAGGGAGAAGGAAGAATGCGAGCTCTGGGCAGACCAGAACTGCATGCCAGAGCCAGCCGATCCCAGGAAGATATCCCAAACGACATCAGACCCTGTCTCTCTCAGAGCATCTCTCTCAGAGCACCGGCTCTGCACCTGCTGCAGGCCCAACCGGAGTGGCGGGGTGCGTGTCAAGGGGCAAGGCCAAACCTGCGGTGTAGCCAAAGACAGGGCCGATGGTGGGGACGTCCATGACGGCCTTATCGCGGCCCACATAAGCGAGGCTGCCCTTGTGCCCGTAACGGAATCCCTTGAAGCCCGTAATGGGCTTCCCGGGCGTCCCCTTGCCCTTGGACAGCAGCTTGGCCACGTACTCGCCCTGCTGCTTTGCCACCTGCAAAGCGTGTTCGATATTCGGAAAAGCTTCGCCTCAAAATGCACCATCACATTACATCCGACGGTGCGCGTATCTGTTACGATACAGAAGCAGCGGCATGCACTGTCTGGGATAGCAAATGCTGGAGAATGTTGGAAGGTAGAGTGTGCACTTAAGGGAGGCCAAAAGATGGATCTGATGGTATCTCACCGGGTCTTACGCAGTCGACAAAAGACAGCCGCACCACGACTTCTAACCGTCACTTCCACCCAGGATGTGAGTTTCAATTGAAAAAGCAAATGAGAAAGAAAATACATCACCCCCTGAGAGCTGGCTGGCAGTGCGCACAGCAGACATCATGCAGAGGAAGGCAGGTTAGAAATGCAGGCTACAAATATCAAATTCACACTTGAACCTACCTCTAATGGGCATGGCATAAACTGTTCATGCCTATTTGCTATGGCACCAAATGGATACAGGACGACCGGAGGGCATATTTTTCAAATCCTCAAATTCAAATTCAAAATCGAAGCCCAAATTAAAACCCTAAATTTTTAAATTCAAAGTTCAATTCAAAATGAGAAATACCCCGCACCTGCGCGGTGGCCGGCAGCGCGCGCAGCCCCTGGTCGATCTTGCCGATGATTTCGCGGAACGCATCCTTGTCCAATTCCGTGTCTTCACCTAAGGCGCTGACCGGAGTTCCATCTGTGCGCTTCTTGACCAGTTTCCCCACCATGCTGTTCCACCGCTTCAATCCCCCGTACTTCCTGTGATAACACCATGGAGAGCTAGTGTTATATACAACGTGCACCCAACCACTCGTTCAACCTATTGTGCTTCGCTTCTCATGGCTTCCTTGTTTTACTTTGTACCGCTGAAGCACTCCTGATAATCCTGGCGTGAAGCCCAACAGCATTGGTCTGGGCAACAATCAGATTCACATGCAGTTCCTTCACTTGCATTGCAAGAATGACTGCACCAGCAGCGAGCAGATTTCGGGAAGCATGACTGCTCAAATCTGCGGGTGGCCGGGCACCAGAGCGCATCTCAGACAAGGTATTTACATACGACAAAGTGTTTGCCACTTTGTTGTTTGTACGCTCGGCAAAGGCAAGAGGACAAAGAAAAGAAAAAAGGCAGGCAGGGAAGCTGGTGCGCACCCATCGAGGAAGCGGGCATGCTCTGCGAAGTGGGAGTAGTCCTCGGACGACTTGCGCAGAATGTCGCGCACCTCCGAAAGCTGCAGCTTGCCGTCCTTGCTCACATCCGCCTGATCAAACAGCTCCTCCGAATGGCTCAGCGCCTTCTCCTGCACCAGCCACATCGCCAAAGTGGTCCAATCCGTGACACAAGCTCTACAGGTCTTCCTGTGCCGAGCAGTAATGCAGGAAGCTGTAAGATGGTCTGAATCAAGCTGAAGAGAACGTGACCCTGGGGTTGTCAAAGCGCCAAAGCGTAAGGCGTAAAGCGTGGCACTACTGTATGTCCTAGGCGTCTATGAGGCAGATTGCTCACACTGTGCAAGGATCTCAGAGATCAGCCTGACTTTATGATAGACAGAGGATTCTGCTCTTTTCCATGCAAGCCAGGTCCAGGTCACCGCTGTGGAGGCACTGCCACATGCTGAGGTATTGCATGGCTCAAGACACGCACATTCTTAGATGTGCATTCAACCAAGCGGCAATGGGTGCATGCCTGCTGGATGGTGGCAGCGTCGCCGACAGCATAGATAGAGCCTTCCGAGCCAAGCACGCGCAGGTACTGGTCTGTCACGATGCTGCGGAAGTGAGTCTGGCTGCCCTCCGGCAGCCGCTCCTAAGGCAAAATGCAGAGAATTCGACATTCTTGAATCTAGATCACTGCCCTTCTGTGATACCTTCAAAGCTCCCATGGTTTCCAGCTGGAACCCGTCAGCACTTTGAGTGGTTTAGGCGAACAGCATGAGCAGGCGTAGAGTGCGACCCTCGCTTCTGCGCAAGATATCAGCAAGAAAGGCAGTCCCTGTGCCTTAAATATCAGCAGCCAGGGCAGTGATCTGCATGCATCCAAAGCCAGCAACGCCCCAGACCAGAGGGAAGCTCCAGGGTGGTCCTGCCTTATGCATACAGAACCAGCAGTGCCCACAATCATTTCCGATACTCAAAAGATGACAGGTGAGCAGATATTCGGGGCAGTGCAGCGCACCTGCAGCTGTTTGATGAGCGGGTGCATGGCAACGCCAGTGGCCCAGACGCAAGCGCCAAAGGGGATTTCGTTCGTGCTGTTGGTCTGCGAGTTCACCACGATCACCTTGTTGGGCGCCACCGACGCCACCCGGCTGTTCAGCACCAGATCTATGCCCTCCCTGCGCGCGCACAGCCTCCTTTGCATCGCTGCAAAGTGGTACACAAAGAAACGCAAAGCCATGGGGTGTCCACAGACTCCATGCAGTGCCGAATAAATTCTGAGCCCCATCTGCAACCCTCTTCTGGCCTCGTAAACGCATTTCCAAAGTTCATTTGAGTTCCTCCCCTCTGATGCGCGGTTGGAAGTTGCCGTCAAAGCAGAGGCCGACCTGCTGGTTCCAGATGGAGGGTGCCATCTCAACACTGCCCTACAAGCATCTTACCAAGGCCAAGACCAAGGTAAAGGCACAAAGAGGCGCAGCCTTCCACAGATGTCAGCTTGCTCTGACAGACCCTGGAGGCTGTCGTGTCTTGAAAGCATTGTCAATCAAAGCAAGCCTAAAGTGTTTTTCTGTCTCTTGCACCCAAGATAAATTGCGCGTCCCAGGGACACTCCTCACAATCATAATCAGCCTGATTCCCCTACTGTTGTATTACAAGTAGACAAGCATCTTCCGCGCCTGCTGAATTCTGAAGCCGTGTAGGTGGAGATCTCCCGGTCATAGGTGGACAGCACATGGTCCTGCAGCTCGATGACCCGGATGCGCACGAGGGAGACAAGGCTCGGATAGATGCGGCGCAGATCATCCACGACCATGTCATGCAGCTCCGCCGCCACTTCCACCCCCGTGGGGCCGCCGCCCACTATCACAAACGACAGCAGCCGCTCCCGCTCCTGCGCGCGCGTTTTTATGTATTCTATGTGATGCGTGTTTTATACTCTGCCGTTGCGCGGACTATGCTACAGAAATCTGCCATGCTGCTCGTGTAGCATGAGGCAATTGATGCTGTGCACTGCTGCGGCAGTTGCACCCTGGCACACGGCAATCGGTTGCACAACTCCACATATACAACCTCGTCTGTAAAAGTCGAGCATTTCTAAAACAATCATGGCATGACGCCTGGCGCCCTCCACATCAGAAGTGCTTTGTGAGGCATCTGCAACATATCCAGAGCAGGTTGTTCCAGCAAGTTGCCGCGGATGTGCATGAGGTCATTTCGACTGCGCAATGTATAAGCATCACTCTGCCTGCTGTGTGCACATTGTGCACCACACTACTTGCTTGCATGCCGCTCAAGCCCGCCTTCCCTTGGACAGGATGTGTGTCCCTCTGCTGCATCACTGAAGCTGTGTGTAGAGTTCTGACTTAATCCTGATGTAAAGGTGAATGGCCCCGGCTGGCGGGGGGGCGATTCAGATACTGAGCACCGTGCCCACGGTTGATTGGGTCTTGCTTGGATCTAGCGAGTCCATCAAGGGGTAGGATTATGGCAGCCTTAAATGCAGCTTGTCTGCAGACGCACCTTGCTTCTAGCAGGAAAAGCGTGATGTAATTTAATGTAAAGGTGAACGAGGAATGGGCAGCACCTCCTGGGAGACAGCCGGCAGCGAGGCGCGCTCGAAGCACTCGGAGACTTTGCGGCGCAGGTTGTGGGCGTCGTCAATGCTCTTGAAGAAGGTGGTGTGCTCCGCCACGCCCTTGATGCCAAAGGTGTTGTTCACGCTCCCCACCGCTGCAATCAGCACACCACAAACAGTTTATTTGCATGCACTCTACTTGGATGGTCATATGAAAAACAGATATCTGCCCCTTGATGCACACTCCCCACCGCTGCAATCACACCACAAACAGTTTATTTGCATGCACTATACTTGAATGGTCATTTGAAAAACAGATATCTGCCCCTTGTTGCGCACTCCCTACCGCTGCACAGCGCATGCATCAGCTCAATTCAATTTCAGATTCAAATCTGAAGTGTTGAGATAAAAATTTCTGCCTGGGCTCTGCCTGGGCAACCCAGACTCGCGGGTTAGACACCCTTATGTCAACGCTTGACTGAGCACTGTCATAGCTGCCACACTACTCTGTGCTTAAGGGTACATGACCTGAAGCCCAGCTTGAAGACTAGCTTGAAGACCAGAACACACCAGCTTGAAGGCTGTTCTGACTCTGCCGCCGTTATCATACAATGCATGCAGTAGCTTGCATCAGCAAAGATGCCAACAGAAGACCTCCCAGAAAGATGCAAAGGCTGCCCAGGGCAGAATTTGAAGCCCCAGTTAAAAACGGAGACTTCTTGGGATAGAAGCTATGGAGAGGACTAGTAGAGGGCACGGCAGGGAGCGCACCCAATCAACCGACTCCATCATCCTCTGAAGAGCAACAAAGTCTCTTTTCCTTTACTTTACCTCGAAACGAAACTAGAACAGGAATGGCAGAGAGCGCACCCAGGACGAGAATGTCATAGGGGACCTTGAAGCAGGAGTCCTCTGGGTCCGATGGGATGCACGCCTTGATGGTCTTCTCCAATGGGTCTATCTCCTGACACACCGCCTCAAAAAATGTCCCCTGCAAGAACACATACCGTAGTCAGCACCATATTTCGGGCGTAAAATTTTTTTCCTTGAAAAAGGGTTGATAATTGAGACTCTGAAATGAGAAATATAACCCCTACAACAGTTTCGAGACCAGCTTTGGAAAGCTTTCGCCAAGCCCGACTCATTGGTGATCATGATGCATCAATTGTTAGGATGGGAAGGCTTTCAAAAAGAGGCCCAAACATTTTGCGCATGTGGAGGTGTGCAGGGTTTATGGTGATGACTACAGTAAGGTGTTCAACCATTTTGCAGAACGTTGCTGATGCAGATTGAACATCTACAGTCACTCTGAGTGACCAAGAGAGTCACTGGGAGTCCCTTTGGAATGGAGCGTTGGGATTGGATCAGTACGCATCAATGAACGTTGTGGACAAGTGTGGCCAAATTTCAGCCTATGGTACAGTGACAGCAGGTCTCACAAGTGAGTGGAGCAGCCGCACAGGCTCTGCAGTGAGCAGTTCAACACATAATTCGCTGCTATAAACACGCTGCCTTCCCAGTAGGCTATCGGCCTCCTGTGGGTCTGTGATCAAAAGAAATAGCAGCAAAAGTGATGTGTGCTCACCTTTGTGCCCAGAACTTTTCTGACGGGCTCGATGATGGACCGCTCTTCCACAGTCCCAGTCGCGCACGCCGGCAGCAGCGGAGTGTACAGGAAGTAACTGCGCAGCAACAATGAAATGAGTGCGGCAAACAGCGGACAGACGCAGGGATTGAAACAGCACAATGCCAACAACACAGAGACAACAGATTCGGTGACGCCATTGTGATCATCATCCTTTGACATGCTTCCTTTATAGCGGGTGCAGGGATGCATTAAGGGAGAGGGCGCACTTTCTGGGGGAGACGATGGTGACTTCCAGGTTCTCACTGCACATGCACACAGCCACATCAGCGCCAGTATTGACAAACTCTATTTCAAACCACAGAAGCAGCAGCGCATTCAAAATTCGTTTCCGCGAGCGCTACACATGTGACCTGTGAAGCCTGCAGCCCGCACTTCCGCCTCATGTAATGCAGGAACTATTCTGATGTATTGCCCGTCTTGCTTTCCAATGCCATGAAGCCAGGCAAAACAGCTTGGGTAGTGCAAGCTGTGCTGCAGGATATTTTCCAGGCAAGCTGGCCACGGGTGGAGGGGCGGTCTATATATAGGTACATGTTGAGATACAGTGCATAAAACACACCTGTCCCGTCTTGACAGCGACTTGATGAAACTCATAGCTCCCCAGCCAGAGCCTAGCACCACAACACGCGGCTTGCCGCTGTATTTGCCGCCCCGCCCATAGTATACAGGCATGCCATCCGGCTTGGTGGCTCCATTGTTGCTCTCCTGAGAACACAAGGTAGATGAGATCCTTCTGTGAAATGGTTCTGCTGCGTGGCTGGTTTGAAATCCTGATGCCAATGGGTCTCTGAACGTTTTGGTCAAAGATGGATCCTTTGTGAACCTTAAGAATCCTTGGACAAGAGCAAAAGCATCCAAAGGCATGCCCTGGAAGGCAAAAATATCAAGATAACATCTTCAGCACCATCTTACTGTTCGTCCTGTGAAAAGCCAGGTGGGTGCGTCACGCCCAAAAGGTTGATGACCAGTCTCCTAGGGTTCCATATCTTGGACCCAGCTAATCCGCTTGCAGGCGCTGGATCAAAAAGAAAGATAGGGCATCAATCTGCGTGCAGCTTGAAATTAGCGTGCGAGTACCTTCACGAGCTGTGGTTCTTCAGTACTGAGGGCTGCAACGCAGCACCCGTCCCTAGCCGGGCTTCTCTTGATCGGCCGACATTTTGGCAACTGAGATGGACAGTGCGCTCTCTTGTAGCAAAGCTTCTCCGGGTACCTAGCAAGCGATAAGCGCTGTTGGGAACCACAAGTCTGCCTGAGTTCCATTGCCCTAACCTGCTATCATCAACCTTGTCTTTTGGTGAACAGCCAGTAAAGGATGGCGCTTTCAGTACTATAGGCAGTACAGATTGCTGTCTTCGGTGAGAATGCAACAGTTTCTGCGCTAATAGCGAAATTGTCCCTGAGAGCAAGCTTTTTTTCCAACTAGTATTTATACCTATTCTGGCGCGCCTCGCACGTGCGCAATGCCGTGCGAAGCAGGTGCGAGCAGGCCGTGTCAATTTTGTGCCCTGACGACGAGGGCCAGCCAAACAAGCCCAGAATTTAGAAAGTGAAGCTAGGAGCAGGAGCAGTCGTTGTCTGGGTTTATCGCCAAAGACGTGCGTGCTTTCGTGAAGCCAATTGCATCTCCCGCCCTTCACTGCCAAGTCTCCCGCCATTGTTAGCATCAACACATCCTGCAGGAAATACCAGTGCAAGACCCAGACATGGGGTCTGCTCTCAGCCATAAAGGTGCAGAAAAGTGTGACGAGGCAATAGAAAGCCTCCCAACAACAACGCCTGCAGGTTATCCAAAGTTCTATCAGTCGAAACGTGCAGAATTGTTGGGGCAACTGTTTTCTGCTGACTGCTCGAGTTGGAAGAATGGGAATGTTTGGCATTATGGAGCTCTTTTGCCAACCACCACAAGAATTGCTCGCAGAGCAGACAAGCGGACCTTGCAGTGGTGTGACAACAATTTTCCTTGTTTCCCAGGAAATGCAGGCAACACGGGAGAATGTGCAGGGCACGCAGAGCAGGTCAGTCCACGGTATCTTTGCTTGTGACAGCCATCATACATGTATAAGGGTCTGCTGGCAGGAATTCTCTGTTTTACATAAAATATTCACTCTCTTCACTTTGCGCATTGTACACCATGCATGGCATTTCCACAGGCAACAGCTCCCGTAGCACAGAAGAAGGCCACTCCAAGGAAGGCGCAAGGGACGCCTCAGCGCCAGCCAGGTGCCAAGTTGCCAGCTTTGAAAGGCCACGGGAGCCCAAGGCGGTCAGCTGTGCAGCCTCGGCGGTCTGTGTCCCTCACAGAGCTCGCAAACGTTCCAGAGACCCCCCCGCCTCCGTCCGCAGACCCATTGACAAAGCAAGGGGTCCCTTCGAGCAGTACACCAGCCTCAAGAAAGGTGACCAAAAGGGTAACCAAGCTCTCTCTAGACACGAGCACCTTCCAAGGGAATTTAGGGTGAGAACATTAATACAATGGAAAGACCTTGCTCCATTGCTTTATAGAGTAAACACTTCGTTAAATACAACACAATGCATACAACACAGTGTTGTTATACACGGTTATCATAAGTCACAATACATCGGATATACTGTATGTATGACATGATGTATTATAGTTATGACATAGTACGGAAAGACGTCAATGAAATTCGAGACGAAAGTACGTTGTTGAAGTTGCCAATGCAATCTATTGTTTCTCCACGGCATGCCTATGACCGTACTTACAACAGCCGAATTATAAGCATGCTATTGCAGGCACTGTCAAAGAGGAAACAAGTCTCGAGCACGCCTGGCGCGGCCACATCCATGAAGGACGGCAAAAAAAAGAAAATAACGAAGCCTACGCATGACGCTTGGACATACGTGGTGAGAATCAAAATCATCACTTTGATGTTGCTTGCCATGTTGCACTGCTGGTGGCACCAGGCACCGTGCACTGTGACGACGCTTGGAGACCGTGTCATAGTTGCACATGATCATGTGACATTTTCTTCTTACAGATGCATCTGCAAAATGAAAGATCTTCTAGAATAGATAAGGGGGTGAACCCATGCCTTCACGGTGGCCTTCAAGGTCTGGCCTTCAAAGTTTGGCATGCCCTTTGCCATGACACCCCAGGCTTCATCAGGGCGTCCACATTTTATTTCATATTTTCTGTATGATGACTTGTTTTGAAATATTCTTGACAATATTGCCATTGAACAGCTATTTGTTTATCATGATTGATATGAGGATAATTGAGAAATTCTTGAAAGGCTGCACCCTTAAAGTTTGATTTGACCCGATCATTGAATGTTGATCATATGCCATATGACATTTCTATGTGGCTGCAGGGCTTGCAGTTTGAGTACCCTGGCGACAGTAATGACAGGAAGAGACCGGGATGGGTGGAGTGCCCAGACGGCAGATGCTACCCGCGAGCGTGAATTTCAAACTTCTCTTCGTAAACCAATCGTTTTTGTGCACACACTAAAAATAATTATGAACATGTCTACCAACTTTATAATGAGAATTTTGAAACTCGTACACATGCAGAGCAACGTACAAGAAGGGGGATGTACCGTTGTATGTCTATTCAAGCCAAGACTACAACAACGATGTGGAGTATGAAATTGAAGCCATCCTTGACAAACGGAGGCGAGGGCCCGCCGTGCAGTACAGGGTGAAGTGGAAGGTGTGGCGCTCTTTTCATAAATTGATCATTTAAATGACTTCTAATCCTCCGGGAATACCGTATATCATGCCAAGTGTAATTGTGTTTAAACAAATTTGTCAAGGAAACTGAAGTTCTACACCGGTGACCGGGCCGGTATATAAAAACTTGACCTCTAGCTGGCCGCTATAGCCAAACAAAGAAAAGTGGGGGCGGTGTATCATGATGATGTCTTTGAATGCAAATTGTCATACTTGATTAATGGCATTGTGAATAGTGGCAAACGCCTGATGGCAATCACATGTGGCATTCAGGGCTTTGAACTTGATCCGGTAGAGTTCGTGGCCCGCAAGGCTTTGGAGGACTGTGAAATTCTCGATAAGTGGGAGGCAGCGCAAGCAGCCGCTACCTCAACAAGTAGACAACTTGATTTGATGCACGCATAGCACCGGAATCGAGGTCATGAGCACCGCCACGGTAGCCGGCACGCTATGAACACAAATCTTAGTGTGGAAAAATTGTAACATGATGCGTCCGACGTCCGACGTCCGACGTCCGACGTCCGGAGTCCCCACTAAGCCAAAAAAATAATTGCCAACCCCAGGTTCACCTAGCCTAGAGGTCTTATTTCAAGGTATATGAACCGGAGGATCAAAGGTTCGAATCCCGGCAAGGTGATCAGTGACATTTTCGGGTAATTTTCGTTTCTTTGGGTTTGTAAGGTTGTGTCCCGGGAATGAACAATCTCTTCCGGCAATGGAAAAGAACTGGCAACGTCTAAAGCTGGGGCCCCCGGCGGGCTATCCGGTGTGGCAAAGCCACTTAGGTTCCGTTTACGGCCTAGAAACGGTAGCCGTTCGCGATCTAGCCAATCGACGCAAACTTTGAATGCAGCCCCAAAATGGGGGAGCGTGTTTCCTTAATAAGGTCCAAGGTGACATCGGATTGTCGGATTTTCTTTCTTTCCCCTCATTTTTTTGTGGTATCTCCGGAGGATCCTTGCGTGCGATAAATTGAATCATTGAAATGAATCCCCAGAGTTTCAACTTAAATTTTGCCAATTGGATTTTACACACTCAGTGGAGGCTCCTACTAGCAGCCTATGTAGTAGATGGCAATCTGTTTAGCATGCATGGTCACCATATGATCGCTAGCGGCTCGGCGTACAACTGCAATAATGAGGGATGAGGAAAGTTTTCATACCAAGGTCACTGTGGCACTTTGGCAAACATTGGTCACGGTTATGGACCATAACTTATGGTGGTGACAATTTGTAAACCTTGCACATGTCACATGCCACGGTGGCTCGAGCCCACTACAAATTGTATCATACAACATGGTATGATACCGTATGGTGACCAGACAACGTTGAGTTTTGTAATTAAACTGCGTACCTTGAACTAGTACTTCAAGACAACGGTATCACGCCAGGTGCCACGCGTTACGGTTGGGCGCCGCGCCCAAACAAGCTTGCCGCAATACATTGCAGCATTGCCAATAACATCTTGTGATACTGGCACAAACTGCATGCACTCAGTGGGCTAAGCTTGCTGTAGGTGCACACAGTTTTAAAATAAAGTATGGACGCCTTGATGAGGCCTGGGGCGTGATTAAGGAGACAGAATTAATCATGCCGAATGCATGGATGAACTCGCCACCGTGTGATACACAGTTGTAGGTACAAGTTCTTGGCACTCGGAAGATTTGTGCCTGATTGTGGCTGTCATCAGCTGAAAGATGATACACCAACGCCAGCATTTATTTCTACTCAGCACTTCGATCCTGGAAGTAAGCACTCAATTCTTTTCTCTTCCCACAATCTGACTGGTGTTGGTCCATGGTTCAGGGATCAGGGATGAAGATGACCGTTTTGAGAACATTCCGCAGGTTGGTTGAATCCGATGCGCTCACAGAGATCGAACGTTTCCTTCAAATTAATTGCGCTGCATTCCCTAGAATTTGTCAAACAGTGCTGTAGAAAAAGTAAAAGTTCAAGGCTCGGTGCGTATCCCGCTTGTCGGTCACGCCTGATCAAGGAAGGCCTCTGGTAGTCTCGCAATGCAAATTGCAAAGAAGTCTTTTGGATGATTACCAAGATTGCAGGAAGGCTGAATCCCGCTTTCCTTGTAGTTGAAGCTGATAGAGACGTTCCAGTGTTGAGGAAAGTTGGCTTCACAGCTTGATCTGGAGGGACACTTGATGGCTGGCAAGAAAGGAGGCAAGCCTGAAGCTCGGACGCCTGCACGTTCGAATGGTGCCGCTGAAAAGAACATTGTGGACCAGGCTCGCACGATGACAGCGGTGAGTTGCTCAGCGTGCTGACTCGAGGAATGGGTGTGGTAGCACGCCTTATGGTGAATCTTGATACATTACATTTCACGCATACAAACGGATCTTTAGCTTAATTGATCACCACACAGAGTTCGATCCAGCCACAAGATCTGGCATTGCATGTTCCTGTGTACCTGCTCTGTGGAGCCAGTTGCACCTGGGTGTCTCCAGAGCTGCCTGCGATTGCCCAGCTGTGCTTGTTCCACAAATGAATTCTCCAACGTGCCGAAGTAACACATGAGTGCCTTGCGCAGCAGACAGGGCGTTCCATGTTGGGCTTGCCATCAGGCCTGGAGCCCATGGCGCTGGCCCCTCCAGAGCCCTGCCACGCTATCCAGGAGCAGAACTTGAAGGCTGCTCTCGAAGCCTCATCCATCTTCGTTGAGACGCTCGAGTCTGATGGCGGCGTGGCCATAGAAGAGATCGAGCGAGAGGTGAGCCCAATCCTAAGCACACGAAACCCAGCCCTGAGCATTCCTTGCCGAGCTCTGTCAGGCAGTCATGACAATGCTGATACTGTAGTGAGCTGATGGCTACAAGACCCAAGCATGTTCTCACGTGAAAATGAGATTTAGGTCATGGCAAGGTGTTTTGTGGCAGGTGGCATTCCTATCGCCGTACATCCAGAGAGAAGTGCTGCACCATGGGCGGGGATTCACCGCTGAAAGCCCCATTGCACTGCCAAGCAAGGTGCTCTCTCAATCACCCCACCTGACACTCCCATGCAGCCTGCCGACACTAAGTGCCCGTGCCACTGCACAGCTTGCACGGATGTGCTGTGGACTGCTAGTTTCCATGCGGCTGATACTTGTTGCAGTATTAAAGGCAGAGCAGCAAGCATCAGATGTGGCTGCAATCATGTTTCATTCAAATGGGAAGAGCGCTGCATGCAGGTGACTCCCGAGGTGCTCCAGCTGCTGCTGCAGTACTGCCGCTTCCACCGAGCCTCCGGCCGCTCCGACAAGGTAGGACTTGCCTTTTCTTTGCAATATGCTGCCTGCTGCTTGCCTTTCCTTGCGATGGGTTTGGGGCTCCAGCCTGCAGTGCAGCCTGAGAGCAACATGTCATTGCACTCAACATACCGTAGATTATATTGTGGTTCTGTCCACCAAGCAGGCCTATGAGGATGCCCCCGACAATAATTGATAGGCCACTGCAAGGTAAACATTCGAGTCAGTCAGTGTCAGGGGAGCACTGCTCGGAAGAATGTCCAGTGTTTCTGTCCCTTCTGTGCTCCACTGGAGGAAGAAACCCATCGGGTGTCAAACCCGGCTCAAAGTGTCAAGGAAAGAGGAACACGACAGAAATGTGGAATGCGCGCGCAGGAGCGCAAGATGTTTGACGAGAAGTTTGTGCGTCTGGACACGCGGCGGCTGTGCGAGTTGACGAGTGCGGCGGACGCTCTGGACATGAAGCCGCTGGTGGACCTCACCTCCCGCGCCCTCGCCCGCCTCATCGAAGGCAAGACCCCTGAGCAGGTGCGCGCACTCACCGCAGAGCGTCTGTGGCATCATTTTGCACCTGCATGCCAGTCATGTGCAGTGCTGGGAGAAGGGATAGAGACGATGTAAAAGTCTAAGAAGCAGGGGAGTTGTTCGATCATGGGAAAATGCACGCTCCTATGCTATATAAGGGCAGGTTTCTTTTGCCGGAGATAAATCTTGCAGCATCCTATAGAACATGGTCCTGGGGGCTGGCCACTCTCCATAACCATGCAAGAGATCTGGAGCCTTCTTTAAGTGCAATGGATTCTATACCTTAAAGTGCCACATCCGACAGACCGCTCTCAAAACCACATCTGGCAGATCCGCCTTTTCTGGTCGTATTCCCCCCTTGAATGTGCTGCTGGCGTTGGGGCAGATCCGCGCGCAGTTCCAGCTGCCGGACGATCTGACGGAGGAGGAGAAGCTGGAGCCCGTGCGCAACTTTGGCGACGACCCCAAAATCCGCCTCCTCAACCGCCTCTACGAGAAAAAGCGCAAGGTGGGGACGCCCCGCCAGACCTTGTTTTCTGAGTGCCAGGTTAGGCTTTGTGTTGTGGCTTTTCAACAGCCGCTCCCTTGAGAAGCAGGAAGAACGAACGTTCTTGCTTTTATGGCCTATGTCATCCTGCACAGCAAATATGATCTCTCACCCCTAAACTGCACATGTGAATGGCAATGGTCATGTAGGTGAGGAACAGGATGAAAAACAACCTTTTGTCACGTGTGCTCCCCCACCTCTGTCCTTACATCAGAATATGCATCTTCCGTGTGCAGCATAGCGGTTTGAGACTTCTATCCAGGGATTACAATGCATCATTTAGTTCATACTGCCTCCAAGCTTCTTAGCTGCTGGAAGCCGACTATCTGGAGCATGATGACTCAGCGCTGACAGATCCGGGGGGACCGTGCCCGTTCAGGAGCTGCAACGGCGGCGGGAGGAGGAGGAGAAGCTGAAGGGGGGGAACCCCTCCCTGGCGCTGGAAGGTCCCCCCGCCGCGGCCCCCCAGCCGGATGTGCGCTCTTTGGATGACCTCCTCTCCTTCATCGACGGCGCCGGGGGTTCCGCCGGCAAGGGCGCCAAAAAGAAGCGCGGCAAGGGCGCCAAAAAGCAGCCAGTGGCTGCCGCGGCCACCAATGGGCACCAGGTATGTGCTACTTCCTGCTTTGTTGTCATGATAAGTGTGCTGGTTGTGAGCTTGCTACATACCCTTGCATGCGGGGGAGAGTTCTATATCAAGCCATTTCGTCAGGTTTTATAACCTCTTACACCGTTCACTTTATTGCATGCATACATGTGGGAGGAGCTTAGTTTGCTGCTGCCACAAGGAGCTATCTGCAAAATATGCAATGCCCTCCAACTGGTCTGGGCCGGAGACGAAGTCTTTTGCGTCTTGTTTCAGCTCTTCTAGACGGCATTCTGTCCAGTTGAACCCAGATGTCTAAATGTGTGTGCTGTCTGCGTCAGGAAACAACTGGCAGCAACACAGGAGAGCAGTCGCCGAGTGAAAGCGGCCAGAGCGGGGCCACCACAGCTGGCAGCAAGCCTGCGCAAAAGCCAGCAGATGCAGCGCAGAAGGCACAGGAACAACCTGATGCAGTGCCGAGCAACAGCGCGATCAGCGGAGCTAATGGGGATAACAATGCAGAGAGTAAAGATGGCGGGGAGCGCAGCGGGCTGCAGAAGCACTGGTCGGAGGAGTCGGCAGGGGGAATAAGCTGTGAGGAAGGGGAGGATGAAGAGGAGGGAACGCTGGATGACATAGACGAGGACGATGACGGGGACGGCTCTTCCTGGCAGGTCAGCAGCTTTTGAAATCTCTAACGCTTTGATATGAGCACCTTTGGCGATTGTGCACTTGGTCTTGCATCTGCTAGTAGCCAAAAACAGAGCAGAGGAGGGTCATTTGAGAGCATAGGACCATGCGGAGTGCCAAAGTTTCTTGTACACAGCAGGTGGCAAGGTGCTGGTAAAATAGTTGAGTCTTCCTTTGGATGACCTTACTCACTTCATTGCACAGCACAGAGGCAGAACTGCTCGTCTTGCAGTTCACATTGTACTGAGTTAAATCACTTAGCGGTGCCTTTGCAACTCTGAAATTTGTCTGCTTTGGCATGCAGGGACCGCGGGACGAGCTGATGATGCACAGCGCCTCTTTTGGCCCCATCCTGGGCCCTATCACCACGCTGACATCCCTGGCCAACTTCAAGGCGCGTTCCCTCCCGACGCCGCGCGCCGCCGCTGACTCACCTGATGACTCGCCGCCGCAGCCGCCGGCCGGCAGCGCACAATCTCGCGCGCCAGCCGCGCCAGCAAATGTTGCGGCTGCTACAAATGGAGGCCACGATATCAGTAAGAGCAACGGGAACTCTGGAAAGGATGCAGCTGCGCAGCAGTCTTCTCAGAAGCAGAGTGCAGCCACGCAGGTTGCAAACAAGAAGACACAGGGCGCCTCAGGCAATAGCAGCAGCTTAAAGACTGTTGCAGAGCCCAGAGCAAAATCGGATGCTGCAGCAGGCAGCGCTGCGCCGTTGGCTGAACAGGACAGCGCAGCACAATCAAATGGCGCGCAGGCAAAATCAGAAGCGACACTGGAAGCCTCATCAGGCTCGCAGCAGGAGGCAGGCATGCAGCGGCGTCTGGGACAGAGGGCGATGCCTTCGGGCAAGTCTGCATGCGGGTTGGCCCGGCTTCTCGACAGCCCCCGCAGCCTCTCCGGCTCCTCTCTCGACAGTGAGCTCTCGCACGCCGTCAGCACCCCACAGCAGCGTGTGCCTTCATCAGCAGCCTGCAAGCAGAGCAGTGGTGAGGGAGACTGTTCTGCTGAGGGTGAACCGGCTGCAGCAGCTAGCTCTGCACATGGCAGCGTCAGCGTTGGGGATGGCTTGGACGATGAGATGGGGACGGACGCTGATGCTGCACAGCTGACATCCGCCCTTGATCAGGTTGGAGCTTTGCTGCATCGCTTATTATCTGTTGTCATGCTATTTTGTCTCACATGCTGCTGAAAGTTTGCCACCATGTCACCAGGCACCGACAAGAAACACCACTGCAGCAGCAGCGTGGGAGCATTGGCAACCGCTGCAGGGAACAGGAGGGTCCTTTGACGAGCAGTTTGTGCATGCAGGCGTGGAGGGACCCTGCTGATGTGGCGGCAGCTCAGCGCGCCATGCTGGCGTTCATGGAGCAGTGTGGCCTGTCGCGCCACCTACACCTGGTGCCCACAGAGCAGCTGCCTGATCAGGTGAGCCTAATATTGGCAGCAATCAGACCTTGAACATGGAAGTCTTCTTGTGCGTCTGGATACCCCCTGCAGAATGTGTTTGCACATGCATCTTCCAAGGACAGACATCATCAGTCATCAGTGCCTTTTCTGGAGACAGAGTGCACACTTGGAATGTTGACTTTGACACACTGCAGATTTTGGTGCCACTTTTGAGCCCAGCAGGTCAGGCTTTCTTTGGCATAAGTGTGTGCAATGCAAGAGTTCGAGCATGCTGTGCAGGAGAGGGCCGGAGAAATTCCCGCGGCTGCCTCGCGGAGAAAAGAGGGCAGCGTGATAGAAGAAGTTGTGCTGTCAAATGGGAGCCTGTTGCAGCTGTCGCTGAGAAGCAGCGCTAGCCACAATCCTAGATGACATCGAGGCAGTGTGATCTGCCTGTAAACAAGATTCTTCCTGCAGACCAATTGCAAGTGCCAAGTTCATTTGGCAGGTGTTTTGTACTCCTGCAGGTGTGCATGCATGTAGACAATATTGTGCCAGGCCAGATGAGCCCAAAATCCAGCAGGAGCCCAGTGCTACAATGTAAGTGTAATTACCGTATGCTCGATCAACTTTTTACACACACAAAAAGTAATATGATGGGGCCAACAAGGGTCAGCACAACTTCCGCGGATATCTACACTGAATTACGTTTGGTGCTTTGCACAGCAGCTGTGTCCTCTTCGACCCTCATCATGAGGAGTGTCTCATGTGCTGTTCAGATGCTGTTTTGAATCTGGAGAGATTGAAGTCGATCGGACGGCAAACCTCCCAGCTCCCAGATCAACCTTGGCAGTAAGTATTGCAATGTACAGAACTAGGGAATACAGATCAAGTCTCAGTCATAAGGAGAGCAGAACCAGGGCAATATCAAGGCATCCATGCTCCTTGTGAGCCCAGGGGCGATTGACAACAAATCAATTGGCAGCAAGTTTTCTCAGCGCAGCCGCATGGCGTGCCAGTCGATAACTTATGACTTGAAGTTGCATTTTAATCTAAACTCTAATCTGGGAATAGTACTCTGGGAGTTTAGCCAAAGCGCTGGCAACTAGCTACATAGTATCTACGTATACAAAATTACAATCATATTGTAATTATTGTATACCTGCCAGAGCTTATATGCACCATGGACTCCTTCACAAATCACCTTGAGTGTTCTGATCAGACAGCCTTATTGACTTCGGCCCAATCCATGAGATCACAGCTGTCACAGCGTGCGCAGGCTGGCACTTGCACCTTGGCCATGTATGCACCTTGGCCATGTATGCAAGCGAAAAATCAATGTCAGGTAATATTAGCACGCAGGCATCTACCAAAAACACCTCTGCAAATCTGGTCATGCCACAAATTGGCATGGCAGTGCAACTCTGTGTCGACTCGACTCGAGAGCTCTCTAGATCTGGAAAGTCAGTTTGCGCAAACAAGCTTAATACAAGTTTCGAATGCCATTGTTTAGGCCATTCCCGCGATGAGGTTCTGCAGTCCCACAAGGCCTTGCCCAAAGATGGACCCAAACTTGGAGGTGAGCAGGTTCGCTAAAGGAGACGTACTGATGATCGGCATGAATATCTGCAGCACCTGCACCAGCAAAAAATAGAATTGTGAGCACTGGGCAGCTTGCTCATCCCAAAAGACTTGAAGCGCTACATGCATGCAAATCAGGACCTTGCAAAGCCGAGATGGACGGCAGCAAATGAACAAACTAGAAAGCATAAGACGAGAGGCATGCATTTTCCCCCAAACACCGAAATCTACATGCCTCTCACATTGCTTGCCTTGTGTCAGGCCATGTGCCCTGCTACATCCCTGTACCTAGCCAGGGGGTTGCCGCATAACCAAAATCCTGGTAGGCACCAGGCGCGCCTGCTGATCGGCTGACAGCTTGCCGGCTTGCTCATGGCAAGTGATCATGAGCAAATGTGCACACACTGCCTGCTTTGACGGGCAAACTCTGAAAAATAAACAAGCGTATAGACTGCCCATATATTGATGAATACCGTCCAGTGGACAAACACGTGGGCAGGCTGCCATCAAATATAAATATCGCGTAGGCTGCCCACCTGAGACATGGTGACGGTCCAAGCAAACACAGTCAGCTGGTGAAAAAGCTGAGTCAGCCCCTGGTCTCCGATCGCGCGCAGCATGTTAGTGATGTTGCAGCCGGGGCAGGACACCGACCGGTCGAAGGCGGCCGACGCGCGGAAAATTAGCGCGGCCGTCAGAGCCTTACTAAAGCCGTTGTAGCCCATGGACACCGCGCTCGCCGGGCTGCCGGAGAGATAGTTTGCCACACCTGCGCATTTGAATTTTATAGCGGGTTGATGAGCATCGTTCACCGTCAGAAATTCCGCATGCTTGAAGCTTGCCATGCTTGAATATTGAGCACATATTCCGAGGTTCACCCTCTACAATCTCAAAGTTTACGCAGAGTTTCCAAGCCTTCATTTTGTCGCATAAGGTGTCTGGGTACGGCCAAGCAAAAGGATGCCGCTGCTCAAGAGCAAGAGCTTCCGCAGAGAACCTTCTTGCAAGGTGAAGAGCGGGTGCCAGATTGCAGGTTGCAAACGAAGACAGGCGCCAGGCATCTGTCATTCCCCTCTTTTCACTGTACATCCCAAATCAGTCAGAACGGGAGACCTGCAAACAAGCTAGGGCAGCTCTGCTTGCTGGCACATGCTTGTTTGATAGACATCAAAGCTGTTCTTACTACTCCAAGGGGGACAAGCGAGATGAAAAGGCTAAGATGTCCTTTGAGTCACAGTGTCGTACAAGTTTTGCTTGGTCTTACGAAGAGTACTTCACTTGCTGACATCCATGGATGGGTGGATCCACCGATAGCTTTTCTGTGTACCCCATGCCACTCGTACATGTGACTTGGCCACTTTGACCAGAATTAGTAATTCAGAATGTCTAGTCTGGACGATTAAACACATTTCTATCACAGTCAGCTTGCTGTGTATTGCACTTTCGCCAGCAACAGGCATTGCTGTTCACATTAATCTCCCAAAGAGAACCAAGGTGGGTGTCAACAGCAATACCTGAGATGACACAAGGGGTGTGCGTACCGAGCAGGCCGGTGGCGACTCCCTGGACTATGAGCGCAAGGCCTGCCGTGTGCATGGCATCCATGCAGATCCTTAGTAACTGCGTCTCTCCCCCAGTGAACTCATACTCGACCCCTTCTCCCTTCTCCTGAGAGCCCCCTTCATTTTCATTTTCCCCAGTTCCATTGCTTGAGCTGACCTCTGCTGCCACCTGGCCGCTGCCCTGCGAGTCATCCTGCGCACTCGGCCAAAAGCTGCTCAGGTCAATGTTTGAAGAGCTTGTACTTGATCTGGCTGTTCAAGCATGCACGGCATTGCAACTGAGCAAGACAAAAGTGTGGCCAGACTTGAGCGCTTCAAGCAATCTGCCCAGCTGTGTGCTGAGTTGAGCATCTAACACCATTGTAGAGACATGCGTGGCAACCCCAAAGATCTGCTAGCACTCAACCTGCTGTTGAAACCCAAATAGATTTAAGATTATCCTTCTAAAGAGACTCGGTTCTTGTCTAAGGAAAGGTGCGTCCTGCAGCTTGTTCGCAGGCAAAAGCTACCACACTTCCTGCCTTTTAATGGACTCTTTTTATCCGTGCAAGACCCAATCAAATGTGGGCAGCCTGCTCAGTATCTATCATTTACCGCGTGCTGCCAGCCGGGCAAGCACTAAGGCTGCACTTGAGACCTTGGACAATGCCATGCAAGTCCATCTCACCTTTTGGCGCTCCATGCCTGGGATGCTGTAGGCCAGCAAGTGCCCAACGAGAAGTCGCATGGCAAATCGCTCCCAGCGTGGCGATGAGTCACGGTCCCCCCGCTTTAGTCGTGCCAGCATCTCAGGGACCCCCCCTCCCCCCACACTTGACCGCTCGCTCATCAGCCACCACAGCGCCGCGCTGCGCACGCCTGCGGGCAAGTCATCCTTTAGTCATCCATATGTCATCAGCATCTGTCATCCATATGTCACAACACCCCAAAAAAGCGGGCCCGCTCATCAGCCGTACGGCACTGCGTTGCGCAGGCCGGCGCTAAGTCATTAAATTTGTTGGGCATCATATCTCTCGAAAAATGAAGAAACCATTTATGAAGCAGTAGGGTCCAGAGAAATGCATTTCAAGATTGGAAATTCCAAAGCACTCAGAGGTTGAGACTCTGACAGGCACTGTTGGAAACTTCATGTCTCTAATGTTGGCCGATATGAGCGCACCGTATGTGTATGTAATGTAGATCCCAAAGCAAATCGCATTGTACAATGCATCATCTAAGTGAAGCCAATTTTTGTGCTTACAGGGCTCCTTCAAAAGCTTGCAAGCATCTCCTGCGTTGCAAAGATACCCAGCAAGGTTGCACAGTGTAAATCAGGTCCCAACCTGCGACAGCAAAGAAGAGAGAGGCGGCGACTTTTGTGATGGGCGGATGCCGAGCAGCTGCCTCCAGGGTGTGCACCACAGCCACTGCCAGCGCTGCAATGGCAAACTGCTGAAAAACCAGGCTCAGCCGGCTGATACCCTGCAGTCACACAACTCACACTTTATCACTATGATCGTATGCTCCGGATATATCTCATAGTAGTAATAATCTCTCTAAGCGCTTGGTATTACTATCAGGGATGCACCCATCTTCAGGAAGGAATGTTGCAGAGCCTTCTATTGTGTACCGTATTAACGCGCAGCAGGAATGTGCCATTTTATTTGTGACATGCAACTTTAAGAGACAGTCACACAGACAGTAAGATCTCTGCTGCAGAAATCATACTCGATATCACACCGAGCAGGAAGTCAAACCACATCAACATGTCATGCTTCTGCCCTGTTGGCTTTCCACTACAGCAATGCATGCACAGCTGACATCGTCTTCCCATCTCTGCATCTGTCTTTAACAGCACACCACTACCAGCATCCCAGTCCTCCAAGCTCTTAGATTCCACACCTCAAAAGTATTATTCAAAATGACGAGTACTCACCTGGAAGATGTAGGGCAGCTGGTTGTCACACTTGACCTCGGCCACTCGTTTGAAGCTGGAGGCTCCATAATGCAGCAGCACAGCCACCAGAAGGCTGTCAGCCCAGAATGCAAAGTTCCCCACTGTGACCCCCGCTAGTAATACTATCGGCTCATGCAGCACCTGCTGCCTCGCCTGCGGTGCAGAGCCAGATGACAACACTATAACTAATGGCAACCGAATTAGTAACAACAACTGAATTAGTAACGGCAATTGAAAATCGCAGCTGTCTTTCCGTGCGAGCTTTGCGGGCCGTTCAGGGAAATGTGCATTCCAGCGGCTCTTCTTTAGACCTCTCATTCCTTTACACATTTTTCCTGCCATAGGCAAGGCGTCCTGCAGATAAGCTGCATGTGAAGGCTGCCAAACTCCTACCCCTTGTTGGCCTCGCCGGATCCAAGCAAGCCCCAATCAACCGTGGGCACAGTGCTCTTTATTTGTACCGACCCTAACAGCCGGGACTACAGACCTCTACAAGGTGAAAAAGGGAAGCAACTGCCTGAGAAGAGCAAGTTGGTCCAGGCATTGGTAAAATAACATGCGTGCGATCACAGCGGCGTCAAATTTGGTGGTTGTTGCTCCTTGCACATTGGATTAGACGTGGTAGTCTCCTATGTGTGCCTTTCTCAACACCAAATTGGCAGCCAATTTGCTGTTAATCTAGAGTGATCCGCACATAGGCGCTTGCTTGAAGAATTTCTAAAGTCTCTCCTCTTCGTATCTGTAAATCTGGTCTTGTTGCAAGCTCCCCATCCCCTGCTTCTGGAGGTCAATTTGCATTTGGGCAGGCCACAACAACGATGGCCCCAGGTGCTCCTCAAGATTGGGCGGACTAATGATTCTAACTGTTGCACAAGCAGCAGATAATTTTTCCCCACCTGCAGCATTGTGAGTGTGATGTTGCTGGCTGCAACGCAGAGGAAGGCCAGCGCGCACTGCCGCATGGTCCGACTGAACTCCTCGAACACTTCAAATTGCTCCGGAGACAGCTTCAACTCTCCGCACAGGCTCGCGAAGAAATCCGGGTCGTGGGTGCTTTCACTGGTGTCACTCCTGCATGCATGCAGCTGTGTAATTCAGCAGGGTCTCTGTCAGACTAGCACTCCAGCTTCCAGCCTTTGTTTGTGCGAGAAATTCTGGAATGTTTCTTCCTACGCAGTTGCTGACACAGCGTGTGGGATCGAGTTCTTCCTTTTTGGCCCCTGGCTAACAGCATGCAGGCAGATATGGCGCAGAGTAAAAAGCAGTACAAAGGCACTTGAAGCAGTCTCGCCTGCCTTCAAAGCTACCGAAATTGGGGTCGCTGAGCACACCTGCTGCTGTCTGTGTTGCCGTATGAGCGTGCCTCGCGGATGCCTGCTGCTGCTCCTGAGCTCGCTTGCACACTGCAGGGCATCCTGGGGCGTCCTGGTTTGTTGCTGGGTCTCCACTTGGGATGGAAGTGTGGCTAGAGCTCTTCGGATGGGAGGAAGATCGGCAAGCAAGCTTGACGAACCAGCCAGCAACCTCGGTGACTTGAAGTGCATTTGGGCCATTAACGTTCCCGGCATAGCGTTCCCTGCGACACAGGTTGGGGAAGTGAACTCCAGGACGGGTAATCTCGGTTGCTAGAACGACCAATATGTCAAAGCAAAGCGCAGCGGGGACATGCAGAACTTAAGTGTTATCCTTGAAAGGTAACAAATGGTACTGTCTAACCTTAGAAGGACGGAGTGCAGGCACAAGAGCTGGATTGGACGCGGCAAACTCCAAGATATCTCAATTTCACAGTACAGTAAATAAAGCGCAAATGAGTCGTATGTTCTACTTCAATATCGTAACATATTAATTATAATGAGTCTGCCCCCTCTTTCAGCTGCCCCCAAAAACTACGTCTGTAGGTCTAAAGGATGTTGATGACGTCAACGAGAACAACACTTCTGAATTACTTTAGATGTTTAATTCGTGCCGATTACCTCAAATAGGCTGATTAACAACTTTACGGTCTTTGACTGTAATTTCTAAACACCGCAGCGGCTGAAATTATGAAGTAAATTGATGCCAGAACACTGAATCTTGTCGTTTCGAGCCGTGCTTTCTTGTCGTCCACAACAGCTTTAATCTGAACACTCTGTGACTCCAACAAATAAAGTTACCAAGCAACAGTATCTGAGGTGCTCTCTGCGTCCAAGAATGCTTTGATGACGAACGGCACGTGAGCAGGAAGATGTACTGCCTCCACCTCAGCACGCGCAAACCTTCGGTGGATGAAGATTCATCATCGCAGGCATTCTGATTCGAACCCGGCGCACACATAGCTGATCTGGGACCACGTTGACCTGATGTTATGGTAAAAGCATGGCAAAGTTTCCAGAAGTGAATTGGTCCAACGTCAGGACGACACCGGTCGTTGCTACAACAGCGATCGCTGGTCTGCTTGGCGTTTGGCTGTGGGCGCGAAGGAAGCGATCTGTTGTTACACAGGTCATCCCAGATGCTGTGCCTGCGGGACGTCGATCGGATGAGATAACGTTGATAGGTGAACATCACATCTCCCACCACTCAGGGCTTTGTACATCCCTCTCCTGGCGCTTGCTGGCTTCTTCCATAAGAAATGCTAGAGAAGAAGATGCCGATTTTGCCTTTGAAGTCATGGAAACTGGTTTCCACACTGGTTGCAAGCAAGCGACAGTTCGTGGGTTATGATCACTTCTAAGCGAGGACTCCAGTGTGTTGCCCTGGCTTCGCTTAAGCGACAATCGGCTGACACAATTCCGACACATGTTTTAATCTGTTCAAAGTGGCTTCACGCTTTTTAACCTTTGCAGGTTACCCCCGAGTGTCAGATGTGGTCAGCTCGAGGTCTCCCTACGTGGCAAAAGTGGAGGCTTGGCTGCGATTCGTTGGCCTTCCCTACAACAGGAAGAACGGAGCCCCTTCTGATTCGCCCAAGGGCCAGGTGAATATACCTATGTCTGCATGCATGTTTTGCCCAAAAACCCCATCGGCTGTGCTCAGTGTAGGCAGAAGGGGCATCCTCATCCCTCTTCATCAGGCACAGCGTTAGGCTAATACTCAACTCCCGTGAGCTGCTGCATGTGTCTCAGCGCTGCAACTTTGGCAGCAGCTCTCAGCAATTTCAGCCGTCTTTGCTATAAACAACTCAGTCTCATTTGACTGGCGGGCAGATCAGCCGGCAACAAGTCCTTCTGCCGTGCAGACCTTGTGCTGTAGTGCTCTTTCCAGGATGATGTTCTGGCTATGCTTGCCACTTGCATTCTCCATTCTACTTCCTTGTGCGTGCAGCTGCTCTCAGCAGTTTGGGAGCGCCTTTTGCTAAGCAAGTTAGATCTGATCTGCCTACCAGTAGCAATTTAGGCAGCAAGCAGTCCTTTCCTCGCGCAGACCTCTCACTGCCTTGCCTTGCCACTACATGCATGACAAGTGTAAGCAAAACATGCTGTAAGTTGTTAAGAACTTGGTTTTGTCTGTGCAGCTGCCAACGATCCAGCATGGCAGCAACACAGTGTCGGACAGCTTCTTCATAATCAAGTACCTGGAGCGCACCTACCCAGAAGTTGTGCAGCAGCTGGGCCCAGAGCAGCTGGCGCTATCTGTGGCTGTGGAGCATCTAGTGGACGACTTTCTCAACTGGGGCTTGGCCCACTACCGCTGGATGCACCCCAAGGTACACCCTTCCCCTTCCCTTGACCGAGTTGGGCCTGTCTTTGCATCCTGCTTTCCCTGAGCAGGCGCCGTCATGCTTAGGAACTTGAAGTCCAGAGGATTATAGAATTTTCATTTCCATTCTCAATCATTTACCTCTGGATCCTGGGATCCAGATCTGGCGCATGACAGCTATTGCATGTCATGAAACACAGGGATGCAAAGTTTGTTGGGCCGATGTTGACCCTCCAGTCCTTGCTGGCTTCTTTGCTGTGTCAGAGAGTCAAGCTTGTCTGTCCTGACATGTAGCACGTGCATCACTACAGCTTGCAGGGAGGTCAGAAAGTGCTGGGATTGGCGTTGCTGTCTCTCTGGAGTGATCCCGTCATCATGCATGTATGCGGACATATTCTTGTAGCACTGCCGGTCGGGCTGCAGCTTGGCGTAGCCGCCGCAGCAGGGCTTACAATGTAAGGGGTGTGAGTCTGCATGTTGGATGTGGGGTTGCAGGGGTGGGAAGGTTGCCAGAGGTGCTTTTTGAGCGACGTGCCTCAGCCGCTGCGCAGCTTCCTGCTGAGTCACAACAAACGCCCCAACTTGCAGAAGGCCCTGGTCTGTCAGGTGCGCACCGTGTCCAAGACACTTTACAATTGAAAGATCAATTTGGCACCCTTGGAAGACCTGAATTTCTGCATTTCCCAGCAGTGGGTTCAATATCAGATGCATACTTTAGACATCTAACATTGCATTCTTGGAAGGCTATCAAGCTCCCAAAAGCACTTCAGGGTCCCGTGCAGAAGGCGAGCTTGCTGCTAAGCGTGCACATCCTTGTTAGGCGCTGTGTTCTTCCAGTAATGCCGCCACTGTTTGCATGTGCGCGCAGCAGCTAACTGCTACGGCTGAAGTTATCGTTCTCGGGTTATTTGGAGATTGGCAGCGTACTGGATATTGCTTTGTTGTCTTGATCCTGGTTATGGGCAAGGGAGTCCCTGTGACTGGGGCAATCTTTGTGCCATGCAGAATGGACTAGACCCATGGACAGGCTTCTGGAGAAAGTGATCAGAGCTCCTGCAGCACAACCATCATCACACATGCCCTGATCTAGCAGTCATCTAATTTGCTATCCGGCTTGCATCAAACAGGGGCTGGGGCGGCATTCGGAGAGGGACAAGCTGGTCATGCTGGATGAGGCTCTGGCGGCTCTGTCGGCCATCCTGGGCGACAAGAGATATATTCTGGGTAACCAGCCCTGCGTGGCCGATGCTTGCGCCTTTGGCTTCCTCGACAAGTGCGCGCCAGTTTCCTCCCACCTGTTCCTGAACTTTGACACATAGTTGCACCATACGGACGGTTTTCTGGCCAATTTTCACCAAATATGACCGTATTCCGTATTTTTAAGATCTGTATGACCGTATATACGGCCTCCAAAAAAAAACCCTTCGTATTGTGCAACTATACTCGGACAGGCGCCCACATGCACAGCAAATCTTCCTGTTAGGAGCCCGTTGAAAGGAGTTCTTTTGAGGCAGTTTCGCAACATTCCCTTCAGCATGCATTTTGTGGGGCCCTCTCGGTGCTGTGCTGCCTCTGTCTGGCCTGCAAAGAATCCTATCCGGCAATCAGGTGTGAGTTTTTGTAGCAAGGGGAGGGGCATTTGTCTGTGGCGGCTTCTGGTCATTCACCTGAATTTGTGCCTGACAGCTGTGCTCAGCCCTGGATCCTAATTTGATCGCTTTTGTGCTCCGCTGTGCGGCCTTAGCACCCTAAGCGAACCGATCACGCGCAAATTGAAGAAAACAATAAGAACACCATTATTTTCACCCACATCTCTTTCAATGATGGGTCTGTGTTTCTGCTGCGCAGCGTGCTTTTCGACACAGAGTGCGTGGGGCGAGAGCTGCGCGAAGCAGCGGAGCAGTACTCAAACCTGGTCACCTACACTGAGCGCATCAGGAGCACCTACTTTGAGGGCGAGCTCACCTGGGAGGAGACGCCCTCTACCTGACGTGACCCCGTCCTGTTCTGGCGCCTCTACCACTTTGGAGCGCTTAATTTGGCGGGCGTTGCATCTGGCGGGCGTTCCCTCTTTTGACGCTTGATTTGGCAACATCCTGCGTCGGTCTATTTTGGCGTTGGGTTCTCTTTCTCAGAATTTGGCGTCGGCGTCTGATTCTGGCACTGTCCTGTTTTGGCGTCGGCCCAATTTGGCGTCAACCTGATGTGGCGACGGCCTTTTCGCGCGCGACGCCTGATCTAGCAGCTTGAAAATTTGCCATGGGGGGCTTTGATTTTCTAGATGTGGAGATGTGCACAGCTCAGATTCTTACCCGGATCATCAAGACGGGGCCTGCTCATGACAGCTTTACTTGGCAGGGTTTTGGCACGAGGAGAAGCAACTCTCGAGCATCCTGCTGGAGGAAGATTAAGTGGCTGTTGCATTTTGTGGTGCACCGCGTAAATGTGAAGAAGAGCTAATGCGGGGCCTGACAGCACCTTGAAATTGTTGTACAAATCAGGATGAAGGGAGCACTTATGGGATTTCAGGTCAGCTGGGATTTTTGCTTGGGAAGCGAACGTGGGCATTTGCCCCAGTGCTGTTGATTATTCGATACCAAGTGCAGTCAAGACTGGAAGGTTCCGAGAGCGTTCAAACGTTAATCTGACAGGTGAATGCTTGGACCAGCCAATGTTTCAACCACAGAGGTTCAAGACAGGGGTCGTAGCATGCATGGCAGGATGCTGGGCCATTGCTGCAGGGCATCTGCAATGATGTCAATTGCAAAGTTTTTTAATCATGTGCTCCCTTTGGGATATTAATTGCAAGAGTGATTGAAAGGAGGTGCTATGGCTGGTATCTCACCCTCCAGCACTACATGGGGTAAAAAGGCCAATCGAAACAGCAACAGTGTGTGATCGGTATACCAACCTTTGCAGCTCGATAATAGCCAAAGTGGGGCTTTTAGTTTGAGCACTACAGTGATGTGTTGGCTGCTTGCAAGTCTGAAACGGTGAAAATAGTTTCCAGCCTTTTTGCTAAATAAGGGCAGGATGCTTATTGCTGAGCTGACGCGTCACCTCAGCACAGAAATGCACTCTGGCCCTCTTCCTTTACAAGGATTCACAGACAAAGGTACACCTGTCCGAAGGTGTCTTCCCACATGGGCTGGGTGATGTATGACTATTGCGCTGTGCGATGTGTGACACAAAGAGAGCGTGGTGCTCTGAAGCGGGCAGGTGGCATAATGGATGCAGGAATTTCTTGGCCAATCCAAAGTGTTTGCAGGACATTGCCCACAGTATATGGGGATGGTGCAGCTAGCTGCTCAGCTGAGAGAAGTGCTACAATGGCAAGGGATCAATGCTCCTCATCATGATGATGACAGTACTGTGTCAGGGCTGGGTTGGTCTGTTTAGGCAACTACTCAAGATGTTGATGTTGGCATCAACAGTCACTGTACGATTCTGATGCTCAGCTGCGCAACTGACCCGCTGGCTGATGGGCATCACTATGAAATTGAATTTGTAAATGCTTCTGTAACAAGTTCGGGTGAGCGCGATCTTCTATGAACGAATAGTTCTTGCCTTATCCACCTGAAATGTCTCTAGCTACATGCATGCACTCTCAGAATTGAGACTGTTTCCGACTGCAGGAATGGAAATCCTTTGCCTTCCGTAGGATTGATTGGTCATCTGTGAAGCTCCATGCAGGTCCGTGGGAGTCCATGCATACAGGCGCAGAAGCCTCCAGAGCAGTCACTGCAGGTGTACTCACTGGCGCCTACACAGAGGCCAAGTTTGCTGACATGCAGACAGAGCCTTTGAATGGACTTGATAGAGTCAAGTCACTTGACACAAGTGGACCATGCATGTGCGGGTGCTACAGCTGTTTAAACAATTGTGTATGACCGTTTTATCATTAATAGTAATACTAATTATTATTACATGCTTTTCCTGCCGAAGGCAAGGTGCGTCTGCAGACAAGCTGCATGTAAAGGC
>JADEYI010000888.1_pt1 | contig 29790 bp, 30 predicted proteins | sample 8542331 | NCBI WGS metagenome assembly JADEYI01 (sample SAMN16510988, study PRJNA670497) | mine drainage metagenome | isolation source: biofilm near Copperflume 1 | place: Germany: Marsberg coppermine Kilianstollen | collected 2018-02 | reverse complement strand
CGTAGTAGACATCGGTGAACTCCTCCCCTGGGAAGAGTTGTGGGAAGAGGAGGGCGATGGTCGAGTAGAGCCAGGCGACGCCCGTGCCAACGGCGATCAGCGTGTGCATGTTTGCCGAGCGTCGCTTCAATCCCTCCCACATGCCGGTGTAGAACTGGCTGCCGCTGTAAACCATGACGGCCAGGCTCGCCAGGCCCATGAGCATCCAGACGATACGCAACTGCACGCTGCCTCTCGGCAGAATGTCTTGCAGGACAGGGAAAATGTAGGGGTAGGAGAATATCATGGTGGGCACGCCCACAGCGGCCCCAAACCACCACTTACGCATCAGCCGCCGGTACTCCTGGTCCTGCTCGGAGACTTCTTTGTCCTGCCCCTTCGCGCTCACCTCACGTGCTAAAGTGGCCCGGTACGGACCTGCCGTCTGTACGGCGCGGGCTAGTGCGGCAAGGTCGGCGGAGCCTGGCAGGTACTCGACTCGCGCCTCCTCGGTGGCCGCGTTCAGCGTAGCGTCGAGCACACCGGGCGTCGCCTTGAGGGCAGTCTCGATCTGCGATACACAGGCCGAGCAGTAGATCCCCTCTATTTTCAGTCGGAGCGAAGCCGCGCCTACACCCATGCCAGTATTGCGAACCGCCTGCACCAGCCGACCCACAGTGGCTTGATCCTCGTCGTACTCAATGTGCACCCGCGACTGGCCCGGGTTGGCGTTAACTCTCAACACGCCGGGTGTTGCCTCCAAAGCTTGCTCCAACGCGACAGCCCCGCCTCGGCCAAGTCCCGTCACAGGCAGATTGATACTCTCGCGGATCTTTGCTCCGGTGTTCGCGCCTATGGTGCCGAGGTTTACTGAACCAAATGGGGACTGGCCATGGGCGCTTCCTTCAAGCACAGCCAGGTATTTGTCAGGCTCGGCATCGAACTTCTTCAGGCAAGCGGCGGAGCATAAATAGATTGCTGTTCCTTCGTAGTGGCGAGTGGCGTACGCGGTGTCGGGGCTGATGCTCATGCCGCACACGGGGTCGAGTGCCTCGGTGGCGGTTTGTCCTAATGCTGTCTCTATCATTTGTTTCTCCTATCTCAGAACTACGTGTTCCGATGTTGTCAGACTAATTGTAGTGGCGCACACTGAGCGCTCACTGAAACGTTGCTGAGGGTACGCTGAACGTTGGCGCGGGCTTATCTTGTTCCGAGGATGGCAAACACGGCGGCCTTGTGAGATCGCCGTGTTCAGGTTGCTTGTCGTCTGGATGGTCGGATTGGTAGGAGTAGGATTACAGCCTATCAACGCCCGGCACACGGCCACGCGTATACTCCCAGGGCGCAAGCAAGAACTCCCTGCGACACCCTTGCGAGCAGAAGTAGTAAGTTGTGCCGTCCCACTCGGTGCTCATCGCTTTTTCGCGCTCCACGGGCATTGAGCATACAGGGTCAGTGATCATGGTCACCATCTCTTTGAACTCGCCGTCTTCGAGCCAGAGCACGCGGTCCGCTATATTTTTGATGCGCTGGTCGTGAGAAACTATGACTACGCTTTTACCTTGCTCCTTGGCGAGCCTCTTCAGCAACCTCATGATCTCGCGCCCTATCTGCGAGTCGAGGTTAGCGGTGGGCTCATCGGCCAGTACAAGTGTGGGGTCGTTGACCAGGGCGCGGGCTATGGCGACGCGCTGCTTTTCGCCGCCCGACAGCTTCTCGGGGAGGAAGTCGAGGCGCGACCCAAGCCCCAGCTCGGTGAGCAGCGAAGCCGCCTTCTTGCTCGCGTCCCCGCTCTTTGACCCCGCGAGTTGTGCCACCACCGCCACGTTTTCGAGTGCAGAGAGGGCGGACAACAGGTTGAAGTCCTGGAAGATGAAGCCGAACTCCTTGAGCCGGATGGCGGGCAGGCGATTCTCCGCCAGGTCGCTGAGCGTCAGCACCCGCTTATCGCTTCTCGTGAGCTGGATCGTCCCTTCCGTTGGCTTTAGCAGCGCGCCGAGCATCAGCAGGAGGGTGGTCTTGCCTGAGCCGGAGGGGCCCATGATCAGCACTATCTCACCGGGGGCCACGTCGAGCGACACGTTCTTGACGGCAGTCACTTCCGTCTCGCCTGATCCGAACCGCCTAGTCACGTCAGTGACTTGCAACGTCGGCGGGCCGGGGGCTTGTGCGTTCTGGGAGCCGGACGCCACACCGGACCCTGGCTGCGACGGATTTGTAGCCTCCGGCCTGCGGGTACCGGTAGGTGAAGTGTTCATTGAATTCTCCTTCGGAAGACTGCGGCCGGGTCGAGTCCGGCGATTTGTCTGATAGGTAATAGCGCCGAAACGGCGGCGATGATTAGTGAGGCTATGCCTACCTGCGCCAGCGATTCTCCACTCACCTGGAGTGCCACTGTTGATCCGAAGACCGGCAACAGCGCGGAGAGCGCAAGAGTGAACGCCACACCAAGGGCGAGGCCGAGCGCCACACTCACGACCGCCTGGGTCAGCACTGCCCCGTACAGGTTCCGGCTGCGCGCTCCCAGGGCCTTCAGCGCGCCGTACTCTGCCCGCCTTGCGAGCGTAGCCGTGTATATGGTGAGGGACATGACCGCCAGGCCAATCGCGAAGCCCACCAGGTTCATAATTGTAAGCACGTCGGCAGCCATATCCTTGATCAGGTTGCGCTCCTGCCCGGCAAAGGCTGCCCGCGACTGGGCGGTAACTCCCTCAACTTCTGCTTCAATGCGGGCCGCGAGTGCGTCAGGCGATTCTCCGGGCGCAGCCTTCACGAGCACGAAGCTCACGGCCTGTGTGCCTACGCTCTCTCCGCTCGCACCACGCATCCGCTCAAAATCGTCCATTGTGATGAACGCCACCGAGTTGGTAATGCTCACAGTGCCCTCGGACAGGCCCGCTATTCTTAGCTGACGCCCCAGGACCTTCACTGTATCGCCTAATCGCAGGCCGGACTGCGCCGCCACCGCACGGTCCAGCACTATCTCGCCGGGGGCAGGAACAGCAGCACCTTCCACCACGCGCCAGGCTTTGCCCATGACCGGGTCGGGGGGCAGGCCGATAATGTAGGCGAGGCTGCGCTCACTGCCTGCCTCAACCATGCCGGCCACGTACATGATAGGCGTGACCGATTCGACACCTTGCACGCCTGATACCTCACCCACCACCGAGCTGGGGAGCCATGAGGAGACCATGTGGAGGTTGCGCACCCCCTTCTGGGCGACGAACACGTCGGCACCGGAACGGTCGATGAAGGCCGTGATCTGTTTCTCCGCCCCCGTAAAGACCGCGCCAAGAGCAAGCATGAGCATCAGCGCCAGGGCCACGCCGCCGACCGAGATAGCGAGGCGCATTTTACTTTGAAAAAGATTGCGAATTGCCAGGCGTATCATGGCTGTGTTACCTCCTGAAAACGTCCGCCGGTGCGAGCCGAGCTACGGTGCGGGCGGGGAAAAGCGCGCCCAGCAGCGCCATAACCAGCCCCGCGACTAGCGCCCAGGCAACCACGCCAGGCTCGATAGCCACCAGGAACTGAGGGCGCAGGGCCATAATCAGCTGTCCCACGGCAAAGGCAAGGGCCACGCCCAGAACTGACCCTGTGACCGAGGCGACAAGAGCCTGGGCCGTAACGACTTTGTAGAGCACCCTGTTGGCGGCCCCTATCGCCTTGAGCGCGCCATATTCGCGCTGCCGCTCCACGGTTGCGGTGTAGATCACCAGGCCTACCACCAGCGCGCCCACCAGGAAGGCTATAGCCACCATCAGCAGAAGAGGCCCGTTGTATATGCGGGCGAAAAGCTGCTTGTCGTTGGCTATCACCTCGCTCTTGAGCAGCACGTTCGTGCCCGGCAGATCGCTCCGCAGGCGATCCCGTAACGCTTCGGGGGTGATGCCGCCGGAGGGGTTGACGAGCAACATGCTCGTCGCGCCGGGCGCTTTCAGCAGCGACTCCAGTGCGCTCTTGCGAACGAAGAGGACGCTCGCCGCCCACATAGCGGTCTCTTTGGACGACCCGACGACGGTGAACTCTCGACCCAGCAGGGTGAGCCTGTCTCCGATTTTGATGCCGTGCGCTTCGGCCATCACCCGGTCAACCACCAGTTCGCCATCTCCCTGTATGCCTTGTCCTTCGGCCAGGCTCCAGGGGCCGCCTCCAAGCGCAGGGTCGTAACCGACTACCTGTGCGGCTTGCTTCCTACCGTGCATCTCGAAGATGACGATCTGGGACGTTACGGGTATTATCCCCGCGACGCCTTCGGCCTTGCGGGTGGCTTCCAGCGTTCCCGATGGGAGAAGGGAAGTGGTAGCGTAGAAGTTGCTCACACCATCCTGCACGACCACTACCGAGCCGGGCGTGTTATTCAGGTACGAGGCTGCTTGCCTGTATACCCCGTCCAAGAATCCGCTCAGCACCAGGATGAGCATTACGGCGAGGGCTATCCCCAGCACGCTCAGGGCGAGCCTGATCTTGTCTTGTAAAAGGTTGCGGCGGGCTATTGACATGGCGATGCTCCTCTCAGTGGCATTCTCGGCATCAGTGGCACCCGCCGCGGCCGGAGTGTGACTGCTTCATCTCCCCGCTGCTCTCGACGCTGTCGGTGCCGTTAGCCACATTACTTGTGTTGCTCAGGTTGCCCGTGCTCTGATACTTTTGCCCCGTGGCGGGTTGCTCTGGCTGCGCGCCATGCTGGTGCCCACCGCTGGCCTGCGTGGATGCGCCCTGCGGTTTACTGGAGTCATGCATACTATGTCCACCACCCATATGCATCTTCATCATGAAGAAGTAGAAGAGGGCTAGCGCGCCCCACGTCCAATAGTCTTGAATAAACTGCCACATAACGTGTTACCTCCGTGTTCCTGCGGGGCTGCTTTTTTGCGCTGCCCCGGCAAGCGAGTCGTTTCGCACTTGCAGTCAAATTATGGGGCACACGGCTGAGGGCAACCTGAAAGGAGGCTGAGTGTTCGGTGAAGGCTATTCCTGTGGCCTCAGGAGGTGAGGTCTTCTGGAAGGGCGCGCGTCGCTGCCGGGCAGTTACTTATTTCGAGGACAGGCCCGGTCCGGGGAGCGCAGGGTGAATGGTATATGACTATGCGGGACGGCGGAAGTTGGCCGTATAAGCCAGCCACGAGCCGAGGCGGCCCGCAGGCTCCAGCCCCGCCGCCAGGCAGCGCTTCTCCAGGTCGGCGTAGAACTGGTAGTGGGGGTCGCCAAATATCTCGGTGAAGGAGAGGGCGCCTCCCGGCTTGAGGGCATCCCTGAGGCTGGAGATAGCCGCATTGCGGTCCGGTATCTCGCCCAGCACTGTGACCAGGAAGGCGAGGTCATATGTGTCAGGCTCTTGCGGTGTGGTGGTGACGTCGCCCTCGCGCACCTCCACGTTCGTGAGGCCCGCCTCCTCGACACGCCTGCGAGCCACGCGGGCCATGTCGGGCTGTATCTCCAGACAGACGAGCCTGCCGGGTACCCCGCTCTCCGCCAGCCGCCTGGCTACGGGTATGGTCATGTGGCCCACGCCCGGCCCGACCTCAAGCACGTTCATGCCGGGGCGCGGGCCCATGCGTTCCATCACTACAGGGGTGGGCGCTATCCACTCGCGGATCCCCGAATCGAGCACCCAGGCAAGGGAGGGCGGGCAGGGGACTTGCCAGCGACGAGCCGCGTAGCGCCAGGCCAGCGCTCCTCCGATAGCCGCCCCGACCACGGCCAACACAAGCCGGGTAAGCCCCCTGATATTCATATTCTCACCCTCTGCGCCGATAGCGCGCTAAGCAGGCTGATTTCATGCAGATTATACGACAAAGCGGTTCCAGCTGCCGTAGTTCTCACGCACTGGACCCCGTCGGAGGCTCAGCAGGATGAGCGCCACGCCAACAACGATGTCGCTCACAGTTGAAGCGGTCGTCGCCCCATTAAGGAGCCAGGGAGAGACGATGAACCACGCCCCGAACAGCATATTGACGAAGCGCAGAGGCCGTCCCACTTCACCAAGAGCCATCATGGCGAAAGTCACGACCAGCGCCCCCACCAGGTGGTTGCTGTGCGCGGCGGTGCCGCCGAAGCCAAGCACGGTGGGGGAGGCCATCAGCCAGATGCCCAGTGCCACGCTCGCCAGCAGGTTCCAGGGGAGGGTAACACCCCACACCATAGCATCCAGGCTGACCACGTCGCGGCGAGTGGGCTTGGGCGAAGCAGGGGCGCTATCCACATCCACCTGTTGGTTCAGCGTGCCGCCCTGCCAGAAGACGCGCCAGAGGTCTTGTCCCTCTCGCTTAGCGCGGGCCAGGAACACCCCCATCGCCACCACCTCGTCCAGGGTCAGTGCGATCATGACCAGCATCGCCACGCCGGCTATCAGGCAGGGCGTGCACCACTCCCCCACAACCAGCGGCTGCAAGATGATAAGCGTGATGCTGGCGACCCCCAGAGGCACGACCAGGATGCCGAAGAAGGTGACCATCCAGGGCATTGTCCGCCAGCGCCGCTTGTCCCCCATGAAGCCCATGAGCGCCTCCACCATGTACGCAACGCCACCCAGCCCCGCGTCGGAGACAGGGAAGGAGCGCGATACATTCGAAGTTAGCACCGCCTGCGTGCCGGGAGAGAAGAAGGGGTCCCATATCGAGTTGATGTAGCCAAGCTGGTAGGCAGCCATGTAGCGCGATAGGAAGAAGCCCACGAAGGCGAGGGCGATGATGGGTGCGCGCTGCGGCCACGTGGAAGGGTTGTACGACCACCCGGGAGGGTTGTCAGGGCCCGGCAGCATCCTCATGCCCGGCATACCCGGCATCAGCAGCACGAACGAGATCAGCAGCGCGCCCGCCAGTGTATCGTTGGTGAAGCCTGCCCCGGTTGGCGCCCAGAAGACAAGGGGCGCGAAGAGGAGCCACACCCCCACCAGGGAGTTCGCCCACACAGACCACGCTGAGCCGCGCACGAGCGTAATGGTAGCCAGGACGATGATTAGCGCACCGCTTATGACATCGCTCCAGCCCAGCGCCGCGCTGTTGTAATCGAGAGTGACCGGGCTTGTAATCAGCCACACCCCCAGGATGATGGCGGCGAAGAAGTGTGCCCAGGGCGCCGTCTGCTCCATCTCCATCCCTGCCATTTCCCCACTGCCGTGCGTGCCTGCCACGTGGCTGGCGCCTGGTCCTGCTGTTGCAGCGGCCGTATGAGTAGTATGTTCCACGCTGCCCTTCATATTACCCATGTTGCTCATGTTGTCCATCTGCCCTGTATGACCGTCGTGCGCTGCGGCTCCGGGCTTAGCGTTACGCGTGGTCCGACCCAGGTTGCTTCCTTCTCCATCATCTTTCATCTGTCACCTCCTCCTTGGTCCTGCCTGGCGGCCTTTTCGAGGTGGGGCGGTGGTTTCAGGTCGTTCTCCTTATACCAGCCGAGGGGGTCCGCCTTGAGGGCCTCGATCATAATGGGAAGCGTCTGGCGCAACGTTCGCTTAGGCTCCCAGCCGAGCAGAGTGCGGGCGCGGGTGATGTCCAGGGCGTAGTGCTCGTCCGCGCGGTCTATCATCCAGGGCTTGATGAACGGCTCTTTGCCCACCAGGGTCTCCAGACCCATGACGGCAGCACCTATCCTGGCGAGAGGCTTCGGCACTTCCAGCGTCTCCAAATCCTTGCCGCGTAGCCGGCGCGACATGGTGTGCTGAAGCTCATCGTAGCTGACTACGTCCGGCTCACCGATGAGCAGCACAGTCTCCGGGGGCAGTTGCGCCCGCCGTTCCACTGCAAGCCCTATCGCATCCACCAGGTCGTCCATGTGCAGGAACGACTGGCCGTGCGCCGTCTCGCCCGAAAAGAAGCCCGCCGTGAACTGCTTCTCGTAGATGCGCTGTATCTGGTTCGCCAGGGGGATCGAGTGGCACCCATCGTCGTAAACGCCCGCGATACGCAGCAGCACCGCCGGTATGTCGCTGTGCTCGCGCAGTATTAGCGCCTCGGTCTTGACCTTCGACTCCGGGTAAGCCCAGGTCGGCTCGATGGGCCAATCCTCGGTTATGAACTGCCCCGGCTCGGCAGGTTTGTGCACGAGCATGGTGCTGGAGAAGATGAACTGCTCTACCGCAAACCCCTGCTCTTGCAAACCGCGCAGCAGGCGCTCGGTGCCACGTACCGTGATCTCCTCATACAGGGGGCTGCGGTCGCCGGAGAAGCTGTAGTAGGCAGCGAGATGGATGAACGATGCAATATGGGTGCCGTGATGCTCGCGTATGATGCGGAGGCCCTCCCGCACGCTCTCGTCCGATGTTATCTCTACCGGCTCATACACGCAGCCGGGCGGCGGGGGATCGGGCGACTTACGGTCGAAGCCGACCACCTGGCTGAAGCGCCCGGCAAAGCGCCTCATGACTTCATCCCCGATGCGTCCCTTTGCACCGGTGACGACGATTATTCCATTATCTGCATGCTTGCCCGTATTCATTGTTTTCTCCTGTCAGCGAAACTATTGTCTTTTGTTGCCTCACTTTTCGTGCCACAACCCTCTGGGGCGGGCATCACCGTTGCGCGGAGGCGTCGAGCTTCAATGACCGGCGGATTTGCAGCCATCGTATCGCGTCATCCCGGTTCAGCAGCCCTACCAATCTGTCAGACCCATCGAGCACCGGCAGTTGCTCAAGCCCTGACTCTTCCAGGCTTTGGAGAGCCGGTGCCAGGGGTTCGCCAGGCTGTGCGGTTGGAAGCCCCTCGGCGGGTGCCATTACCTGCACGACCCTTGTGGCTCCCCACTCCTCCTGCGGAACTTTCTGCATATCCGACAGTGTGACGAAGCCGAGGAAGCGCCCGTCATGGGCTACCGGCACTGCTCGCAGGTTGTTGGGCAGCACATGGTGGTTCAGCAGGTAGGTCAGTGTCACCTGCGGGGGCGCAGGTTCAGGAGTGGGACCCATTACCTGCCCGACCGTTACCCCGCGCAAAGTGTCCTCCATCTGCACTGCGGCAACGCTCTGTCCCGCGGCGTTCAACAGGAACCAGCCGATAAAGGCGATCCACAGCCCGCCCAGGTCGCCACTCACGAAGACCTGAAAGACGCCCCAGAAGATGAAGGCGTAGGCGACCAACTGCCCTACGAACCCCGCGATGCGGGTAGCAGTTTTGAAGTTGCCGCTAATGGCCCAGATTATGGAGCGCAGCACCCGCCCGCCGTCGAGGGGGAAGCCGGGCACCAGGTTGAACAGCCCCAGTATAAGGTTGATGTATGCAAGATCGTGCAGCACGGCTAGAGTGCTCAGACCCAGCTGACTTGCCGAGGTCACAGTTTGCCCCAGCACGAAGAAGAGGAAGGCGAGAGCCAGGCTGGTAAGCGGCCCCACCACAGCTACTAGGAACTCGTCGCGGGCACGCTCCGGCTCGCGCTCGATATTGGACGCTCCGCCGAATATAAACAAAGTAATGTCGCGCACCGGCAGGCCCATTGCGCGGGCCACGAAAGAGTGGCTCAGCTCGTGCAGCAGCACCGACACAAAGAGGAGCAGCGCCGTCAGCAGCCCCAGTGCCCAGTAAGTAGGAGCGCCTGCGCTCGGTACGTGCATGGGGAAGTAGCCCACTGCCAACTCGAAGCTGATCATCGCTACGATTATCAGCAGACTCCAGTGTACCTTGATGTCAATTCCGCCAATCCTGGCGACTTTGAACGTACCCTCATCCATTCCCATCTCCTGCATACCTCCATATGTGGCCGTGAACGCTCCCAGTATGGCCCACCTTCCTGAGCGTCGGCTGAAGTGATGCTGATGGCTTCCTGAAGGTAGGCGCGTCGTAAGTTGAATTGGTCCCAGAATCTGTGTAGAATCTGTGTAGAATCTGGTTAGGAGCTTTGCTTGCATCTGAAAGGACAAATCCAAACCAGAGCGGTTCTACTCATTGCGCAGGCAGCAGTCTTGCTTCTCGCAGGCTGTGGGAGCGCGGGGTTATCAGGGAAGCAGCCCAGCAGCCCCACGCCTGGCGATGCTGTAGCGGGTGGATCGCAAGGGGAGGCGTGCGCCAGGGTGCCTATGTATGGGGACAAGCTGTTCAAGAAAGGTAACGCGGGTGACCTGCCCTCTAACTTCGTTTCTCCTCCGTCCGGCGCTGCTATGTGCGGTACTATTCCTGAAACAGACACCATCTTGTTCGTAAGCCCCTTCCAGGACCGGGAAGTCATCACTTACTATTACAATAGCCTGAAGGCCCAGGGTTACGAGGTCACGTCGATAAGGGAGGGGTGCGCCCCGGGGCATCAAACGTTTGAGTTCAAGAAGCCGGGCGTGGCTGCCGGGCAAGTTTACACGGTGCCCGAAGAGGGATACTACTCCGTCGTCTACCAGGCACAAGGAAAGTAGGCACAGCTAACTGTGGGCATCGAAGGGGAAAGAGTGCGATTTGCAAGAGATAAAAAGATGCGGCTATTAGCTCTCCTGGTGCTGCTCCTTCTGCTGACTCTCCTTTATGGGTGCAGCGAAACAGACCGCCCCCGTGCGACTGCCTTGCCTGCCACTTCTGTGCCTGCTACTCCTGTGGGCATCATCGTAAATACCGCTTACGGAGCGTACAAAAATCTCCGCCCAGCAGACCTTAAGGCCATGCTCGACAAGAAAGACTTCTTGCTGGTTGACGTGCATACTCCACCCGAGGGGCGACTGCCGAAGACCGATGCGCGCATACCCTACGATCAGGTTGAACAGCAAATAAGCAAGTTTCCCTCTGACAAGTACGCCAGGATCGTGCTGGCATGCCGCAGTGGCCGGATGAGCAGCATAGCCAGTGAAACGCTGGTGAGGCTAGGCTATAGAAACGTCTACAATTTAGACGGAGGCATGATCGCCTGGAAAGCGGCAGGCTACGAAATAATACCTGAAGACAAATAGCTCAAGCCGGCTATTGCTTACCCAATAGCCAGGACAGACGTGCCTGCTATCGGACAGTCTCCTGGGCCTCTGTCGAGGGACCGCCTCGGGCCGACTCCCACACCGTAGCCCCGATGCCCGCCACTGCCAGCGCCGCACCCAGCACTTCAAGGGGGCCCACGCGCTCGCCTACTATAAAGGCGGCTATTCCCAGGCCCACTACCGGCACGAAGAAGAGGAACATTGATAGCCTGCCCACCTCCACGCGCTGCACCAACCAGTACCACAGGGCGGTGGCGAACGAAGTGCCCACGAGCGCCAGTGATAAGAGGAGGGTGATGAACTCGGCACTCCAGATTACGGGTGTGCCACGCTCGGTAAGTCCCGATAAGGCAAGGAGGGGCAGGCTGCCGATGATGAGCTGCCAGGCGGCTACCACCAGTAGCGCGCGACCGAAGCCGGAGCCTCGTCGGGTGCGCGAGGGTTCTGGGGAAGTCTCGTCTTTGATCTGCATCCGCTTCAGAATAACGCTGCCTGCCGCCGTGCCCGCTGAGGCCGCGAGTGCCAGGACAGCCCCTGAAAGGCCATAGGCGTCCGCGCCTGCCAGGGCGGGGTAGGCGATAAGGGTGGCCCCGGCCGTGCCTAGCGTTAGGGCCACAAGCCTGGGAAACGTCATCCTCTCTTTCAAAAATATGGCCGCCAGCACAACCGCGAAAAGTGGCTGAGTGTTGCCCAGCACCGAGGCGATGCCTGCACCCGTCCTACCGGGGCTGAGAAACATCGCCCCGAAGCCGATTGTGGTGGAGACGGTAGCGAGTAGCAGCACTCCGGACCAGTTCCGTCGGGGAGGGAGGAGTGGGCGGCGCAAAGCGGCCACCAACGCCAGCAAAGCCAGGCCCCCAATCAACGCCCGCAGGCCGCCATACATGAGGGGAGGCGCAAAGGACAACCCCGCCTTGATTGCCGCAAAGCAGGCGGCATAAATAATGGTGAAAGCCAGGGCGCTCGTGAGCAGGACGATCACGGAAGGCGCGGCAGGCAAGACCGCAGGCGCATGCGAGGGCGCGGTGGAATGGGTGATTAGCCTGGTACGCACCTGCTTACCGAGCATATGAATCGCCTGGGCTACCAGCACCCGCCCCAAAGCCCAGCCCCACGATCGCAGCTTCCAATCGTTCAGGGCCGGTCAGAGCCGGGTCGTACTGGATGTAGGCCATTTCGGTGAGTGGGTTCACGTAGGCCCGCTTTACGCCTGGGGACTTACTGAGTGCCCGCTCGACAGCTAAGGCGCCACCTCCTCCACAGCCGAGACCGTAGATCGGCAGAGTGACACCTACAGTTTTGCTAGTTCCCTCCTCCATATCGCTTCTCCTATCAGGTTGAATGTGCTTACACCTCACACCTGCTAGGATCGTGCTTTTTGCTGAGGCGCGGCTGAGGAAGGGCTGTTGCTATGCTGAGAAATTCGAAATTGCTGGTCACGAAAGGGCTGGTAGTGTGACCGTCACAGTTGTACCCTCACCGGGTCGGCTCTCCACGGCGATCTCTCCACCATGCTGCTCAGCTATCCATTTGGCGATTGGCAGGCCCAGTCCGGTGCCGCCGGGGTCGCGGGAGCGGGCGGGGTCGGCCCGGTAGAATCGCTCAAAGAGGTGTAGGAGGTCCTGAGGGGCGATACCGATGCCGGTGTCCTGCACCACCAGTTCCACTTTGTCCTCTTGCCCTCTGCTCCGCCGCAACCGCAGCGTGATGCGCCCGCCGGGCGGAGTATACTTGATAGCGTTGTCTATCAGAATCAGCGCCAACTGCTTCAGGCGGTCGGCGTCACCTCTTACTATCACGGGCTCCATCTCGGCTACCTCTATATTCTGACCTTGCGTCAGGTGACGGCCCGCCGCCAGCGCTTCGAGCAGTATTCGATCAAGCTCAATTCGGTCACTGCGGATCGCAACGCCCGCGTCGGCGCGCGCAAGGGCCAGCAGATCGGCCACCAGACGCGCCAGTCGTCGGGTCTCACGGCTCGCTTCGCTCACGGCTTCTTGTCGCTCGGCGGGCGGCATATCGACGTGGCGCTCCAGCAACTCCAGGTTGCCCTGGATGGCGGTGAGGGGTGCTCGTAGCTCGTGCGACGCATCCGATACGAAGTGCTGCTGGGCCTGGTATGCCTGCTCAACGCTGCTCAGCATCCTGTTGAAGGTGGATGCCAAGTGCCCAAGTTCGTCATCTTTACCCGCGCCGGGCACACGTCGCCCCAGGTCGCCCGATAGGGCAATGGCCGCCGCGGTATTCGTGAGGGCAGCCACGGGTCGAAGCCCCCGCCGCGCCAGCAGCCAACCGGCGGCGAAGCTCAATAGAGCGCCCGCCACAGCCAGCAACAAGATCAGCCGCCGGAAGCCCCCGATAGACGCGTCTAGCCGCTCGAGGGGGGTCAGCACTGCAAGATAGCGGGCGCTCAGGGTTGCCGTGTTGGTCGTCTCTCCAACGGTCAAGATGTAGAACCGCCAGCGCGTGCCATCAGGCTCTGTGGCTACACCGAAGGCACCGCGCCCCTGTGCGACGGGCATAAGAGGTGGCGCCAGCCCCGCAACCGGGTCGTATGCCGCTTGAAAGGGGCGTGCAGCAGCTGCCGGCACGTCTATCTGGGGGCCAAGCGCCGCACCCGGCGATTGAGCTACCATCTGCCCTTGCGACCCGTACAGGCGCGCCTCCAACCCAGGCTGTAGTCCGGGAACGAGGTTCGCGCCTTCGTTCCCTGGGAGGTTGCCCGATTTGTACTCCTGCAAGAGATGTTCTCCGCCGCTTTGCAGGTTTACATCCAGGTCGTCGTAGTGAGCGCGGGTATGTATCGCATAAATAAGCACGCAAATAACAAGGATTGTGAGGACCGTGAGCGCCCCATACCAGAGCGCCAGCCGCAGTCGCAGCGACATCTGAAATGACACAAAACCCCCTCTAATCTTCCCGCAGCACGTAGCCGCTGCCGCGCAAAGTGTGGATCAGGCGAGGCTCGCCCTCCGCTTCCAGCTTCTGCCGGAGCTGCTTCACGTACACCTCAACAATGTTGGTGCTTCCCCCGAAGTCGTAGCCCCATACGCGGTCAAGCAGGAATTCTTTGGGTAGAACCCTCTGCGGGTGCTCCATTAGCTGCCGGAGCAGGTCGAACTCGATGCTCGTCAGGTCTATGCTGCGCTCTCCGCGCTGCGCCCGCCGCGCACCGGTATCAAGGCCCAGGTCGGCGAACCTCAGCACGTCAGGGTGCTCGGTCTCGTGCCGCCTCAGAAGCGCGCGCACCCTCGCCAGCAGCACCTCGAAAGTGAACGGCTTTACCACATAGTCGTCGGCCCCTCGCTCAAGCCCTTCCACCTGGTCACTGGGTGCGTCCTTGCCTGTGAGCATCAGCACTGGAAGCTGCGTATCAGCGGCGCGCAGCCGTCGAAGAGTTTCAAGCCCGTCTATGCCGGGCATCATGACATCTAAAATCACCAGGTCAGGGTAGCGTAGACGGGCTACATCTAACCCTTCATGGCCCGAAGAGGCGGTATCCACCGCAAAGCCCTCGTATGAAAGCCCCCGTTTCAGCACGCTCGTCACGCCGGGATCGTCGTCAATTACCAGTATGCGTTGCATCGTTCAATCCTCACTCCCAGGATACCTGTGTTCAATATTCGCTACTTCAAGTCTAAGGCGCTGGAGTGAATATCAGGGTTGCCCCAGGTAAACGAGCGGTGAATATCGCACGCTCAGGTAGCGCTCAGGTAAGTCTCAGGGCTGCTTCAGCTAGAGGTGTTATCCTCATGTCTTGATAGCCCCTTGCAAGGAGACGACATGGCAAACTCAAGCAAACATCGGCACGGCAAACGATACAGGCAGATCGCCAACACCCTGGCCCGCCATGGTCTGGGCTACTTTGTAGGGCTGGCGGGTTTAGAGCGGCTCGTGCCTTTTGAGAAGGGTTGGCTCGGCCACGCTCGCCGCCCGCAACCTTACACGAGGCCCGAACACGTCCGCATCGCGCTTGAGGAGTTGGGCACCACCTTCATGAAGCTGGGCCAGATCCTCTCGACGCGCCCCGACCTCCTGCCGCCCAACTATCTTACCGAGCTTGCCAGGCTGCAAGACGCCGCACCCGCATTGCCATTCGAGGCGATAAAGGGTGTGCTCGCAGCCGAGCTAGACGGTCCCCTCGAGGAAGTATTCGCCACTTTCGACCCTGAGGCGCTGGCGGCAGGCTCCATAGGCCAGGCGCACGCCGCCACCCTGCCCGACGGCACCGAGGTTGTGGTGAAGGTCCGCAAGCCGGGGGTAGTCGAGCAGGTGGAGGACGACCTGGAAATCTTGCAGGACCTTGCGGCCACCATCAGCAGGCGCTGGGAGCTGGCCGACCGCTACGACCTGGTGGGGCTGGCACAAGAGTTTGCTGAGACGCTGCGAGCCGAGCTTGACTACATGCGCGAGGGCCGCAGCGCGGAACGCTTCGCCGCCAGTTTCGAGGGCGACAAGGGTGTGCATGTGCCGCGCATATACTGGGAAGCTACTACCGACCGCGTGCTCACGATGGAGCGGGTGCGCGGCATCAAGATCAACGACCTGGCGGCCCTGGATGCGGCGGGTATAGACCGCAAAGCCCTGGCGCAGAGAGCAGCCTCTGTTGTGCTGAAGATGGTGTTCGAGGACGGCTTCTTCCATGCCGACCCACACCCCGGCAATTTCTTCATCGAGCCGGGAGGGCGCATCGGGCTTATAGATTTCGGCATGGTAGGCACTCTGGATGGCCCCACACAGGAACGGTTGGTGACGCTGCTCCTGGCCATCGCGAGCAAGGACGGCGAACGGCTGGTTGACGCGTTCCTTGAACTTGGGCTGGCGCATGGGCGAATGGACCGCACGTCTCTGAGGCAGGACCTCGACCACCTACTCTCCAGATATTACGACCTGCCACTGGGCGATATCTCTATTGGCCCACTGCTGGAAGAAACGCTGGCTATCGTGCGCCGCCACCACCTGCAACTTCCCTCCAACCTGGCGCTCCTTATAAAGACGCTGATCATGCACGAGGGGCTGGGCTTGCAGCTCGACCCTACCTTCAACCTTACCGCAGCCCTGGCCCCTTACGCCCAACGGCTCATGTTGCAGCAATACTCGCCCTTCTCGCTCGCGCGCCGACTCGGAACCGCTGGCGTGGAGATGGCGCAACTGGGAGCTGAGCTGCCACGCCAGTTGAGGCGGATCGTCGCGCAGTTAGAGCGGGGCGACCTGGAGGTGGGCATGCGCCCGCAAGGGTTCGATCCGGTACTGCATCGCCTGGAGCGCCTGGCGAACCGCATTGTGATCGGGATCATCGCAGCGGCTTTTATCAACGGGCTGGCGATCCTGATGTCGGTCTACCACCCCGCCGGTTGGGAAGAGTGGGCGGGGCCGCTATTCGCTTTCGGCTTCCTGGCGGCGGCGGCGCTGGGGGTGTACCTTGCCTGGAGCATACTCCGATCAGGGCGGAACTAACCGGTTCAAGGTTCAAAGCTAGACTTTGAACCTTGAACCTTGACCTTGAACCGGCAGGCAGGGCCTACACCTTAGAAGGCTTGTCGCGGGCGGTGCGAGCCAGGAAAATGCCCAGAGCTGAGATCACCCCGAACACGCCAACCAGTAGCAGGCTCTCGCCCAACGGTCTCTGCTTGAGCACCGGCTCGCCCCCCATAGCACCCTCACTTGCGGCATCTCCTCCGACGCCCACCACGGTAATGGCGGTGGTCGCGCTTTCCGCTCCCTTCGCTGTAACCTGGTACGTGCCGGGCTTGAGATCCTCCGGCAACCTGAACTGGGCGCTGAAATCGCCATTCGCGTCGGCGTCTACTTCTCCCAAATCAATGTCCACTCCCGTGCCGACCACCCGTACTTCAACCGTGCTGTTAGGGCCCAGCAGATCCCCCTTCACCGTAATGACATCGCCTGCCTTCGGAGTGAGCGGCTGCACCGCCACCCCTTTAACCCCGTCCGCCAGAGCCACACCACTGGCTGCGGCCTGGAATCCTACCATTGCCAGGCTAAGGCTGAAGAGTGTTGTGAGTAATATGCGTTTCACTTATTTTTCCTCCTTATTTGTCGTTAAGTTCTGTAATCAGTGAGGCTTATAATTAGCCGAGGTGTGACTTCACAGGGGCAATCGCAACCATGATGGACAACACAACAACTGCTATAAGCAACGCCGCACCTATCGCCATGATCACCGGCCTGCGGCGCATGGCCCGCCAGGGCGAGCGGTCAATGAAGGGGAGCAGCGCCAGGAACCCGAAGAAGACCACTGCCGCGTAGAAGATGCCCTGCACCTTGAACCAGTCCTCGAAGGCGTACAACCAGTAGAAGATGAAGGGAGGTTTGGTGTTCTCCATCGTGGGGTCGGGAGCGGCCCCAATCCCCGGCGTGAAGATGATGCCGAGCGTAGCCGCCAGCCCCAGCAGCGCCAAACCGTAGCCGACCATGATGCGCGCATGAGTAGGATAATGCCCCGTCTCTTTCTCCTCCGGCAGGCGTCCGCCGGGGGCCTCCCCAGCGTCTGATTGGGCCGGTGTGGGCGACAGGCTATGGTGCTTGATGAGGAATATGTGCGCGATCAGGAAGAGGAGGAGGAAGAGGGGCACGATGCTGACGTGGGCCATGAAGAGGCGAGGGAGCATCGCCACGCTCGTCGTAAAGCTGTCCGAGAAGAAGACGCCCACGTTTCCGAGCAACGAAGCCAGCTCCATGTTGTGGGTCATCGCTTCGTAAGCTTCCTGGTCCCAGCGCAGCACGGTGCCGGTGAAAACGCCTCCGAACATTAGCAGGGCCAGCAGGGCCACGCCTACCAACCAGTTCATCTCGCGAGGCGCCTTATAGGAAGCAGTCACGAAAATTCGGATCAGATGCATCGCGGCGGTAATAACCACAAGATAGGCGGTCCACACATGGATGCCACGTATAATGTCGCCAAGAGGAGCGTTGTTCTGTATATAAATAACGCTCTCCCTGGCGGCGGCCGGGTCGGGATTGTAGTACTGGGCGAGCCAGAGGCCCGTAAGAATCAGCACCACGATTCCCATAAAGGTAATGCCGCCGAGGGTGTACCAGAATGTGTTGGCGTGCCCAGGCACCCTGTAGCGCAACGCCGACAATCCAAGCCGGTCGTCCAGCCACGCTCCTACTGAGCCAAGAGCGCTGCGCTTTCTCCTGGACGCACCGGTGGCTCCACCTGCTTCAACTCCCGTAACAGGCGCGAGGATCGCAGCTTGACCGGCAAGAGTGGCAGCCGTCTGCTGATTGTTGACTGAGTTTTCCTCCATCTGATGATCCCTCCTTGTTCCGTTCTATTGGCTGATATAGAGAATTATGAATGCCGATAGTCGAATTCGTAGTATAATCGGGTAAAAGATTGGTGAATAATATCACGGTAATCCCGTCTCCGACCTACCGCGATCTGAGTACATGGTAGCGGACTATGCGGAGACTGGCCTGAATCCCGGCTGAGGTAAAACTGAGGAGTGTGCAGGATTATAGCTCCCCGTACACTCCCCGGCGCCGTATGCGCTCGTCGGACGGTCTATTGCGCCGTGTAGCCGCCGTCAATCACCAGCTCGCTGCCGGTGACGAACCTGGACTCGTCGGAGGCCAGGTAGAGCACACCATAGGCGATATCGTCCGGTTCGCCGAGCCTGCCGAGTGGGTGAAGGCCCTCGATATACTTCTGCATTGCTTCGGCATTGCCGGATGACTGCATGGCGGTTTCGACCATCGGGGTCATGATGTACCCCGGATGGACCGAGTTTACCCGGATGTTGAACCCCGACCTGGCGCAATGCAGGGCGGCCGACTTGCTGAGCAGGCGCACTCCGCCCTTGCTGGCGTTGTAGGAGGCCGCGCTGGCCTCGCCCACCAGGCCAAGTATCGACGACATATTGATGATCGAGCCGCCGCCGCCCTTCTTCATCGCCCGGATGGCATACTTGGTGCCCAGGAAGACCCCGTCCAGGTTGATGCTGGTCAGCAGGCGCCAGCTCTCCAGGGTCTCTTCCTCGATGTTGCTGGTCTTGCCGATACCGGCGTTGTTCACCAGGATGTCGAGCCGGCCGAAGGTCTCCACCGTCTGGGCGATCACCCGCTGCCAATCCGTTTCGTTGCTCACATCATGGCGCACGAAGAGCGCTCTACCACCCGCCGAGCGGATCTGATCCGCTACTGCTTGCCCCTCGTCTACCTTTACGTCCGTGACCACTACCGTGGCTCCCTCTGTTGCCAGGAGCAGTGCGCAGGCTTTGCCTATGCCCAGCGCTCCTCCGCTAACCAGGGCCACTTTTCCCTCTACTCTATTCACCTTGATCCTCCTATTCAGCTTCACTGCTGCCGGCGACGGGTATCGAGCTTGAACGATCCCGCGACCGGTGGGCACGCGCTCGGCGCTGCACCGAGAGCGGCTGTGGCCAGCTTCAGTCCGGCCACCAGCAACAAGTAAAAAATTAATCGCTGTAGCCCAGACTGCGCCGCAGCCGAGCGGCGTAATCCACCATCTCCTGCCCGTTGCGCGCCAGCGAAGTGCCGACATCGCGCATCGTCTGGGCAGCTCCGCTCAGGTCGCTCGCGGCCTGCCCTTGCAGGTTGTGCCGCTCTACCATCACCCCTGCTTCTTCGGCCATCACCCGCCCGTGGTCGCTCATATTGCGCCCCTCGGCCAGCATGGTCTCTCCATTCGCCAGCAAAGCATCCACGTCCACACTCCCGCGTATCTGGCTCGGGTCGTGAATCATGGCCTGTGCTCTGCTGTTTAGCTCGCTCCAGCTGCCCTGCGACTGTAGCTCCCCTGGTGAGGCGTGCAAGCTCTGGGCTGACGTGGGGTTAGCGGACATCCAGTCCCCATTCTCGACCAGCGTCTTGCCGTCGTTTGCCCAGTGCTGGCCGTGCTGCTCCAACTCGGTGTTGCCTGTGCGCTTGGCCTCGTCCAGCATCTCCTGACCGTGCTTCTGCATGACCTGGCCTGCCTGCTGCATCGCCTGTGCGCTCTCCTCCATCGAGACGAGAGTGGGGGCCTGCGTCCCGTCCACCTTGGATGAGGATACACGTGAGGTGATTACAAGGCCAAATATCACCAATCCGACAGCGATAAGTATCGCCGTTCCTATACCAAACCTCGAATTCTCCGACATCTCAATGCCTCCTTTGCTTCGGCGGGGGTCGCGGATCCGCAACCCCCGCCTGACATGGTCACTAACAGAGCTAATGGTTCATACCCGGCATCGCCGGCATAGGAGTAGGCGTGGCTATAGGGGTAACGGTGGTCGGCTGCGGCGTTTGCTCCTCTTGCGGCTGTGAAGCGGGTTGCACGGGCGCTTCATAACCCTCGTACTGGATCACCTGGATCAGCCCGCCCGGCTCGATCCCGTTGTTCTCGGTGTGGTGCAGCTCGTGGCAGTGGAAGACCCACTTGCCGGGGTTGTCTGCTTTGATGACGATGTCGTAAGTCTCTCCCGCGTCCACCGAGAGGGTGTTCATCGTTTGCTGCTGCTCCGGCTTGATTGGCTCTCCATCCTTCGCTATTACCGTGAAGTCCTGGCCGTGCAGGTGCATCGGGTGAGCAAGGTTGGAGATGTTGATGATCCGCACCCGCACCAGGTCGCCCTCCTTCACCGTCCACGCTTCATTCGAGGGGAATGCCTTGCCATTTATGGTGAAGTAGTTGTAGTTCATGTTCATAGCGCCAGGAGTATTCTGGTCGCTCTGAGAGCCTTCTCCTCCGGTCATGCCGGGCATACCCTCCATTGTGCCGCCGCCCTGATCAGGTTGTTCAGGCGTGGGACCGGAAGGTATGTTGTTGGTGTTCCAGGCCGACAGCAGCATTGTGAACTCCTTGTCGAATTTGGTAGGCGTGGGGGTGGCCGGGTCTATGATCAATGGCCCGTACAGCCCGCGGTCAATCTGCTCGACCGTGTTGAGGTGTGAGTGGTACATGAAGGTGCCCGCATGTGAGACCTGGAACTCGTAGGTGAAGCTCTGCCCCGGCTCGATGCCTTGCTGGGTCAGGGGAGGCACGCCGTCCATGTTGTTCGGGACATGCAGCCCATGCCAGTGGATTGTGGTGGCCTTGCTAAGCTCGTTCTTGAGCGTGACGCGGAGGGTATCCCCCTCGGTTACGCGGATGGTTGGGCCGGGAACCTGGCCGTTGTAGGTGATCCCTTTGACGGTAACACCGGGGGCTATAGTTACGTCTGCCTCCTTAGCCACGAGGTTGAACTCGCGTACTTTGCGCGTGGGCTTGATAGCTTTGTTGCTGCCGGCGGTCCCGATGTCATATCCACCGTTGGTGGAAGTTGGGCCTTGCGCCACCAGGGAGCCTGTCTGGTCTGCCCCGGCCCTTCCCACGCCCCACGCCCCCACCGCTACGACTACGAATGCCACTATAAGGATGATGCGAGGCCAAATATTGTTTGCAACTCTCTTATCCATTGATTTCTTTCTCCTTCTTCGATGTTGTGTTTGTTATCAAGCGCGGCAGACCAGCCTGCGCTCTTTACGTATCTGATAAGCCATGTATGCAATCCCGCCCAGGTTCATGACCAGCCCCAGCCATAGCAAGGGGGTTTTGTAGGCATTTAGAAAGACTGCCACGCCAGACAGACCGATGAGTGGAAGTACCTCTGTCAGGTGGTGGGCACAACATGCGAGCATAGCGACTGTGCTCGTGCCCGTGCTTGCCACCATACCCCCCGCGCCTGTATGAGCACGCAAGGCTCGCAGATAGGTGAAAAGACCCACCTGGATGCCAAAACCGAGAGTGATGGCTCCCACGAACCAGAGGTCGTCACCTAGCTGCTGAAGAGCGTGCTCCCACGATTGCGCTAGGGTGATCGTGCCCAGGTAAAGTGTAAGCAGACCGATGGAGGCGAGTACTCCGAAGAAGATAGGCTTCAGCACCGGCAACCCCGCTTCGTGCGTGGCTGCGGCTGCAGGTAGGTGCTCGGCACCTTCCGTTGGACCGGTCGCCAGGCTCTTTAGGGCGTCCACTTGAAGCTCCTCTGCGCGACCCCCGCCACGTCGTATATGATCAACTCAAGGCCCTTCGTATCTGTGCCGACCAGCGGTTTGCCGTCCAGGGCATTGGCGCTGAAGGTCAACTGACCTTCGCGGTGGTGGCCACCTTTGGGCGCGTCCCACATCACGGGGAGGGCCTCTCTGCCGTCGTCAGTGCGCAGCGTCGAGAGCCTGGTCAGGTCGTAACCGTCCAGGTCCACTGAGTGCGTGTCTATCGTCACCTTGAATACCGGCCCTGCGTCCTTACCCGCCCATTCAACCGCCACTGTAACGCCTCCACCTTCGTTCGTCTGGGTGCCACTGCGGGCAGCGCCCGATCCCGTACCTTCGTTTTGAAGAGGTTGACCGGTGGTGGCAGCGGGAGAAGCGGAGAGTGCAGGATTGGTTCTCCCCAGCCAAACTACGGCGGGGACGACTACTACGGCTGCCAACAAGATGGCTGCGGACCACGCTATCCATCTAACTTTGAGCAACTTTCTTCTGCCTGTACTTTCTTGTGTCGCACCATTCATAGCTCATACCTCCTCACGAGAGCGGCCCACACGTTATCTGTGGTCTGTGGCTCGATAGAAGGATATTCGTTGTCGCTGAAGCGACCCTGAGCGGTTCCTGAGGATTTGCTGAAGTCTGGCTTCGGTGGCCTGCACAGTTGCGTCTCAACCATGTTGTTGCTTACAATGGAATAGAGCCAATGGAATAGAGCGGGAGTAGAACGCACCTTAAAAGGTAAAGAGGCGTTCCCTCGGGTAGATGATAAGAGCAGGCGAGGATATGGAATCGCAGGAGCATAGCTACGCAGGCGGCGACCCGCGTCAAGCGCCCAAAGTGCTAATAGTAGACGACGAACAAAAGCAGGTGGAGCTGGTGCGCGGCTACCTGTTGGCCGAAGGATTTGAGGTGTTCGCCGCTTCTGATGGAATCACCGCCCTCGAGACGGCGCAGGTCGAACTCCCCGATCTGCTCATATTGGACGTGATGCTCCCTGGCCTTGATGGAGTGGAGGTGTGTCGCCGGCTGCGGCAGTTCTCCGACGCCTATGTGCTGATGCTTACGGCCAGGGGCGAGGAGATAGACAAGGTCGTCGGCCTCTCTGTGGGCGCGGACGACTACCTCACCAAGCCGTTCAGCCCGCGTGAGCTTGTGGCGAGGGTGAAGGCCATGCTGCGCCGCCCACGACTACAGCCGCCAGGGAACTCACAGACCCGACGAGCAGAAGCGCAACCTGACTTACCCCCGCCTCTTGTGCGCGGCGATCTGGTCGTTGATGCGTCTCGCCACGCAGTGTCTGTGCGAGGTGAACCGGTGTATCTCACGCCTCGGGAGTTCGGCCTGCTGGCGACGCTGGCCGCTCACCCTGGCCGAGTCTTCACCCGTGACCAGCTTCTGCAACAGGTTTGGAGCGGGGAATACTACGGCGACCACGTGGTGGACGTCTGTGTGACCCACCTGCGCAAGAAGCTGGATGATGATCCAGCCGAACCCCGCTACATCGAGACTGTGCGCGGCGTCGGTTACCGCTTCAGAAGCCCCTCGCCTACACCGATAACTGGATCATCGCCATGATCCGCTGGCTGCAATCGAGCTTACGGGCGAAGCTGCTGCTGGCCTTCTTGCTGGTGATCGCGGTTGGCACGCTCACCTCTCTGCTCGTGATCAGCCTGGTTGCACCTCGCCTCTTCGAAGAGCATATGGTTCAGATGATGGGACCGAGCGATATGTCGGGTGCAATGTCCGGGGGCGCAGACGCTGCCACCAGCAGTTTGGAGGTCGCGTTCCAGTCCTCGGTGACACAGGCAGTGCTGGTGGCGACAGCAGCCGCTACCCTGGTGGCATTGGCGGCCAGCCTCTTCATCTCTGAGCGCATCACGGGGCGCGTGCGGCGTATCGCCAGTTCCACGCGGCACATCGCCGCAGGTCACTACTCGGAGAGGGTCGTCTTCAAGCACTCCGAGGGCGCGGATGAGCTAGGCCAGCTAACGCACAGCTTCAACGAGATGGCCCACTCGCTAGAAGCGACCGAGGCGCGACGTGTAGAGCTGCTGGGCGATGTGGCCCACGAGCTTCGCACTCCTATCAACACCCTCGCCGGTTACCTGGATGGGCTGCTGGACGGCATCGTTCAGCCCTCACAGGAGACCTGGGCAAGCCTGCGTGACGAGACCGGCAGGCTCAACAGGTTGGCCGACGACCTGCGCGATCTTTCCCGCGCCGAGGCCCGGCAGTTCTCATTGAATCCTGTACCGGAGGACCCCTCGGCAATTGCGAGGGCAGCCCTCGACCGGCTGCGCTCGGACTTCGCCGAGGAAGGGCTTGAGCTTGTAGAGGATGTTGCGACCAACCTCCCCCCTGTGATGGCCGACCGAGACCGCACAGTGCAGGTGCTCACCAATCTGCTCACCAACGCCCTGCGCTATACGCCGCCCCCGGGCAAGGTTACCCTCTCCGTGAGCCGAGCACCTGGCTCGCCGGGCCTCGGCGGTGGCAGTGGCGACGAGGTGCTGTTTCAGGTAGTGGATACTGGCATAGGCGTGTCCCCAGAGGACCTGCCGCACCTGTTCGACCGCTTCTACCGCGTGGAGAAGTGGCGCCGTAGCCGGGCAGCAGGCGGCTCAGGCATCGGCCTGACCATCGCCAGGGCAATTGTTGAGGCGCAAGGCGGGCGTATCTGGGCGGAAAGTCCAGGGCCGGGCCTGGGCAGCACCTTCTCGTTCACCCTTCCTACCGTCCGAAGGGTATGACGTACCGCGCTCACCATCTCCCTTTCTCAACATCCGTAACCAAACCGTAACAATTCCGGGTATTCGATGATAACTTTCTCCTGATAGGATGGGGTTAGTAGATCGAACCTAAAATGACGTTTCGGTCTCAAACCTAAAAACCAAATCACGAGCCGGCGCAGGCTGGCTTGACAAACAAGGAGAAGAAAATGTTTAACGCGAACACGAACCCGAAGTTCAAGGAGAACTTTGTAGCGTACCTGACGGATATCTACACCTTCGAGAGCACTTTCAGCAAAACGCTGGAGAGCTACGGTGAGCGAGCCTCTGCCTTCAAGGACTTTCCGGAGTTCCGAGCCAGGATTTATCAGTGTGCCGAGATGTGCAAGGAGCATTCCAAGCACCTTCTGCCGCGCCTGGAGTTCTACAACGTTCGCCCGTCCGTGAAGGCCACCGACACCAAGGAGCAGTCGCGGACGTTCAGCTCCTTCACCAGTCCAATACTGAGTTGCATGGACATGGTAAAGCCTGAGACGCTTGCCGGCTTCGCCACCACCTGGTACACCTTCGGCCACTTCAAGATCGCCTCCTACAAGCTGCTGACCACCCTGGCACGGACTTTTGGAGACGAGGAGGTGGCGCGCCTCTCGGAGAGGCACATGCACGAGGAGATGGAGACGCAGCGCTGGCTCTTCGAGCATATGCCGGAGATCGGCCTCTTCAACTTACAGAATGAGGGCATCCCGGTACCACAGAACGCATGGGCGTTCGTCAGAGAGCCTGATCTGGTCGGCACGAGCGCAGCCTTCTCTCCACGAAAGTAAGAGATGTAAGCGTTACAGCTCCCACAGCGTAGTGGGAAGCTCCCACAACTGAATACGACTAGTCCGCCTCTAACCAGGAAAGGCCGGTACCGCAAAAGCAGTACCGGCCTTTCCTTTGTTCCAGATTCACGGAGTGCCATAAACATTATTCAAGCATAATCGAACCGGGCATCAAATCGTAACTTTCCTTCGCTAAACTGGTAATGTAAGCACCTGGGTCAGGTTGTGACCCACAATTGGCGACAATAGTTACCCATAATAGAAGGGAAAGGTGAGGAGAAATGGAAACGATCAAGAGACACAAGCTATTCGCGCTTCTAGCAGCAGGGGCGCTGGTACTATTCGGAGCTATAGCCCTGGTTGCCGCTTTTCCGGCAGCAGCTCAAACCAAAGGGGACTGCTCGGACATGAACGCGGCACAGACAACCGGCAATAGTTCGATGATGGGGACGGGCAGTCAGACTACGAGCGGAATGGGCAATATGGCTGACATGATGAGCAATGTGGACCGTCACTTCATCGAGATGATGGTGCCTCACCACCAGGATGCCATAGACATGGCCGACCTGGCACTACAGAAGGCGACCCGCCCGGAGATAAAGACCCTAGCGGAAAACATCAAACGCACTCAGACCCTTGAGGTCGCCCAGATGCGAGGCTGGTACAAGGAGTGGTACGGTACGGATTTGCCGGCCGGCCAGACCGGAACCGCTGGTAGCAATGATAGCGGCATGATGGGATCCGGCAGCAATGATGGCATGATGAGCAACCAGGGTATGATGGGCGGCATGATGAGCGGCCAGGGTATGATGGGCGGCATAATGAGCGGCATGATGGGCAATGGCGACATGGGCATGGGCATGAATCTCGATGACCTCGCCAATGCGAAGGACTTCGACAAAGCCTTTATCGAGGCAATGATCCCGCACCACCAGATGGCGCTGATGATGTCCAGCATGGTACTCACGGGCGGCGAGCAGAAGGAATTGAAAGAATTGGCACGCTCCATCATATCGAGCCAGAGGGCGGAGATCGAGCAGATGCAAACTCTGTACAAGCAGTGGTATGGCACGGGCACGCCATAACCCCTATCTGGCTGCCCGCCGGGGATGCTCACGCCAGCATGCTCACGATGAAAGGCCAGTGAGGCGCATACCTCAATGACCTTCAGCTCCGAGGCTCGGCATGATTAGCGACCAACTCTGGTACACGGCAAGACTGGACGATTGAACGCGATGAGGACGCAAAAAGATGCTAATGGAGGATCATAAGATGGCAGACCTGGACGAGAAGCGCGGCACTACAAACGAAACCGGCAGGTATGGGTTCGCGCTATCGTTGCCCCTACCGTATGAACAGGCGGTAGGGGCGGTGGTAGACGCGCTCAAGGCCGAAGGGTTCGGGGTGCTGACCGAGATAGACGTGCGCGACACGCTGAAGAAGAAACTGGACGTGGAGTTCCAAAGGTACATAATCCTGGGGGCGTGCAACCCGCCGCTGGCCTACCAGGCATTGAGGGTCGAACCTGATCTGGGGCTGCTCCTCCCATGCAATGTGGTGGTACATGAGGAGGGAGAAGGCACACGGGTGGTGTTCGTGGACCCACGAGCTATGCTGGGCGTGGCCGCCAACCCCGTGCTACAACCCGTTGCCGATGAGGTCACAGCACGCTTGGAGCGTGTGGCCGCCCATCTTGGGGAAGGCGCAGGTGAACCACATGTATCCCAATGATACGAGGTCCGAGTTGACTGTGGGACTGGTAGCACTGGTGACAGTGCTCGCACTGGTGCTGTTGTCCGTGTTCGTCATGCCCATGATGATGTTCGGCGGGATGATGGGTGGCTGGAACCCGTCGACCTGGGCTGGTTGGGGTGGCAATACGTGGTGGGGCTGGCTCCTCATGCTCCTCTTCTGGCTCCTACTCAGCGGCGGGGGCGTGGCGTTTGTCGCCTGGGCCGTTCGCCGCAGCCGGGTCGGCGCATCCGGCGGTGGAACTGGTAGTCGCCCCAACGAGGCGCTGGAGATCCTCAGGCACAGGTATGTCCAGGGAGAGATCACCAGCGAGCAGTTCGAGCAAATGAAGCGAGATCTCACAGCCGACTGACGCTCGGACTGCGAGCCTAACGTGAGGAGAGTGACGCTCTTGTTAGCAATACCGAATACTGTACCTGAGCAGAATACCTCCGGGAGAGCCGCGTTGGTTCAGCCGGAAGGACACCATCGGACCCCTAGAGGCAATGCCCTCCGTGCAGGGGTGTTAGGGGCCACTGATGGAGTGGTTTCTAATCTGAGCCTGGTCATGGGCGTGGCAGGGGCCGAATTGTCGGGTCGGGCCATTCTGATCACGGGTATTGCCGGTCTGCTGGCAGGGGCTTCTTCCATGGCGCTTGGAGAGTGGCTCTCGGTGCAAAGCTCAAGAGAGCTTTACCAGAGACAAATCCATATCGAGTCGCAAGAGCTTGACCGGAATCCCGGCCCAGAGACAGAGGAGCTGGCCCTAATCTACCAAGCGAAAGGCATGCCCGCACGTCATGCCCATCAGATCGCGAAGCATCTCATGCTCAACAAGGAGAGTGCGCTCGAGACCCACGTGCGAGAGGAACTGGGCATAGACGCGAGGGAGCTAGGTGGTTCGGCCTGGGAGGCTGCGTCGACGTCGTTCGTCCTCTTCGCCCTCGGCGCTATCGTGCCGGTGATTCCCTTCCTGTTCCTTGCAGGGGCAGCCGCCATAGTCTTAAGCCTGGCACTAAGCTCGGTTGCTCTATTTAGCCTGGGAGCGGGTGTCACCGTATTGACAGGACGAAGCCTATTCCTCTCAGGGATGCGCCAGTTCCTTTTGGGCCTTGCAGCGGCAGCTTTAACCTACGGCATCGGTCGTCTCCTCGGTGTAAGCCTACTATGATAAACCCTCGGTGAAGTGCCGTGAGAGTTGAAAGGGCTACTACATACGCGCCATTCAGCATTCGGGCAGTTCCACAGGGCTGAATAGGATCTAATAATCTAACCGAAAGGAAGTAAGCAAATGGACCTATCTACAACTTATCTGGGGATGACCTTGCGAACTCCACTTGTCCTCTCGGCCTCTCCCATCTCGGAGCGTATAGAGAACATAAAGCGTGCTGAAGAGGCGGGAGCGGCGGCAGTTGTGCTCTACTCCCTGTTTGAGGAGCAGTTGCAAAACGGTCCGCGGGAGATTCGATATATCAGTGATGAGACCGCTCTGGTCGCGGACAACAGCGGGGGCTACTTTCCGAGGCGCTCACACTATAACCTGGGGCCAGAAGGATATCTTGAGCACATACGCAAGGCCAAAGAAGCTGTTAACATCCCAATAATCGCCAGCCTCAACGGCACATCTATAGGTGGCTGGGCGGAGTACGCAAAGCAGATGCAGCAGGCCGGAGCCGACGCGATAGAGCTGAACATCTATTACGTCCCGACCGAGGCTCACATCACGGGAGCGCAGATCGAGCGCACCTACCTAGAGATAGTGGAGTGGGTGCGCTCGGCGGTAACGGTCCCCCTGGCGGTGAAGCTCGGCCCCTACTTCAGCAACATGGCGAACATGGCGGGGCGCTTCGAGCGGGCAGGGGCCGACGGGCTGGTACTTTTCAATCGCTTCTATCAGCCCGACATCAACCTCGCACTAATGGAGGTGAAACCGCGTATCGTTCTCAGCGGCCCCCAGGCCATGCGCCTGCCCCTGCGCTGGATCGCCATCCTGCACGGGCAGGTGGACTGCGACCTGGCGGCGAGCGGAGGCATCCACGCGCCGGAGGACGTGGTCAAGATGCTCATGGCTGGGGCGAGCGTCACGATGCTCTGCTCAGCCCTCCTCAAGCGGGGCATAAAGCATATATCCTACCTGGAACGGGAGCTTGGCAAGTGGATGGAGGAGCACGACTTTCAGTCGGTAGAGGAGATGCAGGGCCTGATGAGCCAGAAGCGCGTACCTGACCCCACCGCCTTCGAGCGCGCACACTACATCCGCACCCTCCAGAGCTACAAGTCGGTCGGCTTTGGCGCGGTGGTCCCGCCCTGGCACGTCGGTAAGATAGATGAACAGCCTGTAGATACGCAGGGATAATTAGCGAGCAGAATGCGGCAGGGCGAGGGTGAATATGCTCCCGCCTCTCGCTGCAGTCTCGACCCACAGCCGACCTCCGTGTATCTCGGCTATTTTGGCCCCAATGGGTAGGCCGAGGCCGGTGCTGGCCGTGCGGTCGCTCCGGTGCATGCTGCTGCGGTAGAAGCGCTCGAATATGCGCTCGCGCTCCTCGGTCGGTACTCCGGGGCCGTTGTCGCGCACCAACGTCAGGCACTCCTGCCCCGAGCGCACAACTCTCACTTCCACCCGTGAGCCGGGAGGGGAATATTTGTT
>JADEYI010000887.1_pt1 | contig 29894 bp, 38 predicted proteins | sample 8542331 | NCBI WGS metagenome assembly JADEYI01 (sample SAMN16510988, study PRJNA670497) | mine drainage metagenome | isolation source: biofilm near Copperflume 1 | place: Germany: Marsberg coppermine Kilianstollen | collected 2018-02 | reverse complement strand
CCGGCCTTTTGGAGGGAACGCAAATCTGGAATATGTTTCCCTCCCCGGCCCCAACAAACTTCCCCCCCGCGAGCCCCTGCGGCTCAAAATCCTTGCCCGGGGGCCCCCCCCACCCCATTTTCCCCCCCCCCCCCCTTTTCACTTTTGCACCTTTCTGTGTGTTTGTGTATCAGGCAAAGAGAATGGACCTCATGTCCTTCCAGCTGATCACTAAGCAGAACTCCAATACGGTGTGTGGAGCAGTAAGCATGCGTGCAAAGATGGCTGCAATAGTCCGCAACTTGTCATGGCTACTTGCCTGCCACTGCGACACTGGCAGTTTGTGGGAAATTTGCACTATAGCGTGAATGGGAGATTGCTAGCATGCATGCACAGTAAAGCTAGTTGGAGTGTGCTGCAAGACTCATGCACTACTTATGAAATTTACGCTGCGCGCAGGCTTTGGGCGTGTCTCATTGCGCGACCATGCATCAAGTCAGATCCGCAGATGGCGTTCTCTCTACTGCATGCAAGTGCATCCAAGACGTTCATTACCACCGCTGACATGGCAGCCCTGTTGACCGACAGCTTCCCCACCCTTGACCCTGCCACCATTGCACACAAAGCCTTCGAGTGCTTCGAGTGGTTCCTGCAAAAGGTTGGGCCCGACCTCATTCTGTTGTCATGCTTTTATCCTTATGTACTGCATTGATGAGCTAGTAAGCTACTGCAAGATGAGAAGTGCTTGCTCTGGTTTGTATTCTCAATGTATATGAATGCCATTGATTCTGCCAGAAAAATAGACGTACTCGCTCTGAGGATTAAGTATCCATTATCTGCAGTTGAAACTGAAGCTCGTGATGGCGCTTACATATCAGTGACTCTAACAGCGCTGTGCAGATCTGAGGCTGGCAATATTGAAGCAAATAGTTGCATAAATCGGATTGCTAGTTGGTTTTGACTAGTGTAGAGACATGCGCACGGATTGCATCCGGGTTGCGCGCAGGTCCGAGGGTCGCAGATTTGAAGCAAAGCATTGCACACCTTGGATTGCAGGTTTGCTGACAAGGGATTGCCGTGCGTGCAGGTTGCATTCGAGGAGGGAAAGCTTCAGAATGAGCGTGTGGAGGAGTCCAGCCCTGTGTTGCCAGGAAACATCATCCGCACTGTGCTGCTCTCCCGGGACCTCGACCTCAAGGGTGAGTGCATATATTTAATAGAATTGTCTTATACATGAAAGGTTCTTAGAAATAATCCGGTCGGGTGCATGTGCGTGTTCCCCAGCCAAAACAGGTGGATGACAATGCTTAATCGGTTTTGCGTGGGGCAGTCTGTTAGTCACCCATCTGCAGAAGCATTGCGGCGGGCAAGTTGTTTTGAACGGGTATATTGTATGTCGTGTCATATCCACGTTGCTGTGTGGTTGGGAAGATGCGGATACCTTCAAGTGGGTGACTCACCAGTTTTGTTCCATGCACACAGGGCTGCCGTACCTGTGGTCTGTGGTGCTAGATGGGCCCCCCCACCTGATCGCTGACAGGGCCCGCACATTACTGGTCAACATGCACGTCAGACTGGCAGACAATCTCGTGCCTAAGCAGGCCGAAGTGCGACTTGGGCTCCTCAGGTGACCTGCCCTTGTGTTGCCTTCCTTGGTTCTTTTCCTGCTCTGTTTTTCCAGGAGCTTGTCAGGGACCTTGCAGGTATCTGCACTGAGACACCTTTTCATGCACATGTAAAGGATGGGTGAATTGAATAGCTTGTGTATGCTTTGTGGGGATGCCTGGTGCTGTTATAACATATTGTTTCTTTTATAAGCACCGTTCTGGACCCGCAGTCCTCGGATGACATCACAGTGGGGCTGCTTTCAAAATAGGGTTGCTCGAAGAAATTTCTGGCTCGATTTATTTCTCTGCAGGCACGAGATGATGCCTGTGTTGGCGCACTCACTTGGGGTCACATGTTCAGCAAGAGCGTCTCTGTGGCTGCAGGAGTTGCCTGGACAGGCTTCTGGCGGCGGCGCATGCGCTGACTGGACTGCCGGAGGGCCTCTCGGACTGGGGGGCCTTTGGGGGACCGGTCCCCCCGGAGGAGACTCCCGGCTATGCCCGGGACGCGCAGCGCGCCGTCCGCTGCCTAGCCGTCATGCAGCAGCTGGTGGAGGACTGCCAGGTGCCCTGCCGAATGCACTTTCTGTCTTGCGTTTATTCAAAGGCTCAATAGATGCTTACAAATTTTTCTTTTCAGCGTCTGATTGGTTGAAGAGGGTGTCTGTCCACCACTGTCTGTCCATTACATGCATAGCAGGATGATATTACCAGGAAAGGTCCATCATCATATTGTTAATTACAGTGACAAAGAGTCCCTTGCTACCTAACCGTGTGGCTACAAGATATTGAAAATGAAGATTGCACAGCATGCTGTTAAGGTCTGGTGCAGTGTCTGCATGTACAGCTTCTGTATGCAACAGTGTTTTCTTAGGGGTCGTGTTTGCATTTGCTGGCACCTCGAAGATCGTTGTGAGCTGCATTAGCTGCCAGAAGCTCGTTTTTGATATCAGTTTTGCATGAGAGCGGTCTGTCGTGGTGATTAGGGCCCGTCCATGCCGGCCTCTCCGGCCCACGCTGCATCTTTCCAGGGGCAACCCACGCATGTGGACGTCAACATGCAGGCAAGACCCCCATGCCAACGCCCGCTGCCCCATGCAATATGCTTCTAGCTATTTTGTGTGTCTGGTCTCACTCCTCCTCTTGCCCTTGACAACATGCAGAGCGAAGATCTGAGACCATGCAATGGCTTTTAGCTATTTTGTGTGCCGGGTGCCAACCCTTCGCTTACGGTGAAGATCTGCAAATCGGAGGTCTGAGACCTTGCATACAGAATTGCTATAGAGGCCATACGCTTTAGGCCCCTTGCAGCACGTGCCTGGTTGCGTCAGTCCATGCAATGGTGCATGCTCCTGCTCCTGTAAAATACCTTCCAAGAATGCCGTCTAGGCACGCACGTTTTGCAGGCAGAGAAGGGAACCCTTTTGTGCTTGCTGCTGAAAGAACTTATCTGGACAATCACCAAATTCTGATTCAAGTATTTTGTTTGGGTGCTTTCTTAGAGACCAGGTTGAGAAGCAGGCCTTCTCCGCACTTCTGCGGGTCGGGAGCGCGAAATGATTTAAAGGTTTGAAGGTTGAAGAAGAGAAGAAGAAGATTGAAACAGAAGAGAGATGAAAGAATACATAAAGATAAGAAGATAAGTAAACCCTTTCTGTGATCAGGGCGGCCAGGGCGGTAAAATGCTGGGGGCCACTCGCGGCCGCATCCCCCTCTTCACAAATGACTATGTGGGAGTGCTACGGCGGAAAGTTGCTGCCAAGATGGCCACGACTGCCCCTCATGTCCGCCTGCTCTTTAGCGGTGCGCCTTCTTCCAGCTGAAGAGGTTGTTAAGGAGTGTATGCACTCTTACCGTGGGGATGCAAATGGCCTCCAGATTTTCTGGTGATGGCTGTTTAGAAGTAGATGACGATGCCGGGGAGCAACTGGCTGCCACAGCAATCTTCGTGCAGCGTGATCCTTTTCTTGACAGCCACTAATGGAAGTGCGAGGGCATCTTAGGAACCTGTTATTCAGGGGATCAGATACCGCTGCAAGCTGTTGTACTCTGCATCAGCAGCGTGACAACCATTGGTACCAATCTCAGGGCGTGTGGCCGCACTCATGGAAAATGTTCCCGGGTTTTGATACAATTGCTCGTAATCTAGCGGTCCATGCGAGAAAGAGGGAACCTTTCCCTTCCTATTTTATCAGATATATGTTGAAACACGGCTGGCGGGAGGCGGTATACTTGCTGAGCACTCTGCCCACGGTTGTTTGGGTCCTTGCTTGGATCTTGTGCGTCCAAAAGCGGGTAGGATTGTGTGGGCTTTGAACAACAGCTTGTCTGCAGGACGTACCTTGCCTTTTGGCAGGAAAAACTGTGTAAGAATTCTACTAACAAGAATATGTGGAAATTCGCACAGGCCAGGAGCTGCGCAGCGACTCACGGCTGATCCAGGACGCGGGGCTGGCGGAGGGCCACAGTATCCACGCCATATTCACCCCTCACACCAACTCCTACACCGAGCTCGCCCCCGACGAGGCCGGCGCGCAGCGTTCAGCATCCCCCGCCCTCCTGCTCGCGCAGCAGGTGACTATCTTTCCTGTAGTTATCCTGTTCGTCTTTCTCAAATAAAACAAGGCGCCCCTTGGCCATTAACCTGCTGAAGTCAAACGGGCAAAAATTGAGCATACATGCGTCTGCGCAGACGCATGCATGAGGCATCCAGGCAATTAGCTCAATAAACACCTGCCTTCTGCATTGGCGAAATCATCGTGCATCCCTGTGTTGCAAGAGGGGTTCTTCGATGTGAGACGTGAGCACCTTATATCCAGGCAGAGAGCTTCACGCTGTAATTTTGTTCTGCTCAATTTGAGTCAAACTCAAATTTTTTTTTTGCAGGACGGATTCTACGATGTGCTGCTGTGTCTTGCCGACTTCTGCCCCGTTACGGGCGTACGGCACGCGGCGACGCAGCTGCTGGACATGCTGCCCACAGACCGGGGGATCCTGGGGGATTTGCGGCGCGCAATCGACTCGCCAACCCCTGCCGAATCGCTCACGACCCTCCTGCTGCCCGCCGGGCAGGACGGGCAGCCCATCGCCAAACCTGCCCGCCTCTTCTACACGCTGCAGGTGATTTCGCTAGGCTTCACAGTGTCATGTATGGATTTCCTTTCCATAAGCACACGGCTCCCAACTGGGTACATAGGTAGAGTTTGTGACTGAGCCAGGCTTGTCTTTGCATACCTGCTTTTCCTACGAGGTTCCTTTGAGCTAAGCAGGTCCCAGCTGGCACGCCAGGGTCCTGTGGATTCTGTTTGGTAGTGATGTTAAATTTCTACTTCTAAGATTGAAGGACATACACGAAGAAACTAACTCTCTGGATAGTCATTGCCTGGGGAGACCATTGGAGTGGGCCAGCGGCAATGGAAAGCCAGTTTGAGAGCTAAAATAAGGAAGTACCTTTCAAGCTGCTGCCCTACTTATTAGTCTCTCTGGTTATGGCGACCCAGACAATGACTTTCATGGGTCGTAGGGATCATAGCTCAACTTCTATGAAAGTCTGAGTCAAAATTCACCTTTGTGGAGGAGCTGTCAGGCAGCTTGGATTAATAATCCCTCGTCTTCACACTGTGACAAAACAAGCTTGTGACGTCCTGCACCAAGTTCTGAGGGAAGGCACTGACCGCGCAGGCTCTCAACAGCCTGCTGTTCCCGGTATTTGAGAATCCTGAGTCGCTACAGGCGGCCAGTGCGCTGCAGCGAACAGCGCTGGCCTCCAACTGCGTGGGCGTCTTGCTGCGCGCCCTGCAGGTCAACAGCGCAGCCTTCGACAAAGGTGAGCGCCAGAAGGCCTGTTCCCAACGAGAACAGGGCTCAGGACGCCATCTGGTCTGCAGGCATATCAAGCCCTGTGCTGATTTATGCCAGCTGTGCTGACACGCTTCCGTGAGATTGCCAGGCTTTTTGGTTATTTAATCTCTTTTAAATGAAGGAATATTTCATCCAAGGAATCTTTCACTGTCTATGACACGCATTCCTTATCCCTAGGATGTGCAGAGATACCCAGAGATGCGAGGTGCAAAACGATTTCGCTGTCGGCTCTACTTCCTGGCCGTCCGGCTGGAAGACGGGTGCAATCTGCGCGGCCTCAGCGCTGTGCGCATGTGGATTGAATGCGTCCCGGGCGGGTCAATCAGAACGTATCTAGCCGTGCGCATTCTACTGTGCTCATAGCTGCAATGCTTGCCATGGCGGGGGCAGTGCTGTGACCAAGATCTTGTAGCCATGGCAGAAGGGTTGGTGTTCACTTGGCGTGGTGACATCTGTGTCTTTGAATTATTTTTAAACGTGTTCTGTGATCTGTGCAGACATCCTGTTGATGCGGAAGCTGTACGCGACGCTGCAGCTGCTGCTCAGCCGCCTGCTCAAGCGCGCGGCGGCTGCCCCGCAGCTTCCCCCGCAGCTTCCGCTCAGCCGCCCTGCACAGAGCGATAGCGCAGCTTCTGACATGTCCATGGGCAAGCCTGCAGGTGCGCACCGTTCTCACTCCATGAATTCTCACCCACACGGTTGACTTATCTTGAATTTAGCAAAAAGAATATACAGACATTAAGCGGTGCAAGCGCCAGGAGAGTTCAGAGGAAGACTCTCCCTCGTGAGTGCACGTTATGCAGCAACAAGTCAACAAATCCTATGGCCAGGAGCAGTCAATGATCATATTGTATACGTGCATAATTTTCCTGACAGCCCTGCATGTGGATTATGCATGTTTTACTTGGTGCCATCAATAAAAGGCACCGGGCCTACGGTTGAATGGGTGTTGCTTGAATCTGCCGGGTCCTTCAAGGGGTACAATATGTGGCAGCCTTTGCCTACAGACAAGCAGATGCACCTTGCCTGTGGCAGGACGAGCTTGTGATAAATATTATACGCTAAGTGATTGGAGCAGTGCATGACATGGGGGTTTACTGTAGTAGTCGTTCTAAAACCCGCACCCTCGGCGGTGTGAATATTTTTCCAAAGCAACTTTTAACGGTATTCCTGATTACAAATATACTAGGGTCATGCTCCATTGGATTGGGCTTGTCGAGAGCTTTCCGAGTCTGGTCTCAAATTTATGGGATGGGATATATATTTTGGGAGATGGGGTCTTAGTAACACACCCTTTTTAGCCTAAAATCTATACTTATTGCGGGTTTTAGAATGACTACTACAGTATTATTTCGCAAAACGATGATGGTTTGATGACAGTGGTTGCTGTCCTGTAGACTGTGCTGAGAAGCTGATGTACGGCTTGCGCAAGGTGCACAAGGAGGGGCGGCTGCCAGGCTGGCAGGTCGCCAAATTAGACAAATTAATATTTGCCTGTGTGCAGGTTCAGCAGTTGCTATGGAGGTGTCGAACGCTCCCGCTGCTGCCAGCACGGCAAGCGCTGGTGCAGTGGAGCAGAGAGACAGCGCTCCTGCCAGTACAGGCAAGACATCTCCCCCGGGCCTGCCTATTCTTCGGAAGTTTTTTCAGATTTGGTAGATCCGAAGTGGGGCGGGTTTTGGGTGCTGGGTTTACAACTTGCAACGCGTGTCCGCCTCTACTGCTCTTTGAGATACATGAGATTTTTCTCCCGGATTGCAAGCCTCCTCAGATTTTACTTTTCACAAGCATTGGAGTGATAAGCGCGGATGCTTGCACATCCCGAGGGTAGATTTCATGATTGAAGAGATCGGTAGTGGCGGACACTGCTGGCGCATGTCGAAAAGTATGGGTCACCCACAGGGTACAAAAGCCCTTTGGGAGCAAAATTCGTTTCACTGCGTGCTGTCAGACCACCTTTGTTGCTTTTGTCTCACAGCCTGCTCCCATGAATTCTGCACACTGTCCCCACACAGCTGCATTTTCCAAACTTCCCACATCACCCCGTCTGCATCACCAGTCTTGTACAGGCATGACTAACGCATTGTGCGATTCTTTATTCCATTCCTGCAGCATCAATCTGCCCCGTGCGCAGGGGCGGCTGCCGACCAGGGGAGCGCGCCGATTGGAGCGGCGGCGGCTGCGGCGCCGGGCAGCGAGGGCGTTGCCTCTGCGGCAGCGGCAGTGGATCCCGGCATGCTGCAGGAGATGCTTGTGTTCTTTGTGCACCTTGCCCTTCACGCCTGCCGCGGCTGGGGAGCTCCGGCGCCGCCTGAAGCGGCCCTGGTGGGCTTTTTTTCCTGCACGTTGTCCTGCCCTGCATGTTGGCGTCAAAAAACCCCTGTAAATTTTACTACAAATCCCTGGGTTTCTGGAGGGTTATAAGGGTGTGGGGTAATAAGGGTGTAGGGTAGGATAACAACACAAACGCGGCCCCGGCGGAAGCAGCCCTGGTGTGCTTTTTTTCCTGCACATTGGCCTGCATGTTGGCGTCAAAGAAACACCTGTAACTTTATTACGACTCTGGGTTTCTGGCAGGGTTATAAGGGTGTGGGGCAATACGGGTGCAGGGTAGGATTACTACACAATGTTGCCATCTCGTGCATCTTCTCCTTCCTGTCCTGTCATGTGCTGTGTCACCAACTGAGCCTGTGCGCCTATATTCAGGGTTGTGTGTTTGCAACCTGCACAGTGCCTGTTGTCACGTGATCCTATTTTGGCACTTCCTACCTCTGCGCCTGGATGTATGGCACTCCAGCCGGGGTTCTGGCGTTCCTTGACAAATCTCTTGGAGTTTTGTTTGAGGTTCAGGGTTTTTTATTTGGGGTATTTAAATCAACCCCTGAGAATCTATCACATAAATAACCCTCAATATATATATATATATATATATTGCATGCAGGATTCGGAAGAGGACACCCTGCCCGAGCAGGATGTGCGCCTCTTTGTGGAGGCCCTTAATGGGCTGCGCAGCCTACTGGAGTGGCAACCCGAGCTGCTGGAAAGCCTGCTCTCCTATGAGGGTGCGCGTCTATATTTTCTCCTTGTCCTGCATGCACTGAAACCATCAGACATGTGCTCTTTGTCGGTGCTCCCTGAGAATGTTATGTCTTTTAGTCGGCTGTCTGTGCACGTACCATGGCTGATGCAAGCGCACTATAATTTGTGTCCAAAAGGGCCCAACTACTGTGCAGGACAAAATTAGTCTTGTGCTGCAACTTAGTTTACACATGCCATGCATCTGAAGCCATGCATGTGCAGCAATGTAGTGCAAAACACTGAACTAGATTTGTGAGAGCCTCTGGGCCTCTTGATACCTGATCTGCATGGCGTTCTTTTGGGTGATGCCTTCAATGCACGGGCCTGCTTGGCCAGGGCATTATGCTATTATTATTTTACATTCAACTTTTGAACTGAAATTTTAAAATATTTGAATTCGAATTCTGCACTGCAGGTGCGCGCACGCTGATGGTGGAGGGTCTATTGAATGTGCGGCACGAGGAGGTTCGCCGTCACACGGCGCTCCTGATGGAGCTCATCTCCTGCAAGGGCATCGGCCACCCCTTTGCGCTGCAGCTTCTTGACAGGTGACTCCTTTTGTCCAGGTCTAGGATTGTTCGGGCATTTGGTCCAGGTCGAAGATTATCTGACAACTTACTGTCAATCCTAGCAAGATCTGAAAGAAACCCGTGCTTTTCTTGTTTGTATCCTGCCTTGCCCTGGATTCGTCTCTGCATCTCCTTCTGGACATGCAGGCATTTGATGCATGCCAGTGATCCTTGCCAGATCATGGTGCTGTGAATATGACTGGTGCCCTGCATGGATATCTTTTCCGCTACCCCTCACTGTCTCCTGTTAGTCAGCGGTGACCCATACTTCCTTGGCAGCTGTCCTGACCTGTTACCGTAACAGAATCGCATGATCCGTAAGCTCGGCAGCTTCTTTGCAGGTCCACGGCGGCGGCTGACGCTGTGCCGCACCATTGCGATGCGTTCTACGAGCTGTTCTGCGACCTCGTGCGCAGCATCCCGGACAAACCCCAGCAGGCGCGCTCTTCCAACCAGTTTCTGCCTGCCTTTATCTGTCACGGGCTGCCGGTACTGGATGCTAAAGCCAGTACAAGTCAGTAGTGACTGCTGTAATCCGACAGATGGCATTCCAAGCATGTAAAGCTTACCTTGGCACTTGCAGCCCAACATGCCTAGCAGACCAGACAGCGTGTTGTGTGCCGGGTTCCTAAAATAAACGTCTTTGATTGTCACCGACGCCATTCCAATCACAATCTTGCCGAGTATTGCACCGGCAATCCAGGGCTACCTGTTTTGCCACAAACAGGCCAGAGAATAATAACTTGTGGACATTCCCTTTATGCATCGGAAGATTACACAAGAGCACAGATCAAGACTGAGCCGTACGGGGAATCTGTGCGGCAGGTGAGGGAAGCCGAGGTGCAGCTGGCGGAGCAGCTGCTGGGGAAGCTGGTAGCTGCGCTGGCAGCTCCCGACGACGGCATGGCCGACAACGTGCCGGGCCGGCCGCCCGGCGCCGGCGGCTGGCGGCTGGAAGGGAAATTGAAGCTCACGCTCGCACTTGTGCAGACTCTCGACCGGCGGTCGATTGGCACCTGCTCCGATAGCGGCCTCGTTGCCAAGCTGCTCTCAGGTGCGTGCACCTGCTCCAAAAGAATGCGCGCCAGTCAGAAGGGTCGGGGTGTCAAGCATGGAGCTCATCACAGATGCTTCTCTTCAGAGAAGGATCATGGGCCTTTCAGTGAGACTGCAGGATTTGTTCACCCTGACATGGTGCATGTTTTCAAGGTTGGTGCGAGGGCTGAGGTACTTGGCTCTAAAGCCACGACCTTTTTTGCAGTTTTTGATCAGTGTAAAATCTGGACAACCCACAACTGGGAAGTGGTGATTTGGGATACACCTCTGGGGCACACGAGGTGATGCAGGACTGCCCAAAACTTGCGCAGGTCCTGCTGTTCAAAAAAGCCGCACACACTACCGCTTATACACTGTAAACTGTATGAGCGTATCCGTATGGTGCAACTATGCTGGAAATATTGTGATTGGAATCTGATAGCCTGAGAGAAGTTGTGATGTGTGATCGCAGAGTACTTGTTTCCGGCGGCTGCATTACTGGCGCGCATACATGGGGAGAGGGGATTCTGCGTGGCCAGTCTGCCGCAGCGTGACCTCTACCTCGCCCTCAACGCCCGCTGCTCCACCAAAGCCTCCCGCCAGGTCAGCATATCCTCCCGCTGACATCACCGCTGACATCAGCATAAGAGAAATTAAGGGTGGTGTATAAATTGAATCGCAGCACAGCTTGGTTGGCAGTAGGGGTGGAAGCCCAGAGCTGTGCAGCAGCTTCAAAAGCGGAAGCTTTGATATAGTTGACACAAGTGAGAAGGGGTGATAGTGATATGCGATAAGGGACTAGGCCCTGCTGGCTCTGATATAGAGTGACAAACAAGGCACGTTGCCTGGGATGCTCGCTGGCTATACTTACCCGGCCAAGCCTTGTCGTGCTCGTGTTGCGTTGGGGCTAAATCCAAACGCCTGCTCAGTGCAAAGCAGGTTTCAAAAGTTGTCAGCGTGCCCACTGCAACGTAAGCGCACCAGATTTGGCTTGGCAAGGTCTAGCCGGTTTGAATAGCGCGGGCTGCATGGCAGTCCTTGCAGCATGCACAGTGATACCCCTTCTTGCTAACTCTAACTTCCGTTGGGTGGGTTGGACAGGAGACCTGTGAAACAGGAGGATCCCACCATCTGAAACCTTTCATGCCAAAGCACTAAAAGCCCCATGCACAGATGGACAAATGAGGTCACTCGCGGAAACAAACACCTGGGAAAACTGGGAAACCCTGCAATCAACCCCTGTATTATTACGTTAACAAGGGGATATATATCGCAGGCAGCGCTGGAGCTGGTGGCTGACCTGATGGAGAACAGCAAGGTGTGCCTCAAGGAGGGCCTGCAGCACCTCACCTGCCTGCACTTCCAGCAGGAGCCCTTCGCCGACTCTGAATTCAACCTCTCCGGCCTCTCCATCACCAGGTGATCTTCATAACCCATCTAGAGGCTTGAGGTATAATCACCCCATGCCCACATGCAGCCAGGGCGACTGCTCTTCGTTCAGGTGATAGAACTTGTGCCTTCCTGCAAAGGCTCATCTTTCACTACAGAGGCCCCTTTCCACGAGACCGCATCCCTTGAAGTCCAGATTTCAAAGCTTCGTTTTAGTCCGGCGGAAGCCATGCAGTGGTTGCCAGTGCTTTGATAAGTGCCCTTGAGCAACCACCAACACCACTTTCTGGGTGTTTCTGATGGCTTGCAAACACCGCACTCTTTGCCTCTGTGTGCCTCAGGACTTGTGCAGGGAGTTTGATAGGGCTCCCTGCGAAAGGCTGCAGGGAGCAAGCTGCTGTGTTCCGACGCAGTCACATGTTCAAGCAGTGCACGTGGCAGTCTCTTCTGTAGACTCTGGTCATCTCCCCGACGCCTTGAGATCTGCCTCCCTTGCTCGAGAACCTCAATGTGCTGGCTGTCAATCTTGATCATTTTCTTGTGCGAGCTTGCAGGCAGCCGAGCGGGTTTGTGGGCTTGAAGAACGCGGGAGCCACGTGCTACATGAACGCGGTGTTCCAGCAGCTCTTCATGCAGCCCTCAATCCGCGCGCTCGTGCTCGGCGCGCGCGAAGAGCCGCCCGCCGAGCGCACCGAGTCCACCTTCTACCAGCTCCAGGCACGCGCACTCCTTTATATTATTATTGATATTATTACACGCTTTTCCTGCCAAAAGGCAAGGTACGTCCTGCAGACAAGCTGCAGTTAAAGGCTGCCACAATCCTACCACTTGTTGGACTCGCCAGATCCAAGCAAGACCCAATCAACCATGGGCATGGTGCTCAGTATTTACACCGCCCCCCGCCAGCCGGGGCCGACTCCTTTACAAAGTGTTACGGTATTCAATCACGGCGTGTTGTAGTGCATCCCAGTTGCAAGTCGCCGTCCCGAATGCTCTTTAGCGAACAAGTTGTTGCCCCTATCTAGATTCATTACAAGGAGACACACAAGTGCACACCCTGCATGCGTCAATTTCTGCGAGCCCCGTGCCATGATTTGGACAACAATTCTTTGAGGGCTGCTTGGCTTCGCACCCGTCAGACCTTCTTGCGGAGCTTGCTAGAAGGTCAGCGTAGGTGTTGAGCTGCCATGTGGTCTACTTGCAGTCTGCCACTGTCTATGCCAAAACTAGTGACAGACTCTATCAGCGTGGTGGTCCTGCCTAAACCATGCGACGCTGAGGTAGCTCTGTGTCAATTTTTGCGCGCAGCGGATGTTTGCGCACCTGGCGCTGAGTCACTGCCACTTCTACCGGCCGGCCGGCTTCTGGCGCACCTTCAAGGACTACGATGGTGAGCCTCTCAACGTGCGCGAGCACCAGGACGCCTATGAGTTCTTCACCCGCCTCCAGGTTAGTCACCCATGACTCATCACCTTGCTTGATTCGGCCATTCAACGAGATATTGACTACGTGCGGCCGGTAGGGGCGCCTACGGGTTGTTCACCCGCCTTCGGTGTTCAAAGTGTCAGAGCAAGATGACATCGCAGTGCTGAAGGGCACTCGCATGCCACCGAGCTTCATGCGCGCGAATGCAATCAGCCCTTGCTATACTGTATACATCACAGGGTTCGCAGCTCCAACAGCCTTGCAGCCCGCAAACAACAAGGGACATGTCTTGGTCAGCGCGCGCGGTCACGGTCATAACCACCAGGCCCAGGGAGACCTGTCCCTTGTTGTTTGCGGGCTGCATGGCTGTTGGATATGGCTGTTGGAGATGCAAAGCCTGTGATGTATACAGTAGAGCCTGGGCCGATTGCATCCGCGCGCATGAAGCTCGACGGCATGCGAGTGCCCTTCAGCACTGCGATGTCATCCTGCTCTGACACCTTGAACTCTAGAACATGCGACCATACCAATGACTGATGATGAAGCGTAGTTGCAAACAGCCAAAACCCAAAGCAATGAACATTGCAATTAATAAATGCGAGCTCAAGCAGAGATTGTCCTTTGCCTCTGCACAAAATCTTTAGGCAAGCTTTGTGAGGGTGGAATTGGATGGAGCTCCAGCCAAGATAAGAACGTGAAGGGCACCCACGAATCTCATGCGGCTTCATCATAGGTCCTGTCAGAAGTACAAGGTTTTCGGTCACTTTTGTCATTCAAAAGCTTTAAGCACATACAGAGCAAGGCACCAATCTCCACCGCCTTGCCTGTGACTAAGTGATGACAAAGCGCGGCTCTAGGGACACCTACGCATAGGAGGTTTCTAGCTGCCTGCATGTCTGTGGCTCGTCAGGTGACTCATCCTCGTGCTCGATCTGGCCACGGGCTAAGCTGGTGACTAAGCGCGGCCATAGAGACTACGGTCTAGCGTGCATTTGTCCTTCACGCGCATGCAGGTCAGGAGTTGCTCTAGCCCAATAGAGCTAGTGACAAGCGCATTGAAGTTCGCCTGCGATAATGCCGCCTCTTCCCTTTCTGCCTAGTGTATTACCTAATGTAACGAGCCAACAGAGAGGGCAAGGCGGCTGCAGGCCTGTGGGGTGGTTTGCAATCTTTGGCAATCACGACACTGATAGGGTGCAAAATTTTCAATCCATACTGTCCACATGCCTGTAGCCGTGCAAGCCACTCTGCTGTCAACATGCTTCTGTCAGCGCCTGAACAAGCTCTGCTGCCTTGAATGTCAGCATCGTATGATCTCTGCTGTCTTTGGCTTAGCGCCACTGTAGTCCTTTCTGCATCATTCTCAACATGCTCTCATTACTGACAACACAGTCCCAAACAGCACTGTTTGCATGTGTGACACGGGTTGGATGACTCATCCGGGTGAATGCCTTGCCTTTTTGGCCAGCAACATCAAATGATAGTGATGTAATAAGCTATGTTGCCAATGTAGGATTTGGTGGACCAGCATCTGCGTGAGCGCAAGGAAACGCCGGCGATGCAGGCGGTGATGGGTGGTACCTTCGCGCAGCAGATCATTTGCCGATCTGTCAACTACCGCTCCGAAAAGGAAGAGGACTTCTACCAGGTGACTTGACACCCGCACTTATTAGTCCGCTGGTACCATGCGATGCTGACGAAGTTGGCCCCGCCGGTTGTATCCTGCCCACATAAAGACTGAAAAGCAGAAGCACAATTCAGAGACTTAGAGTCACATGGGTGGATGGAGATCGGAAAGTCTTTACAGGGCGTGAAGTTCATTCACTGTACACATACAGACCATCTTTATGATGCGGGTGCTAAAATTCTTGTGAGATGTGCCCATTTTTGGGTGAAGTAGATAGGCTATGTATGTGCGCGTATGCTCTCTGTTGCAAGTTTCTCACTGCATGGTGAGAAAGGATATGAATCTGGCTTTCGAGGTGTTCCTCCATTCCAGCTTTTGAAGGCACCAGAGGACAGTGGCAGGCCCAGCACGGCAACTTGTGGATGTGGCTGCGCAGTATCGATATGGTGTCGTGGTGCACCATTACACTGTCTCTATCTGCGTGCATGCGAGTCTGTTTCTGAAATGTGATGCTGGGCATGCAAACACCTGCGACATCAACTCCAAAGGAAACCACCCAGACTATCAGGAAATGTCACGATAATGCCAGCAGCAATCCAGCTGATGCAAACAACTTGTTCATTGTGCGCAGATAAGCCTGGATGTGAGGGGGAAGAAGAACCTGGAGGAGAGCCTGGACTTCTACTGCCAGGGGGAGCTCATGGAAGGGGACAACCAATACTTCTGCGAGCAGGCCGGCAAAAAGGTGCGTAATCCTATATCATCACAACATCTGTCACTTTTCATTCTTTTACGAGTCATCAGAAGCCCTCAGTGCAAACCAGTCAGCCACTGTGGAAATGCCACACTTTTATGCGTTGCCCTTCTTGCTGCAACAACGTGCCCGCCAGAACGTTGTTTTGGTAGTGACTTAGTGTGTGACGTAAATGGGGAGTAGAAGAAATGCCGCGCCCAAAGTGTAAGAGGATCGCTGATAAGGTGTGCGGGGTTTTTTTTGCAGGTTGATGCGGTGAAGCGCAACTGCATCAAGGTGCTGCCACACACGCTAGTGATTCACTTGAAGCGCTTCGAGTTCGACTATGAGACCATGACGCGCTGGAAGATCAAGGACAGGTGACTCAGCCGCTTCAAAGCAATAGTCAAAGCAAGTCAACTTGTCATGGAAGGCATCAGAAGCTATCTGTTCCCGTGCACACCTGTGGGCAACAGATAGCTCATGAGCCCTCCAACATCAGCACCACCAGAGTCATGCCAGCAGCAACTCGATGCATCCTGCGGAAGATATATCTTGACACAGCAAACAGTAAATTTTGAGCTCTTAGAGGAATAAATTATTCCTGCACAAATATCAGTACAGCATTTCGAGATATGTGTGGCCAGTTCTTGCACGATTTCAATAGAGACATTTGGAGAACCTGTTGCACATATAAGATCCCTTTCCTTGCTGCAAATATTGCAGGCAGGCTATGACTCGTCTGCACATGTGTATCCGCAGGTTTGAGTTCCCCCAGGAGCTAGACATGTACAAGTACACGGTGGACGGCCTGGCCGCGCGCGAGGAAGCCGACGCGGCAGCTTCCTCGGAAGCTGCCGCCGCCTCCCTGGCAGCTGCCGACGACGGCGGCGACGCCGCAGCCGCCTCCAGCGAGGGCCATGAGTCGGCCATGTCAGCCGCCGCCGAGCCTTCCACCCCAAAGGAGCCGCCAAACGCGAAGCAGTACCAGTACACTCTGAAGGGGATTGTTGTGCACTCGGGGAGCGCCTTTGCCGGCCACTATTACTCCTACATCAAGGTGCGAAGTGCATTGCACTCCTGATCAGGCCAGAATGACAGGTGTCAAATATGTTTGCCGATAAAAACAGAGCTGGTTTGCCTTTGCCGGCCAGTACCATTCCTACATCAAGATTTGCAGTGCATTGCATCCCTGTGGGGAACGAGAGTGTATTAAGTTGCACTTTCTGCATTTGATAATCTGGTGGTAGGACTGTCAGCCTTGTTGAGATAGCCCTGCTGAGTCACTGAATATGTTGGCCAGCATCACATGACATGAGCTGTACTGGCTGTACGTCCCCATTTGATTGGCCCACCAGTTCAAGCAGGTGCTGAAAGGTTGAGAGCTGGGGTTTTTGCCATGTGAGCTGTTTGGTGGCCGGCTTTGCTGTCGCCAGCAGTCTGCATTGCAGCGCACACCTGTGCAGTCAGTCCAGAATGACGATTACCAATTGGGTTGTCTCCAAAAGCCGAGATTGATTCCTCATGCGACCCGTTTTGGCAAGCCGACCTGCCACTACGGATCGCGTGGAATCTGAGCTCTACTTTTAGGGTCAAACGGCGTGGAGCACGGAACAGGCCATGTCTTATGGGAGACAAGATGCAATGCACAATACAGCACATGCGGCGGGTGTGAGGTCTGCTGTGGCAGCATCGCCTTTCTCTTATCCACCACTAGAATGCTGAGATATTCTTTTGTATCAGAGTATGATTTGCGTGCGTATGTGGGCTGCAGGTGAGGAAGCAGGAGGGGCAGGGCCCCGCAGCTGGGCAGTGGCTATGCTTTGACGACAACCAGGTGCAGCCCTGACACATTCGAGCGAAATTTACGGTGAAAATTATTATTAAATATTGTTGTTGCATGCTTTTCCTGCCGAAAGCAAGGTGCGTCTGCAACTGCATGTCAAGGCTGCCAAATTCCAACCCCTTGTTGGCCTCGCCAGATTCAAGCACAAAAAGCAGTGAAAATATGAATTCATATATAGGCCCTTTTTTGAGTGCCTTCCGGGAAGTGTGTTTATCACACAGTGCACCTGATTGCCGCGGTAAAATTGGCCTGTAGTGGTTACTACACCAACAGAAAATGTCCTGTGGGAGCATGAGAGATGTGAGAAATTTGTGGTGAAAGGGGTGGCGCCTGGTCAATGCAATACTTTGAATTTGGGTTCATAAAATTCTTTCAAGAGTTGATTGTACCATGTCATTTTTCAGGTGGAGCCGTGGGAGATTGCCAATCTCGACCGGGACTGCTTTGGAGGCAAGCACTCGGACAGCGGCTTTGGCGATCGCAGCAGTCTGCTCGCACAGGTTATTCCCCTCTCTAGCAGAAGGGGCACAAGGGTGTCTATCTCCCCTTTCCCCCTTTTGTTTCTTCCTTCTCCTTATTTGTTTCAGCGGACCCTTGCAGACCATCAGGGAGCGTGTAACCCCTGCCAAGGGTTACACGCTCCCAAGATCCCAAGAGTCATACATTCTCCATGCGTGTGTGCGCTATTCATAATGAGTACCACAATGCTGCCATCCACGAGCCTTCCATTACTGGAAGCTTGCGGATCGTGAGCTAACAAAAGCTGGCATGGATGTCCATGAGGTCATACATGCCAGCCTCTCCTCGTGCATGCTGTTGCAACAAAGCGTAAGACAGCTTCGGAGCTATAGTGCTCTTTGGTGCATATGTGCATTCTTTGAAGATGGTCTGAGAGAACCAGCAGACCAGCACCTCAGCTTATCTCTGGATGCGTTGGTGGGGGATTTCTGAATCCCTGCCTTCCGCTCATGACCTCTCTGGCTTCCTCTGCTTGACCATTCCAGGCTTGTTTTTCGCACCTCTGCACAGATTGTCCGGAGTTACAGTTTTTGAGCTAGGCTGGTCATGTGCATTGTAGGAATTCTCTCTCTCTTTACACACTCCTCTCTATTATGACTGTGTCTCTTGAAAGAATGACAGGACGTACTTGTATGAATGCGCGTTCGTCAGGTGACAGGCTTTGTGAACGCCCCCAGAATTCAACTTCAAGCGTGCGTCTGTCGTTGATAGTTGACGGGTCCCAAATATGAATTCAAATTTGCATGCGTCAGGTGACGTAATTTGACTAGCTCCCAACAATCAAATTGAAATTTGCATGTGTCAGGTGACGGAGTTTGACCGCCATGTGTCAGGTGACGGAGTTTGACCGCCCCCACAGCGCGTACATGCTGTTCTACGAGCGCAACGAGGAGCTGGAGCCCATCGAGAAGCTGCTGCAGGCCAGCGTTCCCTCCGTCCCAACCCCTGAAAACACCCCCGCATCCGGACCCCTCTCCAAGGGCCTCGAGGTAGGGTTTGCAAACACTTATACCCTGCATGCTGCAAAGTCGAATCAGCACGGAGGCTATAGTCAGGCCTGGATAGAGAAGGCTGTGATCCCTCTTTTGTGCCGAGTTTGCAGGGCTTGTCACCTCATGACAGATGACCCACCATTTAAGTGTATGGTAGGTGCCAAAAGCCGTCCCAGCAATCTTGGTGGTAGCAATCAGGCTTGTTGGGGCGTCTTTGCTGCTTGCCATGCAGTCGAAGGCTTTCTGGTGTGCTGCTGAGACAGCTGTGGTTGAGTGTCATGGTCATCCCACCCATCAATGGCATGTGCTTGCGTTTTTGTAAAGGCATGCACTTGAATTTTTGGGTATACAATATATCATAGAACTATGGCTGAGTGTTGTAGCACTGCGGCACAGGCGGTCTTGACCTTGTCGGCCTCGTGAGCGAAGATTCAAACCTTTAATCAAGGATGAATATACACCTGCTTAGTCATCGAGGGTTGAAACATCTCAAGGGTGGTGGCTGAGGGTGGTTACACCGCCGCGCAGGCGGGCATGACCAGAACGGTGTGCCGATTGGACATCTGGGGTTCAAGTTACTTATAGGGTGATGCATGCGTAATCATGCTGTGTTTGTTTCTGCAGGCGGGGATGACAGGGGCGGACCCGGCGGCGCAGAGCGCAGTGTCGGCTCGGCAGATCGGCGGCGGCGGGCAGAGCCTGTCCACAGTGCCGGTGCCCAACATGGCCGCCACCTGCCCCTCCATCCTCGAAGAGGTCATCAAGTCCAACCTGGATGGTGCGCCTGCTCTCCTCTCGTTTTTTAAACTTGGACAGTGTTTCAGATGTTGCAGGCCGGTATATGGACCAGGATCAGGGTCTGTGCCAGTATGCCCGTGATGAGTATTGAATTAAACGGCATTGTCTGGAGCAGCCGGAGACAGTTCTATGACCTGACCGGTCTGTGAGTCATCCCTTCTCATTTTGGTTGTACAAGAGAAATCAAGAACGATGGCTTGCTTCCTAATAGACTCCACAATCGATTTAAAGTGGATTTCTAGACCCCAAGTGCCTGGTGCTGTTTTGCATCGGGGGAGGTACAGGCCGGCCCTCCCGTCAAGCCATTTTACATGGCACAAATCCTTTGACAGGGATCTGACAATCTGGCGTGCTTGCGCACAGAGATTGAGGACGTGCATTTGCTGGACCCGGATTTCTTCCGCTTTGTGCGACGGCTGGTGGAGGCCAATCTGGAGGCGTGCCAGCGAAAACTGCGCCGCACCGAACCCTCCCCCACCAAATCCGCCGCCTCCACCGGCTCGGCCGCCGGTGCGTGCTTGTCTCCTGAAGGTCTGTGTGAAAAGGGTCACTATTGCAAATGCAGTTGAATCGGTGAAGGCTGCAGGGCAGGCCAGGGCATAAGGGCAGGGTGGAGTCTTGCCACGAGGACTGTCTCCATGCATGCAGCGAACCCAGTCTCACAGAATCTGTTCTTTCTAATGGCCGGCTCTGCCGCCGGTGCCTCCGCTAACTTCACTGGCAAGTGCAGGATTCTAGCTTACTCATGAAGGTGTCAGAGGTCTTGATGCTCTTAGCATGACCACCTGTACTTGCATGCTCAAGGCACCTGACGTGCCAACCAATGCCCCAGGAGTTGTATCCTAGGATCCGGTGAATACTGCCGACTCTGCCCAGAATGTTGGCGTGCTTGTTCAGTTGTGCATTGCGGCGTTCTTCTGCATGCAAACTGCCCTCAAGGTGCAGGGCGCTGTAAACAATGCATGTCTCACAGACGCGGCAAAGAAAATGTTGAGTGGCTGCGTGCAATGTCATCAAGGTGCCGGCAGCAACGTTGGATCGGCTGGCGGGTCGGCGCGGAGAAGCCTGAGGGCCGGGCGTAATGAGGACATGGAGCACATCGCGCTGCTAACCACCAACCTTGCCATCAGATTCGTCTTCCTGGTGAGCAGCCACCTTAATAACTCCAGCCTTGTTCCCCACGGATGGTCATCGAACCCCCTCGTTGGCCGGGGGTGGCCAGCGAATCCCAAGCTGGGGCAGTGCACACTGCTTGATGTCACGCTTCTAGAAGAGAGAGCGAGCCCTAATACCCTCCTGGGGACACCACATGACCCATCCAAAGGGCTTTTGCAGAGCATAGGCATTACTTTGAAATTCGCTCATGTAGTGCAATCAAAATAGATGTCGGTCTACTTTGCAAGACATGTGCCTCTGCAGCGTATTCTGTAGGGGCTCAGCGGTTTGTCTTGTCAGTGGGGATCAAGCGGGCTTGCTGTATGCAAAAGATGCCTGCCTGACCACTGTGACTTGAGCGGATCGGTCGGCTACTGTTGGAGTTCCACATTGATATAGCTAGCAGCTTGCAATGCAATCAGCGCAGCAGATGCTCCCAGAGGAAGCCATTTACCAATGTCCTGAGTATATTATGTGCTTGGAAGAGTGCACCGTATGTCCGTGAGTTGGCTGCTAGGTGTAACATTGAATTTTTTATCACGCGCTGCCTGATCAGGCGTGCCTGTGCGCGCGCACTTGACAATGCACTCTGCTACGTTTGAATTTGTCCTTGAACTGAGCGTTGCCTGATGGTGTACCTGCGCGCACGCAGCGCTGAGCTCTGCTGTATTTGAATTCAATTTTGTTTGTACGTTGCCTGTTTAGGTGTACCTGCGCGCAAACGCGACGCTGCGGGACGACATGCGCGAGTGGCGCTCCGCGCTCAACGCTCTGTTCGAGGCGACGCCCCTCGCCGCGCGCATGCTGCTCGCCCTGGCCTCCGGCGACGGCCTTGCCGCCTTCTCGCAGGCACGAAGCTTGCCCATGTCCTCTTCTTATTATTATTATTTCATGCTTTTCCTGCCAGAAGCAAGGTGCGTCGCAGACAAGCTGCAGTAAAGGCTGCCAAAAGCCTACCCCTTAATGGACTGGCCAGATCCAAGCAAGACCCAATCAACCGTGGGCACAGTGCTCAGTATTTATACCGCCCCCCGCCAGCCGGGGCCCTCTGTGTCCTCTTATCCATCCTGCAATTACCCCTTGAATACCCCCTCGGGAGGAATAACGTATTCAGATATTGCCGGGGAAGGTGTGGGGCTGCAGCGTGTTTCTAGAGCGCCGTGGCGGCGGAGCGGTCGGCTTTATTTGCAGAGGCTGGCGGGCTCTACATTCGGGGGAGGGCGCCCATATTTGCCACAGTGGCTGAAGTGGACCGCTTGGCTCCTGATACAAGCAATTGATGTGCTGGTTAGAAGGATGATAGTCTGGCATCGGATGTCCAACAGCTCACACTGTGACCGAATTAGCCGCAGCAAGTGACAAAATGGGACTGTACACGTTGTGAGGGTCATCAATTCCACAAATGGTTTGGTAAAATAAATCACAGAACATGAACCCTTGATCACAATTTTTGCATGGGAATCGTAAGTTGAAGTGGGGGTCAATGCTGCAGGCGCTGGGCTTGGGCGGATCGTCGCGCGAGCTGTCGGGGCACTTCCTGGAGACATACATCTCACGCAACGAGCAGGTGCAAATAGCTCTGAAGCACTTGGGGGTCCAGTCCTGCATGTCACAGACAACCAACCGTGTTCCTCTTGTTCATGGCCTTTGCATCATGAGCAGATGCCAATGACATGCACCAGATGGAAAGCAGTTGTCCTGATTGGAGCTCTGCAGCAGCAGATGAAGTGAAGTGCTGTCCCACTGGTGTCCATGGGGCACCCCAAGGCTTGTGTGCGGCTGCAGTGCAAGCCCTGCGGCCGCACAGTTGAGTCAATGAAGAGCGCGTCAATGACACTGTAGCACACTACTCCGTCGCAGGAGGACGTGCGGGAGTGGGTGGGCCAGATGGTGATCGACGCGCTGCAATTTGCGGTGCGCTACGATGGCGGCGGAGAGATTGCTCTGGCGCGCGAAGAGTTTGCGACCGAGGAGGGCAGCGCGGCGTGGGCGGTCGAGATTCTGGTGACGGAGCTTCGGCGCGCGGTGGCGCTGCGGCCGCGGCCGACCAAGCCGGGGCAGATGCAGCCGCGGCTGTGGAACGAGCAGATCTACAACATCATCCGGGTGAGTCTCGCATGCATTTTTGAAACTTTAAAAGTTATATTTGATACGCCCAGTGACAGAATACCAGGATGCAGCCGCGGCTTTGGAACGAGCAGATCTACAACATCATCCGAATGCGCTGAAAGAATTGTCTGAATTTGAAAACACTAGTGACACCCCGGAGGGATGGACCGGGGTTGTAAAATAAAGAGGTCTTCAACATGAGTTGGGTGTGCTTGCGCGCAAGTCTGGGGTTTCTCACTTTGGATTTGAGCCAAGTGCCGCGAACGCAGAGGCGCACACAACTGTGTTGCAGTTCCTGCTTGTGCGCGCCTCTGCACCTGAGGCATTCTGCTCAAGGTTGATCACCCATACTGATATTGCTTTTCTGGTCCGCTTTTCCATATCTTTCAGGATAAAGCGAAGCAAAGTCCTGCGCAGCATGCCACACCCCTTATGGCACCAATCCGTCAACTTTGGCTGACCGCAGCCCACCTTCCGCTCCATTCCGCCTCAGGATTTCAACACCTTCCTGGCTACAATGGGTCCTTCTACGCACTGGCTGTGGATTGCCGGGTGACAAACAAAGCATTTCTCACATACGCGGCAGGTGTACAGATACCTATCCTGATGGAAAGGGGCAAGGTTACAAATAAGACAAGTTTGTCTGCCATGCGCGCAGGCGTACGCGGATCTGGGGGCGGTGCAGAGGGAGCATCTGCTGACGGAGGGCATTCTGGGGCCCCTGCTGAAGACTTTGGAGCGTTGGGCCGAGTCCAGCATCGGACGCGACGCCGCGCCGCACACCGAGCTGCAATCGCTCGTTGCCCTGTTGGGCGCGCTCATCCGCAGGTGCGACTACATCGGAGTTTCCATATTTCTCTCAATCTTAGAAAGTTGTGAGCAGGGGTTACAGCTCAACAACGTGGCCATGACTCCAAGTTTGTGTGAGCTTGAGGCGCATTTTCGTCCTGCCCCCCACCCTCATCCGCAGGTGCAAAACAGCTACATCTCAATTTTTTGTGGTTTTGAAAGATTTGAAAGATGCTTATTAAAAAAATTGTGCAGGCCCCAGGTGCCGCTCTTTTAGAATGGCATTCCAAATGTGCAGTGCTCTTAGAGTTTAAACACAAAGCAGGGGTGAGCATCATTAAGATCCTCAAACCCTTTGTCATCATGCTGATAACTTTGCCAGCAATGCGGGTATCCTCGGGCGGCGCCACCTCAGATTGCGTGGGGGGTTCCAAGATCAGATCAACTTGGCTTTCTCTTGCATGTCATGTGCTGGGACCATGATGGTGGCTGGGGCCACATTCTTGCTCTCTTCAAATATGGGGGGAGATTTTTCGCAACCACCAATGAGCTCAGGAGGCTCCCCTCAAGACTTTTTAACGTTGACATAAAAATTATGCTTAGGCATGATTGTTGGTGGCAACAGGGGCCCCACTCACAAGGGGAGTGTGCACTGGTGCAGGCTGTGTCCTAGAGTCCACTTGCCCTGTTCATTTCATGCTGCAAGAAAGAGATGACAGCAGTGCAGACGGAAGGTGTATTTCTCTCACGCAGGATGCAGCACCCGTCGGAGGGCCCAGCGAACGGGGAGAACCGGTACAACGTTGCGGTGGAGGCCGGGGAAGCGCGGCGGGCGGGCCCGGCCGACCTGCTCTACCGGCTGACATCTGAGGCCATGATGGACCTCTTCCTAACCTTCTCACTGCTCAACGACTCGGTGCGCGGCTCACGCCTCTGCACAAGATCAACGCCCCAATTCTCTGCGGGCAACCCTTTCTGGTCAGAGAATGGCACGACAGCACTTCCTGCAAGCTGTGTCACGGTCGGCCCGCAGCTAAAATGTCTCTTGACGCTGTGCACTTGGCGGTCAAGGACTGGCATGCCAGAATGGTGATACAGCATACTCTGCCCAGCTTATTAATTTCACACCCGTGGGAAATATCTACATATGCAAATGAAGGACAGATGCCGCCTTTGGTGGCAAGTCCCACGTGCTTGAGGACTGCTTGAGTCAGCCAAACGTGCGGCGGTAGCTGCGCTGAACTCATGCGCATGTGGCTGTGACGTCAGGCCTTTCTTATTGGCCTTGAGATGCTTCACTGGCAGTTGCTTTCTTGACCCTCTGAGCTGGACCCCTGTGGGGGTGCAAGGTCACCCCAGAATTCAGTCCTGCGTGTAATTTCCGCTGACGATGTGTGTTTTTTGTGGGCAGGAGGCGCGTGCGTTGATGAAGTGGGTGCTGTGGAATTGCCCCCAGGAGAGCTACAGCTTCGTGCAGGCCATGGTCAGCCACGTCAAGAAGGCACGCCCAGAAGACATCTACGATAACATTGAGGTGAGAGCAAGTTCCAGCATGTTCCCTGCTAGCGATGCAGACACATGTCTACAATGCAGCATTGGAAGAATAGGTGCCAAGAACCTTCTGTGGCTGTTCCTGCCAGTGCGGGAATTGTGGAAAGATCTAGGGCAACCGCTTGACAGAATGGCTTGCATATATAGCCCAAAGCCAAGTGAGAAGCTGCATTGTGGTAGGCTGGTAATGCTGGTATATGCCTGCGATGCAAAGGAGCAACTTGAGACACGGTCAACAGAAGTATTCCATGCCTGCACTCGATATAATTTCTGTGAGAATTCACCCTTGTCTGCAGCAGGGTGTAGAATCCTGAAAACCCCTCTGGTGCAGGGGGAATGATACTAAAAAATCACTGCAATCCCCCGCAGGAGATTGCAGATCTGGTGTTGGTCAAAGACATGCTGCTGGAGAGCCGCGTGCGCTTCTTCCTGGGGATCGATGAGCCACACAATCCGCACAGCCCGCCCGAAGGACTGCTGGCGAATCTGTTCAAGCGGGACATCCGCAACTACCTGCGCAAGTTCACATTCGTGCGCATCGTGCTCGCCGTGGCGCACAAATTCCCCAAGGTGGGTGACTCACCCCGCTGACTCATCACCTGTGCGTACGCTCTGGAGTGAAGTCTGCGCATCTGCGGATGGGCTCGCCTGACTGCACGGGGGTTGTCATCTATGAGCGCCGTCGCACCGATCTCCCCGGGGTCAAAACAGCAAGCAATAACTTTGCCGTTGTGGCAAGCTCCCCTGCTTTTGCAGCTCGATATGGATCTGGGCAGGCCATAAGAAGATTTGAAGTGACTATTATCATCTGAAGTGTCCTTGGAGTGCTGCCTGGTGAAACTGACCGGGTCTGGTCATGTCATCTATTGTGTTGCATGCATGTCTGCCTGATAGGTTTAATTGGTACCTGCAGTGGAATTCAGTGCGGACTGTCCATGCTGCACATGCTCAGGCAGGCTGTCAGTAGGAGAGAATACTGACATACAACCCTTAGGGCTGCCATGATTCCAAGTGATTACTTGGCCCGCTGAAAACCCTGCCAATATTGGGGTAGCCCTTTTCACACCCTGCATTTCGGCCCTTGTTGCCGCCGCCCTGTCACCGCCAGCCGGATGCAGCTTGGCAATAGACTGCAGGGTGCTATGCGGGGTGCAGCAATTAATGTCTCCGCCAATATAGAATCTTATAATCTTATATAATCTGTACAATATTGTGACGAGCACTGCTGTGTGGCGCAGATCAAGGACACAGTGGCGACGTTCGGCAACTGGCAGCTGATATATCATGGCCTTGTGCGTGAGAGCGGCCTCGACGCGGCACAGCACCCGCTCTCCGCCGTGCGCCACCAAACCGGCTTCAGCCACGAGGTGCGCGCACAAGCGCATGCATGCGCTATACTCCGGGGGGTCTCAGGATAATGTTGGACTTATATTTGAAGTGTTATCGTGGCAATGATATTAAGGGGTTTCATCGCCCTACCCAAGCATGCACACGTATTCTGCATGCATCGTCTGTTTCTTCCCTGGCTTATCACAGCAAGTTACGGTTGCATACGCGATCGGGCATGTGGTCTTGTAAATGTGACATAAAAGTCGGATTGGCATGCTGTGCAGGATCTGCAGGATGTGCTGACGGGGATCAAGGAGCTGTGGGTTGAGAGTGAAGAGGAGGACGCAAGAGCCCCCGGCAATGATGTTGACTGATGGAGCTGCCCGTTTGCGGTGAAAAAAAAGTGCTGCTCAGCACCGGGGTTGCTGTCAGTGTTTCGCGCTTTTGGCGGTGCAGCAATACAGGATCCTGGATGCATCCAGAAGGAGGCATCTGCTGGCCTTGGAGCACGAGAAATGTGGACTGAGCAGCTGCCCAGGGCAGTAGGTGCTGCTTTGCACCTCTGAGGTCACATGGGGTGTCACATGGGTCGCTCTCAGCGTTTGAGTCAGTCTTGCGCCTCTAATGGATGGATGTGGCTCTGAAATAAGATGAGACAGCCTATCTCTTTCACGCCTGTTTAAATTCGGTGAATCTAGGTGCATTCTGATGCCCCAACGGGCAACAGTGAATGTAGAATGGTGCTGGAAATGGTGTGAGCCATGGCGCCTGCTCTTTTTATGCATCAGAAAGCAATGATCAGCTGCAGTTTAGCCCCAGTAGATGAACAAATTGTACCTTTGTAGGTTGAATACACAGCTTTGCCCCTCTCAGACGCACCTGCATGTGCTGCAAATGCCTGTGTTGAGTTGTACATTATGTAGAGCGCTCAAGTGTATTCTTGGATCTTCAGACTGCCGCCTTGCACAAGGGTGTCATGCAGCCGTGCAAACATAGGTAGATTGGGTGCTGTCAGTGTAGAGTGCAGAGAGTCCATAATCTGTTTTTCAGGGGTGCTTGGTTGGGAACTTCAGTGCCGGCACTTTGTGCCAAGAACCAGCAGAAGGGAACTTGCCAGATGGGAATAGGGTCAGGGGCAAAGCATGCGTCTTGCATGACGAATTGAAAAGATATCATGCTGATGTCAGAGATGTAAGTACTGCAAAACACTAAAGCTGAGGGATCAACTAGCACGTTTATGTGCACATTTGCACCTGCTGATGCATGCTACTGAAGGTGGTGCCTTGCACTGCAGTACTGCATGAGACCCTTGCCATGGGAGAAATCGGGGTTCTGTCCTGTCTCAAGTCTACTCAATTTGGCTCGACATGTCTACTATTTTTGTAAGGTCCTTGGATCCGCCTGCTGCACAGGGGACTAGAAGGAACAGGTCTGAAGCTACACTAAAACACAAGGATCGTCATTCTCTGGTTCAAATACCTTCTTGTGTCCCTATGTTCAACCGTGCTCCAGCCGTCTATGGCAACGGCACTGCAGCGTCTTCTGCCATAGCATCTGCTACAGCGTCCACGTCAGATTGCTGCACATTGTCGACAGGTGCTGCTGCATCCGTTGCAACCCCGTCCAGTCCTGCACACAACATTGACAAAATACAAAAAAATGCACTGCTGGAGAAATAAGAAGCCATCGGGCAATCACACAATTTGTCAGGCATCATACAGTAGAGCACGCTTGCCTCTGATATGTGCAATACCATAAGTGTTGCACCGCTGCCCATATTCGGGCAGAGCCTAGAGGATGCGCAGCCCCTTGACTATGACAAAACAGATCCAAATGACTGTGGAGCATCTGAAGCGTGCTGGTGTGCATGAGGTCCAAATAACATTCACAAGTTTCGCAAATTTGCACATACTGGGCGGGTTCGATCTTAAGCAGAATGAAGCACCTGTTGAGGCAGCTTCCTTGTCTGATGCAGCGTCTGTCTCAGAGGCAGCCGGTGCTTGGTCCAAAGCATCCGCCGCCTTCCTCTTCTTGGTGCCGTTTGCACCTGAATACATGCAAAAACTCTGTGCTCAGCAGACATCCCCAAAGTAGTAACACTCAAGTCGATTGTGTCCAGCAACTTCCGGCGTTCCCTCCGTAGTGAATCGCTTGCCTATGTGCCTCTTTCACACAGGTAGGAGCGTATTTCACCGTGCAAAATATGGTAGTCTTGACGCGCTCAGATTGTGATATTTTGCCGAAGCAAACTTCAGCCCCTACCTGCACGAGATGCTCTCCAGGCACTTGACACAATCTTCACCTCTGCCATTGCTCCTATCTTACAAGATTGCAAATGTCAAGGAGACGAGAGAAGGCGCACCTCTGACAGCAGCGCGGCCGTTTGCTTTCTTGATCGCGGCAGCCGGTGGTGCAACTTCTGCAGCAGCTTCCTCGGCTGCGAGCGCAGCTTCCTCTGCTACCGGCGCAGCTTCCCCGACCTCCATCGGCACAGCTTCATTGCCCGGCATCGCAGCTTCCGCTGCCGGCTCTAATGCAGGCTCCGCAGCGGCTGAAGCGGCCGCATCTGCCTCTTCTGGCTGGACACCATTTGCCACCGGATGTGCTGCATCTCCGGCAGTGGCAGCATCTCCTGCGGTCGCAGGCTGACTGGATTGGCTGATAGCAAAAGGACGAGAAAATGGCATGCGCAGGGCTCAGCAACACTGTGACAGGGTATGCGGTTCTGTCATGTTTTGGGTGGTGCATTTTGTGCTACACCTGAATGCTTGCAGCACTGCAAAGCGCTGCGCATCAGAGATGGTGTAAAGTCACCAGTACAGGTCACAAGTGCACAGCAGAGGAGCTGTTTGGTCCTCACCTGCTGTTGCGGGTTCTGGAGCAGTTGCATCAGCATCATTCTCCTCTGGCCGGGGATCGGCCTCCTTCTTCTTCTTATTGGCACCCTTGCCTGCACGCACCAAAGAAATACACTTTGACACTGGGGCTCCCCAAGTCCTTTGAAGTGGTCTCCCAATGTACTCCAACCCCACCAATTATACAGAATATAAAAAATCCCACAAAAAGATATGCTGTCAGCCCCATCAACAGAACATAATCTTCTAACGCTGACACAGTCTCTGACACAGCCTGTACGATGACAACTAGCATAAATATGCCACACCAGTGTAAAGGCTTGCACACCTCTGGCTGTTGCCCGGGCCTTGGCCTTCTTGACAGCAACGGTCGGAGGCGCCAAGTTGGCGGCGGGCTCCGCAGCCGCCTGCGCAACTTCCTCTGTCTGCAGCGCAGCTTCGCCAACCTCCATCGGCGCAGCTTCATCCGCAGCTTCCTCCGCCGCCGGCGCCGGCCCCTCCTCCGCCAGAATTGGCTCCTCCTTCTCCACCACTCCCCCTTCGTTCGGCTTCGCACCCTCCGCCCCCGTCGCAGCAGCTTTCCCCTCCTTTGGAGCAGCTTCCGCCGGCGCGGCGACGCCGGCGTGCTCGTCGCAGAGGCCGCCCTTG
>JADEYI010000886.1_pt1 | contig 29896 bp, 32 predicted proteins | sample 8542331 | NCBI WGS metagenome assembly JADEYI01 (sample SAMN16510988, study PRJNA670497) | mine drainage metagenome | isolation source: biofilm near Copperflume 1 | place: Germany: Marsberg coppermine Kilianstollen | collected 2018-02 | reverse complement strand
GAGGAGCCTGACGTGGTCGCGGTGGTCCATGGTGACAAGTCTGGCGTACGCGAGGGGCGGCCCCGGCCGGCGCCGGGGCCCGAGGGGGCGGAGTCAGCCAACGGCGGTCGCCTCTCTGCCGTCAGATGTCCGACGATCTCCGAGATCGGGTCCGCCGGGCGACCCCCCGCACATGAGGTGGGAGTGTCGGAGCGGCGTCGGTCGGCGAGACGCCCGCCCGCTGGGAAGCAGCGAGTTCGCGCTCGAGTGACTCGACCTGTTCTGACGCAGCTTCCCACTCAGGGCCGTGGACGCTCGCCCCTTCGAGGCGGAATCGCGCGAGCCGAAGCCTGATGCGAAGCCTCGTGGCGTCGTTGTCCACGCGTGGAGTATAGCAATACTGGACTACGCGCCCACTCCCGCGGTCGGAAGTGGCAGCTCGACGAAGCGAGGTCAGCCGCCCGCGTGGAGCGCTTCGCGGGCCACCTTGAGGGCGTCATCGGTCCGGCCACTCGCGGCGAGGAGATCGGACCACTCGGTGAGGATCTCCCGAAGCCGGCGCGGCCGTCCGTCCTCGCGGGCGCGGGCCGCCGCCCGCTCGCAGGTTGCGAGCGCGAGATCGGTCTCGCCGCGGGCCGCATGCGCCTTCGCGAGGGTGCTGAGCGCGTCGATCTCAGCTGCGCGGTTGTGCGACGCGATCCCTCGATCGAGGGCATCCGTGGCCAGCTCCGCGGCTCGATCCGCGTCGCCTTCGGCGAGGGCGATCCGCGCCTCGGTGTCGCCGACGTGGGACAGCCACCGGACATCCTCGAGGTGTTCGAATCGCCCTCGCGCCAGCTCGGCCATCGCCCGCGCACGCGCGGTGTTCCCGACCGCGAGGAACGACATCGCGAGCTCGTTCTCCATGGCCCCCATCTCGGCTTCCGCTCCCATCGCCCGGAAGAGGGCGAGGCTCGCGCTGCCGGTGCGGATCGCCGCCTCGATGTCACCCGTCTCGCGATAGCTCAGGGCGAGATCGAAGAAGTACGTCGCGCGCCGTCGATCGTCGAGCCCGTCGGCAAGTCCACGGACCTCGGAGAGGTAGCCGAGTGCCTCGTCATGGCGACCCTCGCGCGAGGCCGCCGAGGAGAGGGCCATGAGCAGGCGGAGCCGGAAATCCGGGGCCACGGCGAGGCCGGCCCGGACCCGGACGAGGATGCCCTGCAGGATGGCCCGGGCCTGGCCCACGTTCTCCGCCTCGTAGTGGGCGCAGGCGAGCCAGTACTCGGCGGTCGCCGCCTCGGCGTCGCGGCCGGCCTTTCCGAACAGGTCCGCCGCTTCGGCCGCGGCGGCAGCGGCATCGCCAGGCCGGTCGAGCCTGGCGTACGCCTCCGCGAGCCCGACGAGGAGTTCCGCCCGTTCATCGGCGCTGCGCTCGATCCCGAGGAGCTCCTCGAACGCGTCTGCCGCCGCCTGCCAGTCGCCCGCCGCGCATCGGAGGTCCGCCTCGAGCCGCGTCCATTGACGGCCCCGGTCGCTGAGGATCGCGGCGGGGTCGACGCCGAGCCGGGCGGCGAGATATGAGAGAGCGGCGACGGACGGCTTCGCGAGGCCGTTCTCGAGGGCGCTCACGTAGGCCTTCGTGTAGCGCTCGCCGGCGAGCCGCTGCTGGGTCAGGCCGGCCTTGAGTCGGAGCGCCCGAAGCCGGCCGCCGACGGCGTGGGCGAGCGGTCGATCATCCACCACCACGCGGCGTCGGGTCGTCGGCATGCGTCGGACTATACACGGCCGGCAAGTGGTCATCGACCCCGTCGAGGAGCGCTCCGAGGCCGATCCCGAGCCGGTGGGCGACGAGGGTCAGCGTGGCGAGCGATGGGACCACGCGTCCGTGCTCCACGGAACTGATGAAGCTTCGCGAGAGCGGGGTGCCGAGCTCCGCCTGGGTGAGGCCGGAGTCAACGCGACGGCGACGGATCTCCGCGCCGAGACGAGCCGCGAGGTTGATCGGCCCCCTCACCGCCAGATGTTTAGCAATAGTTGACTGGCGCACGAGAGAAGCCTACCATGCCGTCGAGTCCCGTGGGCGGACCACCGAAAGGAGCCCCCGATGTCCGCCCGTCGTCATCGCCTCGTCTCGATCCTCGCCGCCTGCGCCATCAGTGCCCTCACCCTCGTGGTCACCGCCGCGACGGTCTTCGCCGGCAGCGGCGGGAGCCCGTTCCCCCGCTGACCGACCAGCCACCTCCCGCGATCCCCGAGGATCTTCCATCCCGGCGACCGCTTTTCCCCGATCGAACACACCGGCCCGCCCACTGGGACTTCCAACCGACGCTCTTCGATCGATCGTCCCCTGGACGTCGGTCTTGCACGTGTCGTCAGGGATCGTTCTGCGCTTTGGCTCGCGTGTCACACTGACCGCCCATCACGGAACGCTCTACCGGAGGGTCCCGGGTCATGGCACTCCTCGATGCCTACCTCGAGCGCACGCCCCGCTCGCGCGAGCTGTTCGAGCGGGCGGCGAGGTCGCTCCCGGGTGGCTCGACCCGGACGACGGTCTACAGCGCGCCCTATCCGCCATACATCGCGGCGGGCGAGGGGCTCACCCTGCGCGACGTCGATGGCAACAACTATCGCGACTTTCTCGGCAACTACACCGCGCTCATCCTCGGGCACGCCCATCCCGTGGTCGTCGCGGCGGTGGAGGCGCAGGTGCGGCGTGGTTCCGCTTTCGCGGCGCCGACGGAGACCGAGATCGAGCTGGCCGAAGAGCTCCGCCGCCGGCTCCCATCGCTCGAGCGCGTGCGGTTCACGAACTCCGGCACCGAGGCGACGATGTTCGCCATCCGGGTGGCCCGCGCGTTCACCGCTCGTCCGCTCGTCGCGACATTCGAGCGCTCGTATCACGGCACCCACGACGGCGTCATGGCCGGTACGCCCGGGGTGCCCGCAGCGCTGTCCGGACTCGTGGTCGAGCTGCCATGGGAGGACGCCGAGGGCATCGAACGAGCCCTGCGCGGTCGCGAGCGGGACCTCGCGGCGATCATCATCGAGCCGGTCCAGGGGGCAGGCGGTGTGCGCGCGGCGAGCCCCGCCTTCCTCGCCTTCCTGCGGTCCTTCGCCGACCGCCACGGCGCTCTGCTCATCTTCGACGAGATCATCGCGTTCCGGGTGGGCCCACACGGCGCCCAGGGTGCATTCGGCGTGCGCCCTGACCTCACGACGCTCGGCAAGATCATCGGTGGCGGCTACGCCCTCGCGGCGTTCGGCGGCCGGGCCGACGTCATGGACCTCTTCGACGCCCGGCGCGCCGGCTCGCTCAGCCACGGCGGCACGTTCAACGGCAACCCGGTAGCCGCGGCGGCGGGTCTCGCCACCCTCCGCGAGCTCACCCCGGACGTGTTCGCGCGGCTCGATGCTCTCGGCGAGCGCCTCCGCGCGAAGGTCGCCGGGGCGATCGGGCGCGACGGCCTCGACGCTCGGATCGCCGTCGTCGGATCGCTCTTCCAGGTCTGGTCGGGCGAGGGCGTCTCCGCCGTCGCGACCGGTGTCGGTGGCGTGCCGGAGCTCTTCCTCGGCCTGCTGCTCGCGGGGTTCTACGTGGCGCCCCGTGGGATGGGCGCGATCCCGGCGATCGCGACGGAGTCAGATGTCGACGCCCTGGCCGCCGCGATCGAGCATGTGCTCCTGGCGCGCACGCTGGTGCCGCAGGTCGTGTGAGGCTAGTCGTGCCGGAGCTCGTCACCAGTCCGGACCAGCGGTCCCGCGTGAACCGGCCAGCGGTCACGACCGACCGAGCGACTACATCATCGGACTGAGGAGCTGGAAGTAGTTGTCGTCGGGATCGGAGAACGTAGCGATCCACGCTTCGGGCGCCTCACCCGGCTGGTAGGGCTCCCGGACCACCGTTGCCCCGGCGGCCTTGAGCCGTTCGAAGTCGCCCTTCACGTCGATACTCTCGATGTTCCAGATCAGCCTTCCCGGCTGCGTGTTGCGGCCCTTGACCTGATCATGCGGACCGACGGTGACGAAGCCGGTGCCGATCTGCCAACCGCTATACCCGCCTTCGTTCCAGCCGGGCGTCCCGAAAAGTTTCGTGTAGTAGTCCTTCAGCCGCTGCGGATCCGCGGATCCGATGAGGATGCTGTTGAGGTTCACGTCGTCTCCTTGTTGATCCCCGACCGGCTGAGATGCTGACCCGGTGCCGGGACGGTGTGAACGGATGAGGCGAGACCGCCTACTTCTCGATATGGGCCGCGATCGGAGGGATGACGCCGTGCCGTTCCATCGCGGCTGCCGCTCTTTTGGGAAGTGCGTCCGGGCCGCTCTGAGGGCAGGAACATCGACCCAACGCGAGGACGCCCAGTATGCGCCGGGGGCTGCTCGACGAGAAGACATCGTCTGTAACGAAGAGCTCTCACAAGGTGAACCCGAAACGCGCAGGCTGGCCGTGCTCGAGCTGCTGGCGGGGCGCAGCAGAATAACGCCGGCGTCTGCCACAGTGACGGTCAGCCTTCCGGGATCGAGATCCCGGAAGCGTCGATTCCGGCGCTCGGTCGTGGCGACGCCTGCTGAAACCTCAGCAGGTTCTCCTCGGCGAATTCCTCTTCGGACAGGCTCTCGAGCCGCCTCTGCGGGATGCGGATGTGGTCGAGCACCAACGACGCAGCGCGCTCGCCATCTCGTGCTCGAGCCGCGTCCATGATCCCCTGGTGCTCGGCGATCGATCGGTCGAGACTGCCCCGCAGCAATGCGGACGGTCGTCGGTAGGGTCCCATCTGTCCGATGAGTCGGCGGTAGACCTCGACGAGCTTGGTGTTCCCGGAAGCGACCACGAACGCCTCGTGGAAGGCGGCATTGGCCTCGAAGAACCCCGTGTCGTCCGCACGAGCGGAGCAGCGCAGCATCTCCTCGATCGGACCCTCGAGTGCATCGAGCTCGTCGTCGGACATGCGAGGGACTGCCAGCCGGACGGCCAGCGCCTCGAGCACTTCCCTGACCTGGTAGGCCTCGAGGAAGTCATGCTTCGTGAGCGCCGTGACCACAGCCCCCCGACGTGGTGTGATCGTGACGAGCCCTTCCGCCGCCAGGCTGCCCAGGGCTTCGCGGATCGGACCGCGGCTCACGCCCAGCGATTCGGCCAGCGGCACTTCCTGCAGGACCGAACCCGGAGCGATCCGGTTGTCGAGGATCTCCTCCTTGAGGTGCGCGTAGACGCGTTCCCTGAGTGTCTTGTTGTCGAAGTCACCCATCCGTCGAGCCCCCCTCGTGCTGGTCCAGAGGAATCAACTGGAGGGCAAGGGGCGTCTCCCGAACGGGAACCCTCCACGTGTTGACTGTCAACATGCGGCCCACGATACTACGCGGCACCATGCATGAGCGCCTGTCGTGAAGAGCGGTCCCACGGTCCCGCAGACCGCGCGCTGGTCCGCCCATCGTCCCCATGCCAGTCGAGCGGTTGGGTCTGCACCATGGTGGACGCGGTGATCATGGACTGCCACATGCATGTGGGCCGATTCCCGCTCTTCAACGTCTCCCTCGACCGAGATGGACTCCTGTCTTTGATGCGCGACCACGCGATCGCGACTGGCCTCGTCTTCCACCCCGACAACGGCCTCGTCCGGGGAATCATTCGCGAGACACAGGGCGTCTATGGTCTCGTCTGGGCAAACCCGCGCATGCCCGGTGCGGTCGACGAGGCGCGCCGACTGCTCGACGAGCCCGGGTCGAAGTTCCGCGGGGTCAAGCTCCACCCGCTCCTCGATGGATACCACCCCGACGACCCGGCGGTCCACCCGATCATCGAACTCCTTGTGGAACGCGGGCTGCCAGCCTTGATCCACTGCGGCCACCCCATCTTCACCCTCCCGTGGAGCATCGAAGAGCTCGTGATCCGCTACCCGATGGCCCGGATCATCCTCGGCCACATGGGTCACGGGAACATCATCTACATCAACGGGGCGATCGATGTCGCGGCGCGACACTCCAATGTCTACCTCGAGACGTCGGGTATGCCGATGCATACGAAGATTCTAGAGGCTGTCGATCGCCTCGGTCCGGATCGCGTGCTCTACGGTTCAGACGCGCCGTTCCATCATCCGACTGTCGAGCTCGCGAAGGTGCGCGTCAGCGGCCTCTCGCCGGAGCTCGTCGACCGCGTCCTCGGTGAGAACGGCCGACGGCTGTTCTTCGCCGATGCAGTCCCGCAATCCGTCGCAGTATGAGGGCGCGACCCGCGCGGAGGTGGGCGAGTCACAGCGCCGCATAACCGTAGATCGTCCGACCTGCGTCGTAGGTCGGATCCGAGTTAATCAACCGAACGAGGAGGAGCGCAATGCGTAGGCGACCGACCCACTCCAAGTTGTCGACTTGGGCCGCGACCGTGGGGCTACTCTCGATCATCGTGGGAGCCTGCTCGGCCGCCGCGAGCCCGAGCCCCAGTCCGAGCACCGCGGCCTCAGTCGCCGCATCTGTCGCGCTGAGTGGAGCGCCGAGTGGGTCGCCGTCCGCGGCCCCGAGCGTGGCGAACAAGATCCAGAACATGGCGGTCATCTCTCCGGAGAAGGCCAACGACTTCGGCTGGAATCAGCAGGGAGTCGATGGCGCGAAGGCGGCCGCGGCGGCGATCGGCGCGAAGATCCAGGTCGCTGACGGCTCCGGGTATAACGACCCGGGCCCGATCCTCCGGCAGCTCGCGGATGGTGGCGCGCAGTTCATCATCGCCCAGGCAAGTGGCTACAACACCGCCGCCCCACAGTTCGCGGTGGCGAACAAGGTGCCGGTCGTCATCTACGACGATCCGACCGCCAACAAACCAGGACTCGTGGCCGACATCGAGACGAACAGCCAGCAAGGCGCGTACCTGGCGGGTGTCCTCGCGGCGAAGACGACGAAGACAGGCACCCTGGGCATCGTGATCTCCGCGGACGACACCAACTGGCACAAGCAGGCCGGAGGATTCGTCGCCGGTGCCAGGTCCGTCAATCCGAGCATCAAGTTCTTGCAGGCTCAGATCGGCCAGGCGGGCTATGCCGACGCTGCGGGCGGCAAGCGAGTCACCGCGACGCTGATCTCCGGTGGCGCTGACATCATCTTCGGCATGGGCGATGGCGCCTCCTTCGGCATGCTTCAAGCGGTCGAGACCGCGACGCCCCCGGCCGGCGCGACCAAGGTCTGGTTCATCGACGTGATCGGCGACAAGACGACGGTCGATCCAAAGGGCGTGCTCCTCTCGTCGGTCCTGTGGAATTTCACGGGAATCTTCGAACAGGCCATCGCGGACATCAACGCAGGCACGTTCGGGAACCATGGCTACACGCTTGATGTCGCGAACGGTGGCATCTCCCTGCTCCAGACGCCCAACGTCTCGGCGGACGCATGGGCGGCAGTCCAGGCGGCGCTTGCGGGCATCAAGAGCGGCAGCATCACGGTGCCGCTCACGCCCAAGCAGGTGGACGTCGACAAGCTCATCTCGGGCAAGTAGTCACGTGACCGGCGGCCGCGACGCACAAAGCCTGCATCGTCAGATGCTTTGTGGTTGACCTGCCGCCGGTCACGTCGGCCCACTCGACCGCGGGGGCCACCCCCGCGGTCGAGCTCATCGGGATCACGAAGACATTCCCAGGCGTCATCGCGAACGATCGGATCAGCCTTGCCGCGATGCCTGGCGAGGTGCTCTGTCTCCTTGGCGAGAACGGCGCCGGCAAGTCGACGCTGATGAGCATCCTGTCCGGCCTGTATCGACCAGACAGTGGCCACATCCGGGTCGACGGTCGTGATGTCACGATCGATTCACCCCGGCACGGACGGGACCTTGGGATCGGCATGGTCTACCAGCACCTGAGCCTGATCCCGACGTTATCCGTCCTCGAGAACCTGATGCTCGGATCCAATCCGGGCCTCGTTCTTAACGAGCGGTCCGCACGTGTCAGGCTGCGTGACCTTGCGGGAACCCTCGGCATCACCGTCGATCCCGATGCGATGACAGGATCGCTCGCGCTCGGACAGCAGCAGCACGTCGAGATCATGAAGGCGCTCTGGAAGGGATCGCGGGTCCTGATCCTCGACGAGCCGACGTCGATGCTGACGCCTCAGGGAATCGCCGAGCTCCAGAAGGTCCTCGTCCAGCTCAAGACCACCGGCATGGCGATCATCTTCATCACTCACAAGCTCCATGAGGCCATCGCCATCGGCGACCGGGTGATCGTCCTCAAGCAGGGTCGCGTCGTCGGGACGGTCGGCCCGGACGTCCTCGCCGGGTCATCGCCGCACGAGCTCCAGCGGCTGATCGTCGCGACGATGTTCGGGGAGGAGGCCGCTTCCGTCGCGGACATCGCGGAGCTCCGCGAGGATCTGCGACGGCAGCGCACCGGCCGGCACCTCACGGACGAGCTGCTCCTGGAGCTCACTGACGTCTCTGCCGCGGGGGAGCGCGGGCAGCATGGCATCAGCGGCGTGACCCTGTCGGTGCGCGCTGGAGAGATCCTCGGGATCGGTGGCGTGGACGGCAACGGCCAGCGGGCGCTCGCCAACGTCATCTCCGGCCAGGTTCGGTCGGTAGGCGGCGTGATCCGGCTGGCAGGCGCACCGATCAACAGGTTGGCGGTGTCTGCCCGCCAGCGACTCGGGCTTCGCTATGTCACTGACGATCGGCTGGGTGAGGGGGTCGTCCTGTCGTACGCGCTCGGCCTGAACCTCGTCCTCAAGCGGATCGGTGACCCACCCTTCTGGCGAAGGGGGATGATCGACCGCGTCGCGATCAATGTGACCGCCCGGGAACTCATCGCGCAATTCGACATCAGGACCCGATCCGAGGAGACGCGCATCGGCAAGCTGTCCGGCGGCAACATCCAGAAGGCGCTTCTCGCGCGCGAGCTCTCCTTCGAACCGAAGGTCGTCGTCTTCAACAAGCCCACGCACGGACTGGACATCCGGACGACAGCGATGGTTCGCGAGCGGATCCGTCGTCTTGCCGCTCGGGGCGGCGCGGCCATCGTGATCTCGACCGACCTGGATGAGCTGGTCGACCTCTCGGATCGCGTGGCGGTCCTCTTCGAGGGCCGGATCGCCGGGATCGTCGAGAACGGGCCGGGCGCCGAGGTGCGCATCGGTGAGCTCATCGTGGGAGCAAAGGCCGCATGAGCGCTCCTCCTGCGGTGCCGCTGACAGAGACCAGCACCGAGTCTCTCGCGCCGAGCCGACTCGCCGGTGCGGCAGACGCGACACTCCGATCGGTCGGGCCGATCGCCCTGGCGCTGTTCGCCTGCGGACTCATCCTGTTGGCCATCGGACGGGACCCGCTCTCCTTCTACGGCGACATCATCGAGGCCGGTCTGCTTCGTCCGTCTGGCCTGCAGGACACGATCACGCGGATGGCCCCGGTCCTCCTCATCGCCGGGGGGCTCATCATCGTGTTCCGGGCGAACCTCTGGAACCTGGGCTCGGACGGGCAGTTCCTGCTCGCCGCCGCGATGGTGGCTGGGACCGGGCCCGCCATCATGGGCGCCCTGCCGGCTCCGCTCGGGTGGGCCCTGCTGTGTGTCATCGCGATGACGATCGGCGCGTCGTGGACCCTCATCCCGGCGCTGCTCAAGGCGCACTACGGGATGAACGAGATCATCACGACCCTGATGATGACATTCATCGGGATCGGGGCGGCGAACCTGCTCGTGAAAGGGCCGTTCAAGGGCTCTTCGACCGTCCCTCAGACCGCGATCGTCCCGACCGACCTGCTCCTGCCGGTGATCCCGGGCACCCGGATTCACATCGGCGTCATCATCGCCCTGGTGGCAGTCGGCATCGTCTACCTCGTGCTTTCCCGGACGTCCTTCGGGACGCGTCTCGACGTGCTTGGTGCAAACCCGCGCGCGGCGGCGCACCTTGGGGTGAACGTGCCTCGGGTGATCGTGGTGGCGTTTGCCGCGAGCGGTGCCCTGATCGGCCTCGCGGCGGCCGTCGACATCCTCGGGATCTTTGGCTACATGCGGGCCGACTGGAACCCGGCGTACGGGCTGAAGGTGATCCCCCTCGTCTTCCTCGCGCGACTCAACGCGATCGCAGTCGTTCCGTTCGCGGCGTTCTTTGGAGTCCTCTCGATCGGCGGCGAATTCGCGACCCGACAGGCTGACCTGCCAAGCGACTTCCTGCTCCTCGTCATCGGCCTGGTGCTCATCTTCATGGTCGCGACGCAGTACCTCAGCGACAAGCGCGCGCGCGGCGAGACGATCCTGCCAAGGCACCGGCAGCGCGGTGCGCCCGATGTCTGAGCTCCTCGACCCGACGTTCCTGACAGCGCTCGTCGCCGGTGGGCTGCTGGCCGGCATCCCGCTGCTCTTCGCGAGCCTTGGCGAGACGATCGCGGAGCGGTCGGGGCTGCTCAACGTCGGCCTCGAGGGGATGATGCTGACGGGCGCGTTCGTCGGGTTCCTCGCCGCCCTGGGGACCGGCAACATCTGGGTCGGGCTCGCCGTCGGCGGACTCGCCGGCCTCCTCGTTGCGCTCGTCATGGTCATCTTCTGTGTTCGGCTGGGCCTCGACCAGATCATCGTCGGCATCGCGATAACGCTGTCCGCCGAGGGCGCGACGAGCCTCCTCCACGGGACGATGTTCGGCCAGTCGTACCCGCGCCTCGACGCGGTCGCAGGGTTCGCCATCCCGGTGCTCCATTCGATCCCGATCCTCGGCGGAAGCCTCTTCAGCCAGCCGCTGCCGGTCTACCTCGCATTCGGCCTCGTGCTCCTGACCTCATGGTTCCTTCGCCGAACCACGATCGGTCTCGAGCTCCGGTCGGCCGGCGAACGGCCTGGCTCGCTCGATGCGGCCGGGGTCAGCGTCGTCGCGGTCCGCTCGGGAGCCGAGCTCACCTGCGGGGCGCTCGCCGGAATAGGCGGCGCATACCTCTCGATCGTCGGCGCGGGGACATTCGTGCCGTTCGTGACGAACGGCATGGGATTCATCGCGATCGTCGTCGCCATGCTCGGCCGTGGCCGGCCGTGGTGGGCGCTCATCGGATCGTTCCTCTTCGGAATGTCCCTGTCGCTCACCACCGCCCTGCAGGTCGTGGGTATCGACATCCCGGTGGATGTGGTGAACATGCTGCCGTTCGTCTCGGTCATCGTCATCCTCATCGTGTTTGCCCGTGATGCGAAGCTTCCCGCCGCCCTCGGTCTGCCATACCTGCGTGGGAGTCGATAGCCATGCACCTTGAGGACGAATTCACCATCGCCACGCTGCCGGACCGCGCGTACGAGCTGCTGCTCGACCTCCGTCGCGTTGCCCCGTGCGTGCCCGGCGCCGCCATCGGGGAGCCCGATGCCGAGGGTTTCCACCCGGGCCGGGTCGTCGTCAAGGTCGGCCCGATGAGGTTCATATATGACGGCCGCGTCCGGATCGCCGAGCAGGACCCGGTAGCGCGAACGGCCGTGATCGTGGGCGAAGGCCGCGCCTCCGGAGGCTCCGACACGGCCAAGGTCAGGACAACGATGCAGGTCCTGCCCGCTGGGAGCGGTTCGCGGGTTCGGATGACGACGGATCTGGAGATCAAGGGTCGCGCTGCCCAGATGGGCCAGGGCGTCATCGCCGACGTCGGCCGACGCCTCGTGAAGGACGCTGCCGTCTGCATCGAGATCCGTCTGGCGGCGCCGGACGGTGCCGACCCCGACGATCTGCCAACCGTCGATCCGGTCTCGGGACTCTCCCTGGTGGCCTCCGTGATGACCTCCAAGGTGGGCGCGTCGGTCCGCCGCCTGGTGGGACACAGGTCGGACGACACCGAGCCCTCCATGAAGGGAACCGATGATGGAACGCGCTGATCTGACCCTGAGCGCCGGCCCTAACGATGTCGCCAGTGAGGTCCTCGCCGCGATGGGCTCGCCCATCCTGTACCACTACGACCCAGTGTTCCTGGCGCGCTTCGCTGAGACGGAGGAAAAGATCGCCCGGCTGTTTCGGACGTCGAGCCACGAGATCATCCTGATGCAGGGCGAGGCCGTGCTCGGGCTCGAGGCCGCGGCGCGCGCCGTTGTCCGACCCGGCATGTCCTGCCTGAACCTCGTTTCGGGGGTGTTCGGCAAGGGTTTTGGCTACTGGCTCGAGGCGATCGGCGCGGACCTGCATGAGATCGAGGTCCCGTACGACCAGTCGATCGACCCTGCTGCCGTGGACGCGTACCTCGATGTGCACCCCGAGATCCGGATGGTTTCCGTCGTCCACTGTGATACGCCGTCGGCAACCGTCAACCCGGTGCGCGAGATCGGCCCGATCGCCCGGGCGCATGGCGCGGTCACGATCGTGGATGCGGTCTCCACGTTCGGAGGCATCGAGCTCTGCCCGGAGGAATGGCAGCTGGACCTGGTCGTGGCCGGACCCCAGAAGTGCCTGGGTGGTCCGCCCGGGATGTCGCTCCTGGCGATCAACGAGCGCGCATGGGCGATGATCGACGCCAACCCGGCAGCGCCACGAGGATCGTTCCTGTCGGTCCTCGACTGGCGCGAGCAGTGGCATGGCCAGGGACGATTCCCGTTCACGCCGTCGGTGTCCGACCTCAATGGCGTGAGCAAGGCCGCCGACCTGCTGCTTGCCGAAGGACTGGACGCATCTCAAGCGCGCCACGCGCGGATCGCGGCTGCGTGCCGTGCCGGCGTGCGAGGCATGGGGTTGCGCACCTGGGCAGCATCCGAGGAGATCGCCGCGGCCTGCGCGACTGCGATCGCGGTCCCTGACGGACTGACCGACATCGCGGTCCGCGATCACGTCCGATCCCGCTATCGCGTCCAGCTGTCCGCCGGCCAGCGCGCCGGGAACCTTGTGCGCATCGGTCACATGGGGGCCACCGCGCGGCCCATGTTCGTCGTCGCGGGGCTGGCCGCGCTGGGTCGAAGCCTGCTCGACATGGGCGTGCCGCTGGAACTCGGCGCGGGTCTCGAGGCTGCGCTCGCCTCATTGTCTGAGAGTGGCTCCGATCCCGCGGATGCCGGGGCCCTCAAGGTCGTCGGCGCCGCATCGTGACCACACTGGCACCATTCGCGCTGCATCCGGCGCGCTCGGTGGAAGAGGCCACCGGGCTGCTCGCCGAGCTTGGCGATGACGCGGTCATCTACGCGGGGGGGACCGAGCTCCTGCTCCTCATGAAGCTCGGTTTCGCAGCCTACGGGCACCTCGTCGACGTCAAGCCCATCGGCGAGCTGGCCGGCATCGGCGTGGTCGATGGGTGGCTGCGCATCGGGGGGGCCGTCACGCATCGCGCCATTGAGCGCTCGCCGCTCATCGCGGCCGGTTGGCCCGCCCTGGTCTCGATGGAGCGACGTGTGGCCAACGTGCGAGTACGGAGCACCGGTACGCTGGGTGGCAACCTGGCATTCGCGGACCCCCACTCCGACCCGGCCACGTTCCTCGTCGCCGCGGGAGCTCGACTTGTCTTGGGGCTGGGCGATGAACGGCGGAGGGTGCCCGTCACCGAGTTCGTGCGCGGATCCTACGAGACGGCGCTCCAGCCGACAGAGCTGTTGGTGGCCATCGAGGTTCCGCCGCTGCAAGGGGACGCGGCGATGGCACATCTTCGTTTCGCGTTCCATGAGCGTCCCGCGGCAACGATCAGTTGTCTCGCGCGCGTGCGCGACGGGCTCCTGGTCGAGACGCGGATCGCCGTGGGCTCGGTGGGCGTCATGCCGGTCCGGGCCGGAGACGCGGAATCGCTGCTCTCCGGGACGCCCGCCGCGGATCTCCCGCCCAGTGTCCTGGAGGCTGCCGGTCGTGCTGCCGCCGAAGCTGCCGACCCTATGACCGATGCCAACGGATCCGCCACCTACAAGCGTGACCTGGTGCGCGTGCTGGTCGGCAGATGCGTTCGGGAAGCTGCGGACGCGGCCCGGCTCCGAGCGACGGCAGCGTGAACCGCGCGGACGGGGACGCAGCGCCAACGATGGCACCCCGACGCCGGAACCGCGGCATGACCGGACCGAACGCCGGAACCGCGGCGTGAGCGTGGGGTCGCTGGACGCGCAGATCCGGGCGGCGGTCGCGGCGCGGGAGCCATTGATCCGCGAGACGATCGGTTTCATCCACGCTCATCCCGAGCTCGCGCACGCGGAGCACTCCTGCGCGGCGTACCTCGGAGCGGTCCTGAGTCGCATTGGCCTGACCGTGGAGCTCGGGATCGCGGGCATGGCAACCGCATTCCGGGCCACGTTGAAGGGCGGCCTGCCGGGCCGGACGGTTGGCCTGGTGGCGGTCTATGACGCAGTTCCGGCAGTCCGGGGGCCGGGTAGCTTCGAGCCGACCCACTCATGCGGCCACGGGCCGATCGCGGCAGGTGTCGTCGGCGCCGTCGCCGCGCTCGCCGCACACCGCGACCAGCTGGCGGGGAGTGTCGTGGTCATGGGCTGCCCGGCCGATGAGATCCATGCACCGGGGACCGTCGCACGAGGCGGCGGCAAGGCGCTGACGGCCGCCGCGGGCTCCTGGGACGGCATCGAGGCCGCGCTGTATGCCCATCCCGAGTTTCTGGACACTGCGTGGGCCGCGTCCTCCTGGATGCGCCGCGACACGGCGCTCGTCATCGGCACCCGCACGCTGACCAACGACTCACCCCAGGCGGTGCTCGCAGCCGTGACCGCAGCCGTGGCCGCGGCTTCCTCGTTCCCGGCGGCCCAGGTGATGCTTGAATCCCTTGATCTGGACGGCGATGTCGAAGAGGGCACCGGGATGGTCGCGCGGGCACGCTTCCTGCTGTGGGCGCCGGACGAGGCGGGCATCGAGGAGCTCGCTTCCAGGCTGCGCGCGGCCGTTCCCGCGGCATGGGAGCGCGGCGTGCCGGTGCCGGGGATCGCCCCGGACCCGGCGGTCCGCGAAGCGGTGAGAGACGGGCACCGGGCCGCAGGTCGCGAGTACGTGGAGCCGCCGATGCCGCTCCCGTTCGCCACGGATTTCGGTGCCGTCACCCGCCGCGTTCCCGGGGCGCTGGTGGGACTCGGGCGGCCAGGCGGGTGGGCCTTCCACCTGGCGGAAGGCGCCAGCCAGTTCGCGTCGGAGGACGGCGTCACCGCGGCGTTGGATGTGGCCGAAGTGCTTGCCCTCACCGCTCAACGGCTCGTCGAGCCACGCTGACGATGGGGGCCGTGCCTCCGATGCCGAGTCGACGACCGTGACAGCCGCCCGGCTGATCGGTCGACGGTCGCACCGGCGGCCGCTGTCGGCACTGCTCGCGGTCGTCCTGCTCACAGCGATCTTGGCCGTGAGCGCGTCGGTCGCCCAGCCCCTCCGGATCACGTGCGCGGCCGGTGGCGTCGCCGGTCAGGCCTGTGACGAGACGGTGACCGCGGCGCTGGAACGAGGTCTGGCGCCGTTCCATCCCTTGATCCTTGCCGCCCATGTGGAACCAGGTCCAGCCGCAGATCCCGGCCAGAACGGCCAACGTGCCACCGTGATCTTCGAGCTGCTGGGAATCCCGGGCCCGACGACCGTCCGGCTGTTCTCGGACGTCGGCGGACATTGGGGCGGCGTCCCCGATCGTGGCGCCCTTGAGCTGGGGGCCTCCTCGCTGCTGGTGGCGGGCGTCGTGGGCGTGGCCGTAATCAGCCTCGCGCTTGCCGTCGCGGCCGGTCTGGCTGGCTCGCTCGCGAGGCGCCGCTGCGTCTGACGCGCGGTCGTCTACGGCGTGAGGAGCACTTTGACCGCGTCGCGGGCGTCGAACACCCGGTAGGCCTCCGCCGCTTCGGCAAGTGGGAAGCGGTGCGTGATCACCGGGGTGGGGTCCAGCTCGTCCGCTGACAGCAGCCCCAGAATCCGCTCTCGGTCGTTGAAGGCATCGCCCCACGTGACCCGCAGCGTCAGCTCCCGCTCGAACATGCGCCCGTTGTCCAGAGGGTAGTCGGGCTCGAAGTGCGCGCCCACGACCGAGATCGTGCCGCGGCCGCGCGCCATGGTGATGGCTGCGGTGAGCGCGCCTGCTGTCCCCGCCGCCTCGATGACGCCGTCCGCTCCCAGCCCATCGGTCGCCGCATCGATCGCGTCACAGGCCGCGTCCGGTGCGACCGCCTGCGCTCCGAACCTGGCTGCCAGCATGCGCCGTCCCGCGATCCCGTCGACCGCGATCACGACCCGCGCGAGGCGCCGCGCGAACAGGATCGCCATCAGCCCCACCGTCCCACAGCCGACTACGACCGCGACATCACCCAGGGTCAGATCGGCGCGCCGCACCGCGCTGTAGCCCGTGGGTAGCATGTCCGCGACGAACACCCCGGCCTCGTCCGTCACGCCGGCCGGGAGCACCCGCAGGCAGCGATCCGCTACAGGCACCCGGACACGCTCTGCCTGCCCGCCGTGGAGCTGGGGGTAGACCCCCGAGTAGCCGAACAACGCGCGCCCGGCGCATTGCGACGGCCGGCCCGCCCGACACTGCCCGCACCGCCCGCATGAGATGGTGCTCGTCGAGACGACCCGGTCGCCGGGCGCCACCCCGGTCACCTCGGGTCCGACCTCCTCCACCACGCCCACGAACTCGTGGCCAAGGATGGTGCCTACCTCGAAGCCGGGCACATGCCCGTGGAATGGGAACAGGTCCGCCCCGCAGATCGCCGCGGTGGTGACGCGAACGATCGCGTCGCCGGGGGCGCTGATGCGCGGGTCCGGCACCTCGCGGATCTGGAGGTCACCCGGACCGAGGAGCACGACAGCCTTCATGTCGGCTGCTCGACTTCCACGAGGTACCCGTCAGGATCGACGACGAAGAATCGACAGCCGCCCCACGGCGGTTCGTACGGTTCCGCGAGGAACGTCGCTCCGTCCGCGGCGAGCGCGTGGTGGACGGCCCGGGCGTCGGCGACCTCGAGGACGAGGACGACCGGCATCTTCGAGCGGTCCTGGAGCGCCGTCATGAGGACGCCGTGCAGGTCCGTCGCTGCGTGTCCCTGCTCCGCGAGCGAGAGCCTGACCCCGTTGAGGGTCAGGGTCGCATATGGGGGATCGGTGTAGGTGGCCTCAACGGCGAACCCGAGCTTGCCCCTGTAGAAGGCGACGGATCGCTCGACGTCGGCCACCGCAAGGATGGTCCCGACGCGCTGGACCTGGATGTCGGCCAATCTCGCTCTCCTCAGTGACGCGTGTGTCCGCCATCGACGACGATCATCTGGCCGGTGATCCAGCGGGCCTCCTCGGATGCCAGGAACGCGACGACCGGGGCGATATCGTCAGGCAGACCGCGGCGCGGGATTGCCTGGAGCGACTGGACGAAGGCGAAGGCGCCGGCGTGCGGGCTCGCCTGCACGCCTTCCGTGTCCGTCAGGCCGGGCGCGACCGAGTTCACCGTGATCCCGTACTTGCCGAGTTCCGTCGCCAGCGCGCGAGTGAACCCGAAGACGCCGCCTTTTGCCGCCACGTAGGCGGCCATGTTGGGCGTCCCGGCTACGACCGTGTTCGAGGCGAGGTTGACGATCCGCCCGTAGGCCTGCTTGCGCATGGCATCGGAGGCGGCCCGGGAGGTGAGGAATACCCCGTCCAGGTTGACCGCCATGATCCGGCGCCACTCCGCAAAGTCGATGTCGTCCCATGGCGTGAACGGCACGATGGCGGCGTTGTTGACGAGGATGTCGAGCTTGCCGAACCGGCGGATGGTGTCATCGACTATCCGGGTGACGTCCGCCTGGCTTGAGACGTCGGCCCGCAGAGCTACGGCGCCCGGGATCGCCGCCGCGGCTACTTCCGCTCCGTCCCCATTGAGATCCGCGATCACGACTGTCGCGCCGTCGGCCGCGAGTCTCTGCGCGATCGCCCGACCGATGCCCTGTGCGCCCCCGGTGACGATCGCGACGCGATCCTTGAGCTTCATGGGGTACCTCGCTTCTCGTGTCGATCGACCAGACAGGTGGGTCTCAGGTTCCGTAATACTCGGGCGCGTGCTTCCACGTGAGCCAGGGCTCCATGTCGTGGGAGACGAAGATCTCGGCATCGTGCTTCTTGGCTATCGCCTTGATCCGCTTGAGTGCGGCGATCGAGTCACTCGGGTCGAGGTGGAAGCCCCCGATGATCATCCGCTCGAGCGTCTCGTTCGTGTAGGCGGCGTCCCCGGCGAACAGCATCGGACGACGGCCTTCGAGCTCCGCAAGCATCGAGTAGTGGCCGATCGTGTGACCCACGGTCTGGAAGAGCGAGAGGCCCTTGGCCAATTCGACGTCACCCTCGATGAACTCGTACTTCATGCCCGGGAGGTCGAAGCTGAGGTCGGAGTACCCCAGGCGCTCGAACGGCTCGGGCACCTTGCACGACCGAAGCTCCCACTTGCTCACGAGCGTGGTCGCGTTCTTCAGGAAGCGGTTGCCGCCGACATGGTCGAAGTGGAGATGCGAGTTGATGACGTAGTCGATCTCCTCGGGTGTCGTCCCGCATCGCTTGAGCTGCTCCGGCAGCGTCTGGGCAGTCGCCTGTTCGGGGAGTTCGAACGGCAGGATCCGCTTCACGTGCTCCAGGTCGTAGCCCGTGTCGAAGATGAACTTCCCCTCGGGATGGTCCACATAGACGCCGTAGACCGGGAACCTGACCTCGGTGCCCACATCGATGTGCCAGAGCACCTCCGAGCGGTCGATGACGAGTGAGCCGAGGTCGAGTAGGTAGATCTTCACCTGTAGCCTCCTCCAGTCCCGGACGTCGCGGGCAGCTCGCTATCCAAGCGCCTTGCGAACGGCCACCAGCTTCATCGCACGCTGCGCGCGCAGCTGCCCGACCTGCTCGTCGGTGTAGTCGAAGATGCCGCCCTTGGTCTTGATGCCGAGACGGCCCTGCGTGGTGAGGTCACGGATCGTCGAGGAGACCTCGGACGCATTCGAAAGGTCCGGGTTGAGGTAGCTGGCGACACTGGAGTAGATGTCCAGGCCGGCCATGTCGAGCAGCTGCATGGGCGGGATGACCGCCAGCTTGTACCCGATGCCCCACTTGACGTTCAGATCGAGCTCCTCGCGGCCGATGACGCCCTCGTCCACGAGCGCCAGGCACTCGCGCATGATCGCGTAGAGGACTCGGTTCTCGACGAACCCTGGGACTTCCTTCTTGAGCAGGCACGGGAAGTAGCCGACGTCCTGAACGATCGCCGCGGCGCCGGCGCGAGCCGCCTCATTTGTCTTTTCGCCAGGGATGATCTCGATCATCGGGATGAGGTGCGGCGGATTGGACCAGTGCATCCCGATCACCCGCTCTGGGTGCTCGAGCTTCGCGGCGATCTTGGTCACGGGGATGCCGGAGGTGTTCGACGCGAGGATGACGTCCGGCCCCACGTGGAGCTCGTACTCGGCGAAGACCTGCTGCTTGAGCTCCAGTTTCTCCGGGACCGCCTCCATGACGAATTCAGCGCCGCCCAGGGCGTCGGCGAGGTCGGTCGCGTAGCGCACGGAACCACCGTCCACCGTCGGCGTCTCGAGCCGATCCAGGACGCCCCAGGCCATGTCGTAGGTGGCCTTCGCCCGCTCGAGTGCTTCGACGCTGATGTCGTAGAGGGCGACCTCCATGCCGGCTCGGGCAAGGACCGCGCCCATCCCGGGTCCCATCGTCCCGGTGCCCATGATCGCGACCCGCTCGTAGGTGCTCATGACGGTTCCTCCTTCAGTTCCTGGATCCTTCGCCACACGCGCTCTGGGGTGAACGGAAGTTCAGTCATCGGCACGCCAGCGTCGGCCACGGCCGTCGCGATCGCCCCGATGATCCCGGCCAACGCTCCCTCGCCGCAGCCCTTGGCCCCGAAGGGACCGGGGCCGTCCTCGTTCTCGACGATCACGCAGGAGGAATGCATCGGCAAGTCCTCGATCGTCGGGATGCGGTACTCGAGCAGGTTGTCGTTGAGCAGTTGGCCGTCCACGTAGACCATCTCTTCAAACATGGCGTTACCGATGCCCTGCATCGTCGCGCCCTCGTCCTGGCGCTCGACCAGTTGGGGATTGATCGCCCGTCCCACGTCGGCCACGGTGGCGGTCCGGTGCACGATGACCTGCCCGGTCTCGCGGTCCACGTGGACCTCCGCGGCACCGATGCAGACCTCCCAGAACACCGGACCCTCGGCGTAGGAACCCGTACCCTCGGGATGGACCCCGCCCTCCCCGATGAGTTGCCCGCCACTCAGGCCGAAGCGTTTTGCGATGAGTTCGGGATAGGTCCGGGATTCATCGCCGTGCCATGCGGCACCGTCGCGGAGTTCGATGGCTCCGGGATCCCCGGGCCAGACCGTCGCAGCGATGTCGAGCAGGTCCACCCGGATGGCGTCTGCCGCACGCTGGACGGCGAGTCCGGCGAGCGTCGTCGAGCGGCTTGCGCCGGTCGAGCGGTCGTACGGGGTGAATCGTGTGTCAGTGCCCTGGCAGGTGATCCGCTCGGCCGGCATGGCGAGGACTTCGCCGGCGATCTGCGCAAAGGCGGTCCGCTGGCCCTGGCCGACTTCGGTCGAGCCGACGAGGACGACTGCCCCGCCATCGGCCTCCATGCGCACGACGGCGCTCGAGACGGGGTGGGCCCCTGCGGCGAGCAGCCCCACCGAGACGCCTCGGCCCGTGTCTGGATCCTTCTCGCCTGACCAGCCGAGCGCCTCGGCAACCTTCTCGAGATCGCCCACCAGGTCGGCGTCGAGAGGTTTGCCACCCGGCCGAACCAGCTCACCCGGCCGCAGCAGATTGCGCCGTCGGATCTCGATCGAGTCGATGCCGGCGCGACGCGCCACTTCATCCACCTGGAGTTCGCCGGCCCACTGCAGGTGCGAGGCACCGAACGCGCGATAGGAACCGGACGGCGCCGTATTCGTGTACACGCAGGCGGCGTCGACGCGGATCGCGGACCAGCGGTACGGGCCTGGCGCGGCGTCTCCGCCTGTCGCGGTCACCCGGGGTCCGTTGTCGGCGTAGGCGCCCGTGTCGAACCAGGCCTTGACATCGCGGGCAAGGAGGCAGCCATCGCTCGTCGCAGCCGTGCGCACTCGCGCCGTCATGTTGTGCCGCCGCGTGGTCACCATCGATTCGTCCACCCGGTTCACGATCCGAACCGGGCGTCCCGCCTTGCGCGCAAGCGCCACGGTGATCGGCTCCATCTTCGTGTAGGACTTGCTGCCGAAGCCGCCCCCAAGGTACGGGACGATGACCCGGACGCGCCCGAGCGGGACATCGAACAGGGCGGCGATCTCGGCCCGGACCAGAAACGGGTGCTGGCACGTGGCCCAGATCGTGATTCCGTCGCTGTCCACCTGGGCCACGACGCTGTGTGTCTCCATGGCGTATTGATAGACGCCGGGGAAGACGTAGTCGTCCTCGACGACGATGTCCGCGGCCGCAAACACCGCGTCCACGTCGCCACGGTCGATCGTATAGCGGTAGCAGATGTTGCCGTCACGTTCGGCCAGTGTTCCGAGGCCGTGGAAGGCGCCCGGGCGCAACGGCTGGTCGTGGACGAGCGTCGCGCCGGGCGCCAGCGCCTCCTCGATCGTGCCGACGATGGGCAGCTCGTCGTACTCGACCACGATCGCGCGGGCGGCGGCTTCGGCCGTGGCCTCGTCCGTCGCGGCCACGGCGGCCACCGGCTCGCCGGCGAATCGGACCACGTCGATGGCGACGATAGGGCGGTCCTTGATCGCGTGGCCAAAGTAGGGGTCGATGTCGAGCAGGTCTGCCCCGGTCAGGATCGCGACGACGCCCGGCATGGCATCAGCCGCCGATCTGTCGATCGAGACGATCCGGGCGTGAGCGTAGGGACTCCGCAGCACCTTGCCGTGGAGCATCCGCGGGACGACCATATCGCCCACATACCGTGCGTCGCCGCGCAGCTTCTCCGCGGCATCGGAACGCGCCATGGATCGCCCCACCTGGGGCGCACTACGCGCTCGAGCAACTCGTGCGGCGATCGTGGTCATCGAGCCATCCGCGCCGCGACCACTTCGCTCACCGCGTCGAGGATGGCCCGGTAGCCCGTACAGCGACAGAGGTTACCGGCCAGGCCGCGGCGGATGGACGCCTCGTCTGTCAGTTCGCCGTCCTCGAGCAGTGCGTGGATGGTGAGGACCATGCCCGGCGTACAGAAGCCGCACTGGAGGGCGGCTTGACGGGTGAACGCCGCGGCGATCGGCTCGAATGCTGGAGTGTCGCGGAAGCCCTCGATCGTCGTCACCACTCGCTCATCGGTCTCGGCCGCCAGGTACGAGCAGGCACTGACCGGCGCGCCGTCGACCAGGACGGTGCATGAGCCGCACACCTGCGTATCGCACGATCGCTTGGCGCCGGTGAGGCTCAGGTCGTCCCGGAGCACGTCGAGCAGGAACTCCTGCGGCTCGATGTCCATGGAGGTCTGCGCGCCGTTGAGTTCGAGTGCGATCCGCATGGTCAACCCACCTCCGCGCGCTCCCGGACATCTCGTCCGTGGACCCGGCGGACCCAAGCGGCCCAGTACTCGTCCAGGAACCCGTCCTGATACTTCTGCGGACCCAGGCGCTCGGCGCCATCCTGCGGGATCGGCCGCGGCCGTCCCAGCGTCGCTGCGATGGCCTGGAATCGGATCGCTCGCTCCAGGGTGACCGCGGCCAGCACAGCCCACCGGACGTCCTCGCCGGCGATGACCACGCCGTGGTTGCGCAGGAGCGCGGCTCGCCGAGATCCCAGTGCCATCGCGACGCGTCGGCCCTGGTCCCGGTTCACGATCAGGGCAGGGCCGTCGTCGTAGTCGCCGATCCCATCAGCGAAGAGGACGGCGTCGTGGGTGAGTAGCTGGAGCTGGCCATCGGTGGAGCCCAGCGCGGTCCCGTAAACCGGGTGCCCGTGGATGACGGAGCCGACATCTGGTCGCGCTCGGTAGACCTCCGTGTGCATGACCGACTCGAGGTGGTAGTCGGCGCTCTCGAGGGCGGTAGGGTCGTCGATGTCAAGGGCGATCACGTCAGACGGCTCGACCTCATCGAGCGCGACGCCCTTGCGCTTGATCCAAATCGTGCGGTCGCCGAGCTCCCTCGCGCTGACGTGCCCCAGGGTCAGGTCCACGTAGCCCTCGAGTGCGATCACCCGACAGGCCGTGGCGACTCGCTCACGAAGGTCGTCATGGTTCATCGGGCGGACTCGGGCGTACCCGCAGGGCGACGGTCGGTCGGTGGGTAATCCGGGTGCGGGAAGGCGAAGACCATCGTCACTGGTTCGTCCCCCGTGTTGGCCACCGCGTGCCAGACGCCTGCCGGAATGAACAGGGCCGAACCGGCGCCGTAGGCGATCGTGCCTTCGTCGAGGCGGAGCTCACCCTGGCCCGTAAGGACATAGGCGAGCTCCTCCGTCGCATGTGAGAGCATCGCGGTCGAGGTGCCCGCGGCGAAGCTCGAGAGCCCGAGGGCGCTGGATGAGCCGACGCGTTCGTCGGTCAGCAGGATCCGGCTCCAGCTACCGCCCGGCAGCTCGATCGGCGGAACGTCCTCCAGGAGGACGACTTGCACCCCGATCAGACGTCCCATCTGCCGTCCCTGAGGATGAAGCCGCCCGTGTCCACGATCTCGAGCGTGGCGTTCCGGATGACGCCGTCGAGGTGCAGCAAACACGAGTTCTGGCCCCCAGGGTATGCATTCTTGTTGTCGCCGAGGGCGAAGTGGACGTTGCCGATGCGGCCCTTCTCGGAAGGGCTGCCGAGCGGCGACTTGTCGCTCGTCCCGAAGGCGAACTCGGCGACGATCTCGACGTTCGGGACGCCCTCGATGACCTTGGCCAGGCGCTTTGCGTCCTCACCGCCCTCGATGCCGATGCATTTGCCGTCCTTGACATGCCAGTAGATCGGGCTGCTCACGACGTCCACGCCGATGCCCAGCATGTTCCCGTCGATGGCGATGACGCCGTTCGTCTTCGTCTCGACCGCGGCGTAAGCGACCTCCGCCCAGAGTGGCAGGGGACCCATCATCCAGCCGCGCTGGCGGATCGGGGTGACCTGGAGCGCGGGTCGCTCCTCGATGGAGACCGTCACGTCGGTCCCGGTGGGGGACCAGACGCGGCATTCCTTCACGCCCTTGAGCTTCGCGATGGCGGCCACTGCGCGGTCCGTCGAGGCAAGGATGTCCTCCAGGCCGAGATCCCACTCACCCATGCCCGGCTCGACGGAGGCGATCTTCACGTTGTTGGCGCAGGATTCCTTGACCGCCGAGACGTGGGCAAAGCGGTTTGCCCACTCCAGGTTGGTCATGATGATGATCTCATCAGCCGCCAGCATCGCGTCGTGGAGGTTCTTCGGAGGCGCCATCGGGAACAGTGTGTCGGCCAACGCTCGCGAGACCTGCGCTTCATTGTTCATGACCACTGGCGAGGCGCCGCGCTCGGCGGCGACATCGGCGACCATCTTGGCCATGTGGGCGTGCTTGTCGTCCGTGATGATCGTGACGACGTCCCCCTTCTCGACGGTGAAGCACGTATCCACGATCAGCTCGGCGTGCTGCCGCATCTTGCTTTCGGTTCCCATGACCTACCTCACTTCGATCCGGACGTCCGACCGGAGCGCCGGCAGCACGTCGCGAGCGAACCGCTCCACCTGCCCGAACTGGTCGAGCGAGCCGAAGCGGCAGACAAAATGGTCGACGCCCGCGATCGCGAACGTCCGGAACCAGCCGATGATCTGCTCGGGCGTCCCCACCGGCCCCCAGTTCGAGAGGTTCATGGCCTTGCTGAGCTCCGGGTAGTACTTTGAGATGTACTCCCCGAAGGCGGATCGTGCCTCCTCCTCGGAGTCGCCGATGTTCAACGTCACCTGGTAGGAGACGACGAGCCGACCGGCATCATCCCCGGTTTCGGTGGCGACTTCTCGCAGGTAGCCGAGCTGCTCGATCAGCTCCTCCGGATGCTGCGCCCGGCAGCAGGTCATCCAGCCTTCACCGTACTTGAGGATCCGACGGCACGCGTTCTTCATGGTGCGGACCATCTTCTCGTCCGAGGCGTCGGTTACGAGCCGAGGGTTCGACACGATCCAGAACGGGGGCGGTTTCTGGATCGGCATCAGCGGGCCCATCTCAGTGCCCGAGTAGAACCCGACATCCTCATACGTGTACTGCTCGCCGTGGTGGCTGACTTTCCCGTCGGTCCACAGCGCACGCAGGACCTCGAGCCCCTCCTCGAAGATCGCGAACCGCCGATCGAAGTCCAGCCCGAGCGCTTCGAACTCTCGGCGCACGCCGACCTCGGGGTTGCCCGCGCAGCAGCCGAAGATCGTCCGGCCGCGGGCCAAGACATCGAGTGTCGCCCACTCCATCGCGAGGTAGAGCGGGTTCCGGGGGGAAGTGACCAGGCAGGCCGTCCCGAGCTTGACGCGCTTCGTCCGTTGGGAAATTGCAGACAAGAGGGAGATCGCTTCGTAGCGCGGCTTCGAGAAGAGGCTGTCACCGACCCAAGCCGAGTCGAATCCGAGGCCCTCGACGACCTCGCTCAGGTCGAGCAGCTCCGCGATTCCGTAATCCGGCGCGATCAGGGGCTCGCGATTGTTGAGGTTGACTCCGAACGCGGGCGACCTCGGCTCCGTCACGCACGACTCCCGAAATCGGTCATCTGCGTCCTCGGCGGCGCCGAGAATCGGCCGATGAGTCCATGTTGACTGTCAACACGATGATAGTAACAGCGCCGGTACCCAAACGTCAGCCGGAGACGCTTGAGCAGGCGCGGCGACCCCGGGCACCGCGGCTGACCCTCGTCGACGCGAGGATCAGCCAGCCCCCGGCTGGAGGACCTCCACGCGAACGGGCAGGCGCGGCCACCGTCCGTCGGTCGTGATGACGCGATCGGCGCCGAGGGCCATCGCGGTCGCCACGACGAGGGCGTCCGGCAGCCGCAGCCGGCTGCCGTGCCGGGCGCGCAGTTCGGCCGCCCGGGCGGCGACGATCCGCGTCGCTGGCTCGACGGTGGCCGGGAGAGCGTCGACGAATGCGTCCACCGTCTCGACCGCCACGGAGCCGCGGCGATATGGCGCGACGAGGACCTCCGCGCAGGCCGAGGCCGGCAGCACGAGATCGTCGCCCCGCTCGATCGCGCTGGTCACCGCCGCCACCGCCGCCTCGTGATGGACGTCGCGGGCGTCGAGGATGGCGATGACGACCCCGGCGTCGAGGACGGTCAGGGCCACTCGCGCCGCAGCTCGTCGAGCTCGCCGGGTGGGTAGACGTCCGTCAGGGCACCGGCGAACCGGGTGAGCGGATCGATCTCCCGCACGAGGACGACCTCACCGGGCCCGCGGACCTCGGCCCGCAGACGATCACCGGCATGAAGCCCGGCCTGAGCGAGGGCGTCGATCGGGATCGTCACCTGGTGCTTGGCGCTCACGCGGGTGTATCCGCGGCGGCGCGGTAGCTTTACTCGGTGCTCCATGAGTAAAGACTACGCGCACCTCGGGCGCCGCGCAAGGCGGCGCTCGCCGAATCCAGCAGGCTGGTCGCGGAGTCCCTGGATCTTCGCTCGAGCGGATCGCCGGGGGTTACTTCACCGAGCCGGCGAGGAGGCCCTGGACGAAGTAGCGCTGCAGGCTGAAGAAGACGATGAGCGGCACTCCCATGAGCAGGAACGCGCCTGCGGCGAGCAGGTTCCATTCCGTCCCGTACGTGCCGAGCAGGGTCGTCATCTGGATCGTCATCGGGTAGTTCGCGTTGTTGGACACGAACACGAGCGACATGAGGAGATCGTTCCAGACCCACAGGAACTGGAAGATCCCATACGCCGCGATCGCCGGGATCGACAGCGGCACCACGATCGTGCGGAAGATCCCGAAGTCCGAGGAGCCGTCGATCCTGGCGGCCTCGATCAGGTCCCTGGGCAAGGTGATGAAGAAGTTCCGCAGCAGGAAGATGCCGAACGGCAGGGCGAAGGCCGTGTGCGCCAGCCAGACCCCGACGAAACCCTGGGTGAGATGGAAGGGCCGAAAGAGCGTGAGCAAGGGAATGAAGCCGACCTGGACCGGCACCATCATGAGCGCCACGACGATCAGGAACAGCGAGTCCTTGAACCTGAATTTCAGCCACGAGAAGCCGTAGGCCGCCAGTGAGCAGAGCGTCAGCGGCAGCAGGGTCGACGGCACGGAGATGATGACGCTGTTCAGGAAGGCAGCGCCCATGCCCTGCCCCTGGAGCACGTCCTGGTAGTTGATGAATGTCAGGCGAAGGGTCGACAGGACATCCCACCAGCCGCTGGCCTGGATGTCCGACCGCGGTCGGAATGAGGTCACCAGCAGGCCGATCGTCGGCGCGAGCCAGATGACGGCGACGACGGCCAGCGCGATGTGGACCGGCGCCCGGCCCAGACTCCGGACGATCCGTGCGCTGAGGGTGTCGGTGGATCCGCGAACCGCAGGGCGCGCGTCAGCGGTGGCGCTCATTCAAACCACCGAAGCTGTCCGGAAACGGCGAACGTTGAAGGCCATGATCGGGATCATGACGATCAGCATCACCACCGCGACGGCCGCGGCCTGCCCGAACTGACCGGACTGGAATCCCTGGATGTACATCTGGAATGCGATCACCCGGCTCGACGTGCCCGGCCCGCCGTGGGTCATCACGTAGGGGATGTCGAAGAGCTTGATGACGTTGACCGTGAGGGTCACGGCAAGGACGGAGATCGGCAGGCTGACCATCGGCACGATGATCCGGAGGAAGATCTGGAACTCATTCGCGCCGTCCGTCCGGGCGGCCTCCAGGACCTCCGTGGGGATGCCCTTGAGCGCGGCCGACAGGATGACCGTCGCGAAGCCGGTCGAGCCCCAGATCCCGACCGCGATCAGGGCCCAGTTGACGACGCTCGAGTCACCGAGCCAGGAGATGGCGGGTCCATGGGCGAAGCCGATGATCGCGTTGAGCAGACCGATGTTGGGATCGGGCTGATAGACGAACTCCCAGATGACCGCCAGCGCCGTGGCCGCGATGGCCATCGGGAGGAAGACGATGGCCTTGATGATCGTCTCGTAGCGAACGCGCATCGCCAGGACGGCGATGAGGAGGCCCAGGCCGATGACGAATCCCGTGTAGAAGACGATCCACAGGAGGTTGTTGACGATCGCCTGGATGAACGTCGGGTCATTGATCAGGCTGATGTAGTTGTCCAGCCCGACGAGCCTCGTGAAATTCCCGCCGAGCCCGCGGTCCACGCTCAACCGCAGCGTGTAGATCACCGGGTAGACCATGAAGATCGCGAGCAGGACGGCGGCCGGCAGAAGGAAGACCGCCAGGACGATCGGCCTGGTCCCCTCGACGCGGACGCCTTTTCGAACAGCGCTCGGATGAGGATTCGCGGCCACTGGCGTTCCCTCCCAAAAGCGCGGGCGCGGACGAGCCGACGGCTCGTCCGCGCCCTGGGTTGCCTAGGCGGTCGCGATCACTTCTCGTTGGCCCACGCGGCCTTGACGCCGGTGTTGAAGGTGCTCAGGAGGCCCGCGAGGGCCTGTCCCTGGATGGCGTTCTGGAGCATCGCGCCCATGTCGGGCGCTGCTGCGGGCAGCGTGTCGGAGCCGTCGTAGACGACTGCCGAGGCGCCTGCCACCTGGGCTGCCTCATTCTTGGCAAGAACCGTCGGGTAGGCACTGGAGGCGACAGCCTTGACCGGCGAGATGATCGCGCCCGTCGAGGCCCAGACCGTCCCGGCGTCAGCGCTGGTCATGTACTGGATGAACTCCTTGACGCCCGGATTGGTCGTCAGCGCCGCGATCTCGTCGCCGCCGATCTCGGCCGCCGTGGAGCCCAGGCCATTCGCGAAGGTCGGCAAACCGAACCAGTCGATCGTGGTGCCAGGCACGAGCGCGGTGTTGGTCTGACCCATCGCGATGCCCCCGACGAAACCACCCTCGTAGTAGATGGCGGCCTTCGGGCTTGTGCTGAACACTTCCGCGATGCCGTCGGTGAAGCCCTGGCCGAGGGCGCCCTTGATGCCGCCGACCACGTACTTGTCGTTGAGGACTTCCAACATCGAGTTGATCGCCGTGGTGACGGTCGGATCGGTCCAGTCGCCGGCAGGGCTGAAGAGCTTCTTGTACGCGTCGGGGCCGGCCTGGCGGAGGTAGATCTCCTCGAACCAGTCGGTCAGCGTCCAGGAATCCTTGGCGCCGAGGGCGAGCGGCGTCTGCATGCCCTTCGCCTGCAGGGCATTGAGGGCGGCCTTGAAATCGTCCCAGGTCTTGGGAACGGTGATGCCGTCCGTGCTGAACACGTCCGGCCGATACCACATCGTGCTCTTGCTGTTGAACTTGACCATGATCCCGTAGAGGTTCCCGTCGACCATGCCCGGGTCGAGGATGCCCGGCGGGTAGATCGAAGTGAGGCTCGCCGGGTCGATCCCGAGATCGCTGATCTTCTTGATGCCGCCCGAGCGAGCGAACTGGCGGAGGAAGCCGAGGCCCGGCATGATCGCGACGTCGGGCGGGCTGCCACTGGTGATCTTGCTCTGGAGCACCGTCGCATAGTCGGTGCGCTGCGCCTGGTAGACCGCGGTGATGCCGGTCTTGGCCTTGAACGCATCAAGGACCTTCTGGAACGCAGCCTGCTCACTGCCGCCCCACAGCGAGGTGACCGTGATGGTGGTACCAGCCGGAACGCTGGCCGCGGGCGCACTGGCGGCCGCCGATGGAGCGGGTGTTGCACTCGAACTGCAGGCCGCGAGGACGAGCGAGCTCGCCATGAACAGGGACAGAACCTTGAGCGATCGATTCATCGACCACCTCCACAGGGGTCCGACGCCGGCCGCGCATCGCGGTCCACAGGCGCACGGGTACGACGACAGGGCACCGTTGGTTCTCTCCGATCTCCTCCTCTTCCGGCCACGGTGGAGGCGCTCTCGGTTCCCCTCCCAGCAGGACCGACGAGGCTCGCTCGCCCAGACCGGATGGGCTCCGGCGGCCGCAGGATGCGGTTGGACGCAGAGATCGAATGGCCCGGGTGCCACTCGGACGTGGATGCTAGTGTTCTGTATCACATATGACTAGACAATCGGTGCCGGGTCAGATAGGCTGC
>JADEYI010000885.1_pt1 | contig 29936 bp, 34 predicted proteins | sample 8542331 | NCBI WGS metagenome assembly JADEYI01 (sample SAMN16510988, study PRJNA670497) | mine drainage metagenome | isolation source: biofilm near Copperflume 1 | place: Germany: Marsberg coppermine Kilianstollen | collected 2018-02 | reverse complement strand
GCGTCGTTCGTGCAGGTGGTGGACGCGCCGATCAGGGGACCTGAATAGTTACGCCACGCCGAACGTATTGGTCAGTAGGATCCCGCCTATTTCGTCTCCGTGCCTCTGAATATATTGCTGGACGCTCGATATGCCGGGCTGCCACGAACTGAACTCGATATCGAGGAAGATGGGTTCAAAGCCGCACCACCGAAGGGCCAGTGGCCCGGCGGGAAATGTAAACGAGGGGACGAGGGCGAATCGTCGACCAGGGCGAAACGTCGAGGCAATAGCCAGTTGCAGGGCCGTGGTGCCGCTCGTCACGAGAGCGACGCTCACATCATGTCCGATGAGGTCGGAGACCTCCCTGGCCAGCTGCATTTCCAATGGGCCGCTGTTTGAATAGATACCGCGTTCAACAATGGCGGCATAGTCAGCCGCGATCACGGCCGGCGCGGGAAAGGTTGGAGACAAAAATGGAATCGGTTTCGTCAACGCCGCCAGTCCTTGATGGGTTTCGAACGTGCGGGAACACCCATTACAACTTGGTTGTCACCAACGTCGGCGATGACTACAGCCCCTGCCGCGATGAAGGCGCCGTCGCCAATGGTCACCTTGTCTATGACAGTGGAGCCGATGCCAATTACGACGTCCGTACCAATGGTGGCCTTCCCGCCGATTCTGCACCCGGGGCCGATGGTCGAAAATGCACCAATGCTCACATCATGGCTGAGAAGAGCTCCTACATTCACCACTACGTGGCTTGCGATCCGGACAGCCCGGTTGAGGGCAGCCAGTGGAGCGACCGTCGAGCCCATTCCGATCTCGGCGGTATCCGCGATCCATGCTCTGCCGGACTTCAAGGTCATAAAATCAGTGTTCACCCATCGTCCGACAAGTCTTCGACGAGCTTCGGGAGACCCCACTGCAGAAATGACGGGCAGTTCGGCGAATTTTCCCAAGTCGTCATCGAACGTGAGGATCGGAGCTCCGTATTCCTCGGACCGACGGTCGTAGTCAGGGGGCGACTCCTCGACAAAGAACTCTGTGACGATGCCCACCTCACTGAAGTAGCCACTTGACTCGAGCGCCTGTCGACCTGCTCCCAGAATCCCTACCTGCTGTCCGTTCATTGTGCCGGAGCCTACGCCAGCGCGGGAACTGCCTCGGGTAACCCTCGACCGCCAACCGTGGGGTCCTCACCTGGCCAGCGCGTCCTCTGAGCTCGCCTCGGTGACGCCTGGTCGGCCCTGCATCCCGCCGTGGCCTCGACCTGGCTCTGGCTCTGGCTGTGGACCCCGCAGGCTGGGAGACCGCAACGTTCAAGCCCGAGACCAATTCGGTCGATACCGATCATGACCGAAAAGGTTCCTGGGCCGCAGGGCCACCATGGTCACCACCTACATCGAGAGGCGCCGGCCGAGCGGTTCGAGGTCGAGGGGTACGAGGGGCTCTCGACCACGGCAAAGCCCCGGCGCCGGATGGCACCGGTGGACGGTCCTCGGCCCAGGGCCTCCTTCGGAGCGGCTGACCCCGGACGTCGTCCTGGCGCCCAACGCCGACCGACGTCGGCGGCTCATGCCGCCGTGACCACCCACGGTGGGCCGGAAATCCGCCCGGCACCGGGCTCCGGCCACAGCGGTCCGATCACCAGGGCTTCCCGTTCGGACGCCCACCTCAACTCCCGCTCCAGGGCCGCCCATGCCCCCTCGGCGTCGACGTGCTGGCCGGGCATCATGCCGGCACCGACCTGAAGGGGATTGATGGCCAGGTGGCCGATGAAGACCGCTCCATCCCCCACCCGAAGGACACCGTGACCCGGTGAGTGACCGCCCGTCAGCTCGAATGTCACTCCCGGGGCCATGACCCGCGGAGGGATCACACCGTCAACCACACCCTGGTCCATGAGGCAGCCGAGGGCTGCCGATCCGCCGATGCCAGGGTGGGACCTGACATAGTCCAACTCGTCACGGCTAAGCACCACCCTGGCGTTCGGGAACAACGGTACCCACGCTCCGTCGGCGTCAAGGGCTGCAGTCATGCCGATGCCATCGAGGTGGCTCAGCACCACGGTGTCGATCGACTCGACAGCAAGGCCGGTATCGGACATGGCGGCGGTCACTGCCATTTGATGCCCGATCGCCTCGGGCCCGGAACGGAGGAAGGCGTCGGCCGCGCCACAGGGGTCGACGACCACGGCCTGCCCGTCCGACTGGATCACCCACACTGCCTGTCCCACCAGCACCTGGCCCTCGGCCGTGGCCCAGTCAGGCACAGCCCAGGGCACGGCGTCGGCCTGTGCAGCGGAGAAGCCGATGACCTCGGCGCCGAGGGCCACGTCGAAGTACGGCACACGGGTGAGACGGATACCGTCGACGTCGAAGATCGTCACCGGTCCAGTATGCCCAAGCCCCTCGGACGCCGCTCAGTCGTGCCTGGAGGCCTTCCGCACGAGTTGATCCGGCCCCGACCGGAGGCCCCGGGACCAAGCGAGCGGTAAAGGAGCGCTCCACCCCGGCCGATACCCCCAGGGTGAACTTCGATGTGACCCGTCTCGCGCCACGTGAGGCCCGAGATGGCACCACCACCGGCTTGATCGCGGCGTCAATCGCCGTACCCGTGCTCGCCGCGGTCATCCTTGTCGACCGCTCCCACACCCGGTGGTGGTATCTGGCCGGGGCCATTACCTGCGCCCTGGTGGCAGTGGTCTTGGTGGCACTCTTCATGGTCATCTCCAAAGGGAGTGCCAGCACCGCCGCCCACGCCACCATCGCGTTCGCGGTCACCTGCCTGGCGCTCGCCGCCCTGGGGCTCCTCGCCGCCGGGACGTCCGACAGCTACGGGACCTTCGCTCCCGCAGTCATCGTCGGAGTCGTCTTCGTGGGCATCATCGGCAACCGAGCGATGCGGATGGCCGTCGGCCTCTACGCCGTCGCCCTGGTCGCCGTCCTGGCGTGGACATCCGGCCTCCGCGGCGGCAACCTCGCCGCTGCCATCGTGGTCTCGGCGTCGACCATCGTCATCGTCATCGCCATCACCGCCCGGACGGTCGGGCCCCTGAACCAGCGCAGCCACATTCGCCGCTCCATCGGGGCCCTGCGCGCCGCCATCGACGAGGTGGGGCCCGATGACCCAGGTGCACCTGCGGACGCCATCCAGGCCGCGTTCGGTCGGGGCCTTCCCCTGGTGCCCGACATCATTCCGGCCGACCGGGTGGCCGTGTTCGCCAGGAGTGTGGAGGCCAGGCGGTTCGTCCTTCTGGCCGCGTGGCCGGGCAGTGAGGGAGACATGTCCGCAGTGGCCGAATGCCCGGAGCTGCACCAGGCCCTCGATTCCGACTGCCCAGTGCTCACACCGACGCTCTGTGCCCTTCCGATCGGCTACTGCCCCGAGGGAGAGCTGGTCATGGTGGTGCAGCGCCCGGCGCCCGACACCGGCCCCGATCCGCAGGTCACCGACGCCGAGGCGGTCGCCGCCGCCTTCCTGCGGGTCACCAGCCGTGCGACCTTCGCCAGAGGGCCCGTAGTCGAGAGCCGGACCGACGCCCTCACCGGCTTGGCCAATCGGCGAATCCTCTTCGAACGCATCCAGATCGAGATGGATCATGCCATTCGGTCCGAGTCGCCATTGAGTGTGGCCATGATCGACCTGGACCACTTCAAGCAGTACAACGAGCGCCATGGGCAGGTAGCCGGTGACACCGTCCTTCGGTCCATCGCCGCGGTCATGGTCTCGAACCTCCGGCACCAGGATCTCGTCGTGCGGTACGGGGGCGAGGAATTCTTTCTGGTCATGCCCGATACGGACATCCTCGGTGGACACCACCTCCTCGACAAGCTCAGGGCGGGAGGACGCGACGCCACCTCCGACTTCGGCGTCACCCTCTCCGCCGGTCTGACCAGTTGGGACGGTATCGAGGACACGGCCTCGTTGATCGAGCGGGCCGACCAGGCGCTCTATCGGGCCAAGGAGTCCGGCCGGGACCGGGTCGTCTCCATCCAGTCGTTCACCGAGTTCTAAGTTTCGGCAGCAACGTGAGGTATGGATTGGAACAATCCCCTACCTCACGTTGAACCGGCTGCCGTTGCCATCGCCCCGTGCAGGTCCGCCACCGCCGGAGGTGTGGGAGGGCGACCGGAGCACCCGACGTGCTATCCCCTCCTTCGCAGCACCAGGTAGACATTGTCATCGACCGCGAAGGAGTCGACCAGTTCGAATCCTTCTGCCGCCGCGGCATCGAGCTCGGACTCGAGATCGAGGCGCCGTTCGGCGACCACCAACCGACCTCCGTGCACCCGCAACACCCGGTGGTCCGCCGTCAAGGCTCCGCCCTACCTCCCCGCGCCGAGGCCCCGCCATCCTCGCTCACGGATCCGGCGCCCGCCATGAGCCCGGCCTCGCGGTTGCCCTCGGCTGAGCCGTCGACCCGGGGCTTCACGCGGATGTACCACTCCTGCCCGAAGACCATCGTGAACACATCGTCGGGCATGGACAGGAAGAAACTCGTCTCCCCGATCTGGCTGGCGTGGACCCGCATGGCCTGGCGCTTGGTCTCGATCCACGGGGTGACATCCACTTCGGTCGTCAACCGGCTCGCGGGCTCGCCCATGGTGTCCATCCCGTCGGTGGTCGCTTCCGGGGGCCCCCAGTCCGAGTCCTCGGCCAGGGCGGCGAAGGAACGCATGAAGTCACGGTTCATGGTCGCCATGTAGACCACCGGCGTGGCCGCCAGCTCTGCGGCCTGCATGCCCACCCGGTGCACCTGCACATGGTCGGGATGGCCATAGCCGCCGTGCTCGTCGTAGATGACCAGCACGTCCGAGGCCTCGTCGTCGAGGACGACCGCCAGTGCGGCCGCCGCCTCGGTCACATCGGCAGCGGCGAACGTCCCGGGCTCGTCGTTGGTCGGCTCGCCGGCCATGCCCGAGTCGTGATAGTCGAGAAAGGTCTGGCGGGCCACCCCCAACAGTCGACAGGCATCGGCCAGTTCGGACATCCTGCGCTCCGTCAGGGACTCCCCCGGGCCGAGCAGGCCGTCAGGTATCTCGCCGAGCTCGCCCCGGGTGGCGGTCACCAGGACCACCCGGTGGCCCTGGTCGGCGAGGCTCGCCATGGTGCCCCCGGTGGCGATGGCCTCATCGTCGGGATGGGCATGGAAGAAGGTGATCGTGGCCATTGCCGGCACCCTACCGGTGTGGATGGCCGGGCGATTCGATTCCGACCGGAGCCATCATTCGACGAGGACGGGTGCGACGTCGGCCCGATCAGCCGAAGGGCAGGCGGGGCGCTTCGGCCAGAGACGGCTGGCCGGCGATCGCCCGTTGGGGATTGCCCCGGCTCCCCTTCGCGCCCATTGCCGCGAAGATCCGGTCCGGTCCGAACGACCGGATGGTGCGATCGCCTGGTCTGCCGCCGATCACCTCGATCGATTCAGTCCCGTTGTGCCGGTTGAGGACGTGGGCCCGGAACTCCCAGTTGGCGCCCCTCATGTGCAGTCCGGCCACGATGACCCGGTCCCCAGCTCGCAGGCCATTCCACGATACCGACCGCTCCAGGTGCTGGGACGCCTCGGCGGCGGCCCGGCGCGCCGAAGGACGACGGGCTCCGCTCACCGCACGCGATCCTGTGGCATGCCGCGTCCGCGCTGTCGGCGAGCAGCACCCAGTGCCCCGGCCATGGCTTCAGCGACGCTCCTCGCGCAGCTGGCGAAGCCGGTGGACGAAGAGGGCGGCCACGGCGATGACCACCAGCACGGCGGCGACGTAGCCGGCATAGCTGAACGCCTTCAGTACGTGATGGTAGGTGCTGCCCAAGCTGTATCCCAGGCTGACTAGCGCCGTGGACCAGATGGCGCACCCGATCACCGTGAAGATGAGGAACTTCGCCATGGCCATCTCGGCCAGGCCCGCGGCAAAGGAGACGAACGAGCGGAGCAGCGGGATGAACCGCCCGAACAGGACGACCGGCTCGCCCCGGCGCGCGAACCACGCCTCCGCCCGGTCGAGGTCCTTGTGGGTGAGCAGCACGTACTTTCCCACCCGGTCCACCAGGGGCCGTCCGCCGAAGTACCCGATGAGGTAGCCGGCCACCGATCCCGTCACCTCGGCCAGGGTCGCCACCACGATGACGAGAACAAGATTGAGCGGATGGACGCCGACCACCTGGCCGCTGGCCAGCACGCCCCCGTAGATGATGGCTACCTCGGCCCCCACCGGGAGTCCCATCGACGAGATGAAGCTCAAAACGAACACCGCCAGGTATCCCCACGTAGCCAGAAAGTGCTCCATAAGCCAACAATGTCTAGTCGGTCCGGACGGGGGACGCGTGGCAGGTAGCCGGGCGGCCGGAAGTCTGCCTCTCGGCTACCGTCCCCAGGGTGAGTTCGGTCATTCAGGAGCACCCTCCCAGGCAGGATCGGTGCACCACTCCCGACGGCCTCGGCATCGCCGTCTACGACTTCGGGGGCCGGGGCACCGACATGCTGTTGGTCCACGCCACCGGGTTCTGCGCCGAGGTGCTCAGCCCGCTGGCCGCGAACCTCGGCGACTGCTATCACTGCTGGGGATTGGACCTACGGGCCCATGGTCAGTCAGACAGGCCCGTCGACGGGGACTTCGCCTGGTCCGGATTCTGCATCGACGTGCTCGCGGCAATCGATCACCTCGGGTTGCGCCAACCGGCTGCCTTCGGCCATTCGTGCGGCGGTGCCGCCGTTCTCCTGGCCGAGGAGGCCAGACCGGGGACCTTCTCCACGCTGTACTGCTTCGAACCGGTTGTGTTCCCGGAGGGGCCCGACGGCGTCACTGCAGCCCTTGCCGTCGACAATCCCCTGTCAGCCGGGGCCCGGCGCCGACGCGAGACGTTCCCGTCGGCAGAGGACGCCTTCCTCAACTTCTCGTCGAAACCGCCGTTCGGAGACCTCGATCCGGATGCCCTCCGTTCCTATGTCGAGGCGGGGTTCGAACTGGTTCCCGCCGCGGCGGGCGGAGACGGGCGTTCGATCCGTCTGCTGTGCCGGCGCGAAGACGAGGCCGAGATCTATGCCCACGGCGCGTCCCATGGCGCCTTCGGCCACCTCAGGGAGATCGCTTGTCCAGTGGCGCTGGCGTGTGGGGAGCGGACCGACGCCTTCGGCCCGTCATTCATCCGGGCCGACGCAGCCGAGCTCCCCCACGCCACCGTGGAGGTCATCCCCGGTGTCGGGCATTTCGGGCCCATGCAGCAGCCGGCCGTGGTGGCCGCCTGGCTGCTCCGGGCGAGGGACACGCTGGGCGGCACACCCCCGTCGTAGTCTGTGTAGGTGCCGTTCGAATTGCCACGATCGCTCTCGCCCTCCAAGGTCACCTCATTCCGTGACTGCGCCCTAGCCTTCCGGTTCAACTCGATCGAGCACCTTCCTGACGAGCCGACCATCTGGACGGTGAAGGGAACGCTCGTGCACCGGGTGCTCGAGGGGCTGTTCTGGCGCTATCCGCAGGGGCTGCGCTCGCCCCGGGCTGCCGCAGCCGAACTGGACCTCGCCTGGTCCGAACTGCAGGACGACCCGGAGTACCTCGCCCTCGCCCTGGCGACCGGCGATGCGGACGTCTTGCGATCAGAGTCCGAATCCCTGATCGAAAACTATTTCGCCCTGGAGGATCCCAACGAGATCGCCCCGGTCGGGATCGAGCTCATGCTGGAGGCCCGGGTGGGTGCGATGCGGCTTCGAGGGATCCTCGACCGCCTCGATCGGACCCCCGACGGTGAGCTGGTGGTCATCGACTACAAGACGGGACGTGCCCCGTCGGAAGCCTTCGAGCAGTCGAAGCTGATCGGTGTCCACATCTACGCGCTCCTGTGTCAGGAGGTATTGGGCCAGAAGCCCGTGCAGGTCAAGCTGCTCCACCTGAAGGAGCCCATGGTCATCATCGCCGAACCGTCCGACCAAGCGGTGCGCGGGCAACGGATCAAGACCACGGCCGTCTGGTCGGCCATCGAACGGGCGTGCCACGACGAGGACTTCCGACCCCGGACCTCCGCGTTGTGCAACTACTGCCGCTTCCGGGCCTTCTGCCCCGCCTACGGCGGTAACCCGGACGAGGCGTCGGTGGTGTTGGGTGCCACCGTCGGGGGTGCTGCATGACCGAGCTGGAGATCGCTTGGCCCACAATCGAGAGCAGGGACGATCCGGGCCGGAACGATCCGGGCTGGGACAGTGCGGCCGGTCGACCCGGGTGGGATGACGAAGGTGACCGGCGAGATGGGTTCGTCGGCGTGGTGCAGACCTTCGATGAACGGGTGGACCGTTGGTTCGAGCCGCTTCGGGGGGCGCCATCGCTCGACGGCATGGCCAAGTTAATCACCGGCCTCGGCGACCACGGGTTGATGTGGACGGCGACCACGATCTGGCGGGCTCGACACAGCGGGCCCGAGCGGGCGCGAGCCGTCCGGGCGTTGGCCATCGCCGGCGTCGAATCGAGCATCGTGAACCGCATGCTCAAGTCGGTCGTCGGGCGCTCGCGGCCCGATCGGGCCGGACTGCGGCTGACCGAGGGCGGGATCCCGGTGCGGGAGCCGACGACCAGCAGCTTTCCCAGCGGCCACACCCTGGCGGCATTCTGCGCCGCCACCGTCATGAGCCAGCGCCACGATCGTGCCGGCAATGCGATCTTGTTCACCAGCGCCGCACTGGTGGGAGTCAGCCGGCTCCATCTTCGGGCCCACCATGCCTCGGACGTGCTCGGCGGGGCCGCGATCGGCGCCGCCCTGGGCCTGATGGGGCGCCGCCTGGTCTGACCGGACCGGCCTGATGCGGCGCGGCGACATCGAACCCGGACGCCTCGTCGAACCCGGATGGACTCGCCGAACCGGAGTGGCCCGCTGGAACCCGGGTGGCATCGTTGAACCGGGCATGTCAAGAATCGATCCCACAGGAATGGATCGTCCGTCGAAGGGGTTCCACAACCATGCCAACACGCCAGACCTTTGCGGTGACCTGGGACTACCGGTGTCCATTTGCCCGGAGCGCGCACGAGCACATCCTGGACGGCCTCGAGGCCGGTGCCCCGTGGGATGTGACGTTCGTCCCGTTCTTCCTCAATCAAGCCCATGTGCGCGAGGGGGGCACCCCCGCCTGGGAGGATCCGGCACAGCAGCCGGACCTGCTGTCCCTTGCCGCCGGTGCGGTGGTCAGAGACCGGTTGCCGGACCACTTCCTGTCCGTCCATCGCTCGCTGTTCACCGCCCGCCACGACGACGGTGGCGATCTCCGGGATCGTGACGTCGTCCGCAGCGCCATCGCCCGGGCCGGTACCGATGCCGATGCCGTGTTGGCCGAAGTGGATGCTGGCTGGCCCGCCAAGACCATCAGGGACGAGCACGAACGGTACGTGAGCGACTTGGAGGTCTTCGGCGTTCCCACCTTCATCGTCGAGGACCGGGCTGTATTCGTGCGGTTGATGAGTCGCCCCGCGGGCGACGCGGGCGTGGCCCGTGCCACGATCGATCACGTTCTCGAGCTGGTCAGCGGGCACCCGGACCTCAACGAGTTCAAGTACACGCGCGTTACCCGCTAGCTGTTCCCACGAACGTTGGTAACGCCGGGATTCTCGTCCAGGAAGTGCCGGCTGCAGCAGGTCTGAAGGCGATGGGGGTTCGGCCCGATCGATCTCATTCTAACCCTCTACTTGACGGTTAGATCAAGCTGGCCAGGGCGTCCACCGAAGCGTTGACCTGATCAGACGATCCAAACGGCGCCGCGCAGAAGTCGGTGACTCCGATGTCGGCCAGTCGTCGGATCTGGGCCTTGACCTCCGCTTCGGTGCCGACAATGGCCACGTCGGCCGGACCCGCGGCCCCTTCCCGGTCGAGCATGGCCCGGTAGGACGGCAGCTCCCCGTAGATGGCGAACACGGCGGAGGCCTTCTCCCTCGCCGCAGCCACGTCGTCGGTCACGCACACCGGAAGTCCCATCCCGATTCGGGGCTCGGCCCGGCCCGCGGCCGCCGCGGCCGCCCGGATGGACGGAGCGATGTGGGACTCGATGGTGGCCGGACCCGTCATCCACGTGACCGTGCCCGACGCCAGTTGGCCGGCGATCTTCAGCATCGTGTCGCCCAAGGCTGCCACCAGCACCGGTGGCGCGGGTGCTGAGATCTGCAACGGTCCGAACGTGGAGGCCCGTAGGGTCTCGCCGGCAAAGGTGACCTGCTCGCCTTCGAGCAGCGGTACCAGAATCGAGAGGTACTCGCGCATGTGCCGGGCGGGCTTCTCGAATGACTGCCCGAAGACGTGTTCGATGACCACCTGGTGGGACAGTCCGATTCCCAGCGTCAGTCGCCCCGAGGTGGCGGCCTGCACAGTCAGGGCCTGGCCCGCCAGCATCACCGGATGGCGTGGATAGGTGGGGATGACGGCCGTGCCGAAGTCGATGCCGGGCACCTCCCGCCCGATGGCGGCGATGGCCGTGAGCGCGTCGTAGGCGAAGATCTGCGAGGCCCACGCGGTCTGGATACCAGCATCGCGCAGCGAGGCGACCTCGCCGATCATCTGATCGAACGGAACCTCCGTGTTGAACATCGCGCCGATGCGCATCCTGCCTCCCCTCCGATCAGCCGATTCCGGCCGGTTGTGAGGCCGTCGTGGTCCACGACCCCTGATGAATGAATTCGATCAACCGTACAGGTCCGCCTCTCGGTCTGCGGGGAATCGACCGGGAACGGTCAACGAAAGGATGTGACCGGGGGGGCATGGGTCGGGCAGAATGCGGTCATGTCCGTTGCCATCATCATGGGAAGCGCCTCCGACTCGTCGATCATGGACGACGCGGTTCAGACCCTCCGCTCGTTCGGGGTCCAGGTGGAGGTGAGGGTGCTCTCGGCCCACCGGACTCCGGACGACACCATCGCGTTCGCCCGCGGGGCCGTCGACGCCGGCATCGAGGTCATCATCGCCGCCGCCGGTGGGGCCGCCCACCTGGCCGGCGTCGTTGCCGCGGCCACGCCGCTGCCGGTGATCGGGGTGCCGATCGCCCTGGCCAACCTGGGTGGGCTCGACTCGCTGCTGGCCATGGTCCAGATGCCCAAGGGCATTCCGGTGGCCACCGTGGCTGTCAACGGCGCACGCAATGCCGCGCTCCTGGCCATCAGGATCATGGCCCTGTCGGATCCCCGGTTGGCTGCCGAACTGAAGCGGTTCCACGAGGACCTGGCCGACCAGGTGCGCGATATGGATATCGAGATCGTCGCCCGCTACCGCGTAGACTGATCCGGCCCCAAGCGGCGGTCACTGAGCCGATGTCATCCGGCTGTCACCCAGCTGTCCACGGTGGCGCCAGTCCCGTGACGGCCTCCTCGAGCGAGGTTCCAAGTGGGATCACTGCCATCACGGGGATCGTGACCCCGTTGGCCACGTAGCGGCCCACGTGCGCCCGGCACTCGTCGTAGGACCCGTGCACGACGAGTGCGTCCACAACCGCATCGGGAATGGCGGCCAGCGCGCCCTTCCGATCACCGGCCTGCCACGCCGCCCACATCGGCTCGAGCTCCGGCGACCGCCCCAGCCAGCGGTGGAACGCGGCGTAGACGCCGACGTTCAGGTACGCGGCGATCATCCGCCGACCCACGACCCGAACCGTTTCCGTGTCCTCGGACGGGCAGACGAAGATGCGGGCCGCGATCGGGATGTCCGCGCCGAGCTCCGGCTTGACCGTGGCCACGTCCTCGGCCGACAGCCAGTTCAGGATGACCCCGTCGGCCTCCCGACCGGCCAGCCTCAGCATCCCGGGACGAAGGGCGGCCAGAAAGATCGGCGGCGGGTGCTCGACGGGGCGACTCAACCGAAATCCCCGAACCGCGAATGTGTCGTACTCGGTGTCCACCTTCTCGCCCGCCAGGGCTGACCGCAGAAAGCGGATGGTGTCCCGAACCCGCTTGTAGGGCTCGTCGAAAGGGAAGCCGTTCCACCGGCTCACGATCACGTCGGACGAGGTCCCGAGGCCCAGGCTGAACCGGCCGGGGGCCGCCTCGGCCAGGGCGGCCACGCTCTGCGCCAGGAGGGCGGGACCCCTGGTGTAGGCGGGAATGATGGCCACCCCGAGCTGCAGTTCGGGCGTCCAGGCCGAGGCCAACGCCAAAGGGGTGAAACCGTCCGAGCCGTCCGTCTCCGCCGACCAGGCATCGGTGTAGCCGAGACGGACCAACTCCTCGTACCACCGGCGATGGTCAGCCAGCGGGACCCCGTCGAAGGGGATGGTGATCCCGTAGCGAGGCCCCGACAACGCATGCTCAGTCTCATCAGCCATGGGTAGTTGATACACCCTCCGGGCATAGTGGTCCCATGACCACCGATGGACAGGACGGATCCCAGAGCCTGCAACCCGAGCTCCCCCTTGCCGTCCCCCCGACCGAGGCATCTCCCCGCTCGACGCGCACGGGACGCACGGCGCGCACGGCCCGGACGGGACCAGCTCGAGGTGCGCCGACGTCGACCCGCAGCCAGCGCCTCAATGAGCAGACCCGCCGCATCGGCCGACAGGGCGTCGCCGCCGCCCGCGCCCAACTCGAGGGGACGGCGACGGCCACCCGGCGCAACCACCCGGAGGGTGACCCGCGGCCGACCGGGCGCGCCGCCTGACGGTCCTTGGCGCTACGGTCAGGTGGATGCCGACCGTTGCCGAGCGCCTGGGCCACCCGCCCGATGCCAAGTTGCTCATCCTCAACTGCGCCGACCTCGGGTTCTGCCACGCTTCCTCGGTCGGGGTCTATGACTCCCTACGCGAGGGAATCGGCACCAGTGCCTCGCTGATCGTCCCCGCCCCATGGGCCCGGGAGGCAGCCTCCCGGTTCCGCGGTGAGGATATCGGCGTTCGGCTGACGCTCAATGCCGAGCACGATCTGTACCGCTGGGGACCGATCACCAACGCCCCGTCACTGTTGGACGGCGACGGGGGGTTCCCGCGCACGGTCAGCGATGTCTGGGACCACGCTGATCTCGACGAGGTCCGTCGGGAGTGCCGGGCCCAGCTGGAACGGGCGGTCCTGTGGGGTTTCGATATCAGCCACCTCGACGCCCACCTGGACGCCCTCGTGCTCCGGCCCGAATTCTTCGACATCTACCTCGAACTGGCGGTCGATTTCGGCCTGCCGCTCCGCCTGCTCAGCGCCGAAGCCGAGCCGAACGTGGGATTTCCCGTGCGCCAGTTGGCCGCCGAGGAAGGGGTGCTGTTCGCCGATCGTTTTCCCACCCTGCCGGCCATGGGGAGTCGTCAGGCCTTCCTCGACCTGGTAGCCACCCTCGAGCCCGGCATCACCGAGCTCACCCTGCACCCGGCCATCGACACCCCGGAACTCCGGGCCATCACCTCCGACTGGAGGCAACGGGTGTCCGACCACGTGCTGCTGGTGGCCGATCGCGGCCTCGACCGTTTGATCGCCGAGGCGGGCGTCACCCTCATCGGGTACCGACCCCTCCACGACGCCATGCACCGTAGCTGAGTTTCGCCTCGGCTGAGCCGGCTCCGGCCGGACACGCGTTGGCCCACCGCTTCTCGGGGCCGGCTGTCAGCGAGCAGAAGGCACTCCCCCGGTCTCCTATGGCCTTCGACAGCCTCCCGGTCTCGAGCCGGTGTACCAATGACCCGGTGCACCAATGAGAGGGCACGGCGTCAGTATCCTGGGGCCACGGATGGGAGTTGCTGTGGCCGACGGAGAGCAGTCGATGGGGAAGGGTCCCGGCGTGGCCTCGGCATCGGTCTCCCCAGCCGGAACCCCCATGCCGGGGCTCCGTCTCGAACGACTCCTGCTCCTCGACTCCGCCGGCAACTATCCGGTGACCATCGAGGCCATCACCTTCGCGGACGACGGGATCGGGGTCACACGATCGCCCGGCGGCCAACCGCGGGTTCTGCCCTGGTCATCGGTCTCGGCCCACGTGGTCGAGCGATGGCCGGGAGGGACCGTCCCCGAGAAGTGGGTCGAGCCTCAATACAACGGCGCCGGACCGGCCGAGCAGCAGGCGGCTGAGCCGGCGGTGTCGGCGACCGCTCCGACCGGACCCGGTGGCCCTGGTCGGCCGAGTGGTCCGGCGCGCCGAGGCCGGGCACTCCCCTACGCCGAGCCCGGCGCGGTGATCGCCATCCGGACTCCCTTCGGGACCTACCGCTTTCTCCACCGCGGTGGCGATCCGAACGATCTGTCCCGCCGGATCACAGACTTTGCCGTTCGGCATCAGGGCCTCATCGGCGTGCCGTCGGTGACCACGGTGGCCACCCCCCGAAGCGGCAACGATCGGCGGCAGGGGACCCGGTCGGCCCCCACCACCTCGCCATGGGGAAGGGCCAAGCCCTTCCTGGTCGTAGCCCTCATCGTGTTCATCGCGACGGCGGTCACGCTCATCCTGCTGCAGAGCGCGGGCACCATCCACCTGCCCTACCTCGGCGGGTCGAGCCCCGGGACCGTCCCGCCGCTCAGAACTCCGTGATCTCGGCGATCCGGCGGCGCAGGGCTTTGTATTCCGGTGTTCTTGCCGCCGGGAGCAGGGCCATCATCACGCCCATCGAACCCGCCACCTTCATCCTGCCCTGCATGAAGGCCACGTTCGGATCCAGATCACCCTGCTCCATGGCCACCGAATCAGCCCAGGGCGCGGTAATGGTGACGTCGGGGGACTCGACGCGGCCGCCGGCACTCGACTGGAGCCGCCCGTCCTCAAGGATGCAGTAGTAGGAGACGTCGCCGTCGGGCCCCCCGGTGACCTCGTACTGGATGCGGGCCGAAAGGCCGGGATACGACGGCTGATCGTCCGCCATTCCACGTGCCTGGTCGAACCACTCCGCCGACAGCCACTTGCTCACGACAGCCACTCGCTCACCGCTCACCCCAACTCGTCGTCATCGGACTGTCCGATCCTAGGGCTCGGCCGGGGCCGAAAATGGGTCCGCCGTGGCCGTCCGGCTCAGTCGGCAGGGCGGAGGCCGGCAAAGAGGTCCGACTCGACGGCACCACCCGATTCCGGTCGCGCACCGTCCATCGAGGCCGTCACCAGTGCGCCGTCGGTCCCGGCCACCATTGCCAGCCGGTAGTCGTCAAACGGGTGGATCCCGCGCATCACCTCGGGGGGAAGTCCGAACCAGAACCGCGAATTCGGGTCCACCTGGGTAGCATGGGCCAGCAGCGCATCACGGCGGACATCGGCGTAGTCCGAGATGTCAATCGACGTGGTGATCGGGTCCGCGGGGACCTCCTTCCACCTGGCGCGCCATCCCTCGTCGAAGGGGGACTCGAGGCCCAGCTCAAGGAACTTCTCGTGGATCTCCCTGAAGCGAGCCACCGAGAACACCGTGTAGTAGAGCTTGCTCGGTTGCCACGGCGGGCCGGCGGAGGGAAAGCGGCCCGGGTCCCCGGTGGCCTCGAAGGCAGCCAACCCGATCTCGTGGACACGCAGGTGGTCAGGGTGGGGATACCCCGATTGCTCGTCGCCGTAGACCACCATCACCTGGGGCCGGGTTCGGCGGACCACGGCCACCAGCCGCTCGACGGCCTCCTCGTGGGGAGCCTTGGCGAAGCTGGCCGGATTGGCGTTGGCCTCCGAGCCCGGCATGCCCGAGTCGCGATAGCCCAGCATGACCACCTCGTCGTAGCCGATGATGTCGGTGGCCTTGGCCAGCTCCTCGAGGCGCAGCTCGGCCAGGCGGGCGTGCACCTCGGGCGTGTCGAGGGCCGGGTTCAGGATCTCCCCTTCCTCGCCACCCGTGCAGCACACCAGCACGGTGTGGACGCCCTCGGCGTGGTAGAGGGCAACGGAGCCGGCACCCTTCGAGGATTCGTCGTCAGGGTGGGCGTGGACGGTCAGGAGGCAGAGCGGATCAGGCACGGCGATCACGCTACCGGGCAGGGAGGCCCTAAGCTTCGTTCGCGACGAATGAGGAAGGATCTACCAGCATGAGCGTGATGAAGCGTCTTTCGGGGATTGTCCAGGCCAAGACGAACAAACTCCTCGACAAGGCGGAGGATCCCAGGGAGTCCCTCGATCTGTCGTACCAGAAGCAGCTCGAGAGCCTCCAGAAGGTCCGCCGCAGCGTGGCCGATGTGACCACGGCCAAGAAGCGGATCGAGCTGCAGGCCACCCAGCTCCAGGGACAGGCCGACAAGCTCCAGCAACAGGCCAAGGCCGCCCTCACCCAGGGCAACGAGGACCTGGCCCGCGAGGCGCTGGGCCGGCGCACCGCCCTGGCCGACCAGCTCACCGACCTCCAGACCCAGCACGAGCAGGTGGCGACCCAGGAGGAGAAGCTGATCGCCACCGCCCAGAAGCTGCAGACCCAGGTCGACTCCTTCCGCACCAAGAAGGAGACCATGAAGGCCAGCTACACCGCGGCGGAGGCCCAGACCAAGATCGGCGAGGCGGTGTCGGGCATCTCCGAGTCGATGAGCGATGCCGGCATGTCCATGCAGAGGGCCCAGGACAAGATCGACGGCATGCAGGCCCGGGCCGGGGCCATGGACGAGCTGCTGGCCTCGGGAGCACTGACCGACCTCACCAACCCCGTCGACGACATCCAGGCCCAGCTCAACAAGGCCTCGACGACCTCGACGGTGGACGCCGAACTCGCCGCGCTGAAGGCAGAGGTCGGAGCGGGTACCGCGCCGGCGGCCGAGCTCGGATCGGCGGAGCACAAGGACTCGGCATCATGATCGTGCGGATCCTAGGCGAAGGGCAGTACACGGTCCCCGATGGGCAGCGAGGGGCGCTCGAGAAGCTGGACTCCGCCATCGTGGACGCCGTCGACAGTGGTGACGAGAAGGAGTTCGCCTCGGCGTTGGCCGCCCTCACGGCCGCCGTCCGAGCTGCGGGCGAGGCCGTGGCTGACGACACGTTCGCCCCGTCCGATCTGGTGGTTCCCTTCCCGGACGCCACGCTGGAGGAGACCAAGGGACTGCTCGCCCAGGCCGACGACACTCCGGGCACGGACAACAGCTGAGGCCGACGTCATGAGCACCGCCCGCAACATCCCCCAGGACCGGGGACTCACGCTCCGCATGTTCACCACGGGACTGATGCTGGTCATCCTCTACGCCGCCGTGATCGGGCTGCTGATCGCCGTCGGTATCTCCTACACGGTCGTGCTCGTCTTTGCCGCCGTCCTCCTCTTCGTCCAATACTGGTTCTCCGACAAGATCGCCTTGTTCGGCATGGGCGGCCACGTGGTCACCCCCGAGCAGGCGCCGCAGCTCCATGGGGTCATCGACCGCCTGTGCGCGCTGGCCGACATGAAGAAGCCCCGGGTGGCCATCGCCGACACCGATGTGCCCAATGCCTTCGCCACCGGACGCAGCCCCAACAGTGCCGTGGTCTGCGCCACCACCGGACTGATGCGCCGACTGGACGAACCGGAGCTCGAAGCGGTGCTCGCCCACGAGCTCTCCCACGTGGCCCACCGGGACGTGGCGGTGATGACCATCGCCGGCTTCTTGGGCGTCGTCGCCGGGCTCGTCACCCGCATCATGTTCTGGACAGGGATGCTGGGTGGCTTCGGTGGGGGTGGCGACAGCAACGACAACCAGGGAGGCGACAACGCCGCCCTGGTGGAGTTGGCCGTGCTGGCCGTGTCCATCGTCGTCTACGCCATCAGCTTCCTTCTGACCAGGGCGCTGTCGCGCTACCGAGAGCTGGCGGCCGACCGGGCCGGGGCCCTGCTGACCGGACAGCCGTCGGTCCTGGCCTCGGCACTGGTCAAGGTGACCGGCGAGATGTCACGCATCCCCACCCGTGACCTCCGGGCCGCGGAGAGCTTCAACGCCTTCTACTTCACCCCTGCCATCGCCTCCAAGGGCGTCAGCCTGTCGACGCTGTTCTCGACCCACCCGTCACTCGAAACCCGTCTCGCCCAACTGGCCACCATCGAGGCCGAGCTGGGCCGGCCTTCGTGATCGGAACCCCGGTTAGCACCCGGATGGCCCAGCACCGCTGATGGGCCTGCTCGACACCATCCTCGGGCGGACCAAGCCGGTCCAGTCCAACCTGGATGCACTGTTCGCCCTCCCCTCGGCCTCCATCACCCTGCAGAGTGCGGCCGGCATGTCCTGCTCCGGGCATGCCGGCGTGTGCTTCAAGCCTCCCTCGGGCCAGGGATTCGAAGAGATGCAGGCCGAGGTGGTGAAGCTCCTGTCCATGGACGACGCCGCGGGGCTCCGCAAGGCAGACGACACCTACGGTTACCACTGGCTGGTCCTCGAGGATGCCGACATCGAACAGCTCGTCACGCAGATCCACCTGGTGAACTCGTCCCTGTCCGACGCCGGCTGGGGCCCCCAACTGCTCTGTTCGGTGTTCGGGCTGGCCCACCTGCCAACTGCGGATGCTGCGTCGGACTCCGGTTCCGACCTGATGCCCGAGCCCACGGCCGGCCCCGGGCACGTGCTCCCGTCATCGGCGTACGTCGTCTACCTGTTCAAGCGGGGGACCTTCTATCCCTTTGTGCCCGACGGGCACGAACACCGGGACCTCGAACAGGAATTGAAGCTCAAGAGCCTGCTGGCCGATGACCTCACCGTCGAGGCCGATCTCGACCGCTGGTTTCCCCTGTGGGACCTCCCGGTCGGCTGACGCCGGCACCCCAGACCTCCAACCAGGCTGTGGCCATGATCCGCCGGGATGATCGGGGGGCGCCGGTCGCGCCTCGGGCCCTCGTTCGCCCCAAGCCTTTGTTCTCCCCAGGCCCTGTTCGCTCCGGGCGACGTCACCTCGTCAGTCGTCCGTTTCTGGGGATTTCATGCGCTCGGCGGAGTCTTGCGGGTGCCGGTGGTGACCCCGTCGATGGCCCGGGCCAGATCGAGGTCGAACTGGGTGATCCCGCCCGAGTCGTGGGTGATCAACGCCAGGGTGACCTTGTTGTAACGGATGTCGATGTCCGGATGGTGGTTCGCTTCCTCTGCCAATCGTCCCACTTCGGTCACGAACGCCAGCGAACCGACGAACCCGGCGCAGTCCACCGTCTTGATCAGCTTTCCCCCCATCAGATGCCATCGTGGCCCGTCGGGCTGAGCCAGAGCGGCGGTGACATCCGCGTCGCCCAGCACCGGTTGCTTCATCGGGTCACCGGCGCGGTTGGTGGCTTGGCGACGACGCCGGCGATGACCTCGGCCCGGGCGCTACCGAGGGCGTTTCCGACGGCGTTGCGGAGGGCGACCGTCCTGGCGGAACCGGAGCCCATGGGCTACGCCTGCGCCCCAGTGGATGCGGTCGGGGTGAAGACCACCGGCATGGTCTCGTAGCCGGACACGAAGTTGGCGGCGCGCTTAGGGGGCTCGCCCGGGTCGGCCAGGGCCAGATCGGGGAGCCGGTCGAGCAGCCGGTCGAACATCACGCTCAACTCCATGCGGGCCAGCCGATTGCCCAGGCAGAAGTGGGAGCCGAATCCGAAGGCCATGTGGTCATTGGGACTCCGGGTGATGTCGAATTGCTCGGGCTCGTCGAATACCCGCTCGTCGCGGTTGCCCGAGGGGTAGAGCAACAAGAGCTTCTCGCCCTTGCGCAGCGTCTCGCCTTGGAATTCGACATCCCTGGTCATCTGGCGCGCCATGTTCTTGATGGGCGTTACCCACCGGAGCATCTCCTCGACGGCAGAGGACATCAGGGCTCTGTCTGCGCGCAAACTCCGGAGCTGCTCGGGATGGCGCAGCAGTTCGTACATCCCGCCACTGATGACGTGTCGGGTGGTCTCGTCTCCACCGATCAGGATCAGGAGCGACTCGTAGATGATGGAGGCCTCGTCGAGGCGGTCACCTTCGATCTCTGCGTGGACCAGCGTTCCGATCAGGTCGCCTGATTGGCTGCCCCGGCGCCGTTGCTCGGCTACCGCGGTGATGTAGTCGGCATACTCCATGGCCGCCAGCGCGGCAGTGTCCATGGCTCCCGGGTCTGGCGAGCCCAGGGCTTTGAGCATGTCATCCGACCACCGCAACAGGTCGTCGCGGTCCTCGGGAGCCACCCCCAGCATGTTGCCGATCACAATCATCGGCAGCGGTGCCGCGATGTCCCTGACGAAGTCGGCGGAACCGACCTCGCACACGCGGTCGATGATGGCGTCGCAGATGTTCCGGATCCCCTCCTCGCTCTCCTTGATCCGGCGCGGGGTGAATCCCTCGCTGACCAGCCGACGACGACGCACGTGCTCGGGCGCGTCGGTGTCGATCATCATCGGAAGCGCATCACTGTCCGGCCTGATGCCACCGGCGTTGGAGAAGGTGTCGGGATCTTTGGAGATCTCCTTGATATCCGCGTACCGGGTGATTCCCCATATCCCGGAGGAATCGTCGTAGTAAGCCGGTGCGTTGTCGCGCATCCAGGCGAAGGCCGGGAAAGGATCGCCGCCGTAGAACATCCCGTCTGTCAGCCCGATGGTCAGTTCACTGGGCACGGTGGTCATGGAGCTCCCTCGGTGTCTGGCTTCCCCAGCGCTTGTCGAATCGACGCCCCCCTGAGACATCGCTGCATCCGGTCCGGCGTCGATCGTCACCGGAGTATACGGCCGCCTCCGGGGGACATGAGGCCCCCGGGGACATCAGCCCGGGGGACAGCTGACGGCGCGGTGGCGACCGGGCCGGGATGGAGCGGGCAGGATGGAGTGGCAGGATGGAGTGGGCCGGATGGAGCGGGCAGGTCGAGCGGGCCGGTCCGAGTGGGTCAGGCCTGTCGGCGCCTCTTGAACCCCATCGGCACACGGCAGACACCTGCATGCTTGTTGGTGCGTACCCGCTCCACCGGTCCGGTCAGCTCGAAGTCCTCCAACCGGTCGAGCAGCTCGTCCAGGATCACCCGGATCTCCATGCGGGCCAGATTGGCCCCCATGCAGAAGTGGGTCCGATACCCGAAGGCGAGGTGGGGGTTGACCCTTCGCCGGATGTCGAACCGGAAGGGCTCATCGAACACCGATTCGTCCCGGTTGGCGGACGGCCACCACAAGGTCACCTTGGCGCCCACCTCGATGGCCTGTCCGCCGAGCTCGGTCGGACGGGTGGTGGTGCGGCGGTTGTACAGGGTGGCACTGGTCCATCGGAGGATCTCCTCCACGGCGGTGGGCATCAGCGATCGGTCGTGGCGCAGCGCCTCGAGCTGGTCGGGATGCTCGATGAGCGCCACCATGCCCAGGGCGATCGAGTTGCGCGTCGTTTCGCTTCCGGCCACCACCAGGAGATTGAAGAACATCAGCAACTCGAGGTCGGTGAGAGGACGAGAGCCGCCGAGGTCATCCTCGATCAGCCCACGAGTGACCGCCGAGATGATGTCGTCTCCCGGCACCTTCCGCTTCTCGGCAATGAGCTCCGACCCGTACTCAGCCATCGAGCCGGCGGCCTCGGCAACCGCCTCATTGGTCTCTCCGAGCTCCCGCCCCTCGTAGTCGAGGGTGGTGTTTGACCAGGTCATCAGATCGTGGCGATCTGCATCCGGGACGCCCATCAGCGCCGCCACCGCCTGGAGGGGGAGCTCCACCGCCACGTCACTCAGAAAATCACACGCACCCCGGTCGGCGATGGCGTCGACGATGCGGCCGGCGCGCTCCTTCAGTTCCACCTCCATGGCGGCCAACGCCTTCGGCGCCACCGCTGGGGTGGCCAGGCGGCGAATCCGGTGATGCCGCGGGTCGTCCATCATGTTGAGAAGCACGCCGGGTGCGAAGCCGTAGGGGAGGTCTTGGATGATGGTCCCCCCTCCCCCGGCTCCGGGCGCCCGCTCCGAGGAGAAGAGCTCGGCATCGGCGGCCACGGCCATGGCACCCCGGTGGGTGCTGACCACCCAGAACCCGACCTCGTCCGGTGTGTGCTCGGTCGGGGGATGCCACCACACGGGTGCCTCACGGCGCAGCCGGGTGAACACCTCGTCGGGAAAGCCTTCGGCGAACAGGTCCAGATCGGTGAGATCGATGTCCTCGAGATTCACTCGCTCACTTCCACGTGCCCACTCCGTCCGCTCCTCCTCCACACGCCGCTGCCGACCTCCGCTACGGATGGAACGACCCGATCGCTCAGGGGTGGGTCATCGACTCCGGGCGGACCGCCTCGTCGAACTGCTCGCCCGTCAGGTACCCGAGCGCCACCACCGATTCCCGCAAGGTGCTTCCCTCCTTGTGGGCCTTCTTGGCCACCTCCGCCGCCTTGTCATAGCCGATGATCGGATTGAGCGCCGTCACCAGCATCAGCGAGTTCTCGAGGTGTTGGCGGATGCGGTCCTCGTTGGCCTCCAACCCCTCGACGCAGAATCGGGTGAAGGCGGCCGACGCCTCCGTCAGCAGCTTCACCGAATGCAGGACGTTGTGGATGATCACGGGCTTGGCCACGTTCAACTCGAGATTGCCACGGGCCCCCGCCATGGCCATGGCGGTGTCGTTGCCGTAGACCTGGATGCACACCATGATCATGGCTTCGCTCTGGGTGGGGTTGACCTTGCCCGGCATGATGGAGGACCCCGGCTCGTTCTCAGGCAGGTTCAGCTCGCCCAGGCCGCTCCGGGGACCGGAACCCAGCCACCGGATGTCATCGGCGATCTTGATGAGTGAGGCGGCCAGCGTTCGCAGGGACCCGCTGGTTGCCAGCAAGGCGTCGTGGGCGGCCAGTGCCGCGAACTTGTTGGGGGCCGTCACGAACGGCAGCCCGGTGAGCTCGGCGATGGCCGACGCCACCCGCGTCCCGAATTCGGGATGGGTGTTCAGACCGGTGCCGACGGCGGTCCCCCCCGCGGCCAGCTCGTAGAGATCATCGAGCGTGAACTCGATCCGCCGCAGGTCCGCGTCCAGTTGGGCGACATAGCCGGAGAACTCCTGCCCGAGGGTAAGGGGCACCGCGTCCATCAGATGGGTGCGGCCGATCTTGGTGATCCCGGCAAAGGACTCGGCCTTGGCATGCAGCGCGTCCCGGAGGTGGCGTATGGCCGGCAGCAGCCGATGGGTGATCTCTTCGACGGCGGCGATGTGCATGGCCGTCGGAAAGGTGTCATTGGACGACTGCGACATGTTCACGTCGTCGTTGGGATGGATGGGAGCCTTGGAGCCCATCTCGCCGCCTGCCATTTCGATGGCCCGGTTGGAGATCACCTCATTGGCGTTCATGTTGCTCTGCGTCCCGGATCCGGTCTGCCAGACGCTGAGAGGAAAGTGGCCGTTGAGCTTTCCGTCGGAGACTTCCCGGGCTGCGGCGATGATCAGCTCCGACTTCTCCGGCGACAGCTTGCCGAGATCGGCGTTGACTTGGGCCGAGGCCTCCTTCAACACGCCGATGGCCCGGATCAGCGCCTCGGGCATCCTGTCGTCACCGATGGGGAAATGGTGCAGCGAGCGGGCCGTCTGGGCACCCCAGTACCGGTCGGCCGGGACCTCGATCGCTCCCATGCTGTCCGTCTCCGTCCGGCTCGCGTTGGTCATGGTCGGTTCCTTTCGGTCTGGCCCTCGATCGGGACCCCCAACAACGGTGCGCGGCGCACCCTAGCTTGAACCGGTCAGCTCGATACCGGGCTTCAGGGCCCGCGAAATCGGTCGGCGGATGGGCGGCGGTGGTGGGACAGGATCGCCTCCGGGTGCCGATGCGAACGGCCAGGCCGGAGCCAGAGGGCGACCGAGGACGGCTGTCCCGCGCTCAATCAGCCGCTTGCCGGCAAGCCGGACACCGTCCGACCAGGTCGAACTGGTGCCCGGTGACCTCGTAGCCCTGCTCTTCGGCGACAACCCTGGCCGCTTCCGCCATGGCCCGCTCGAGGCGCGGCGAAGGGGCCACGTCCTCGACCGTCCCGCACTGGCCACAGGCCAGGTGGTGGTGATGGCCGGCCAACTCCTCGGCCAACTCGAATCGGCCGTGGTCATCGACACCGGTGACCCGCCGGACGACGCCGGCCTCGATGAGCGTGGTGACATTCCGGTAGGCGCTGCTCTGCGGCAGCTCGAGATTGGAGGCCAGGATCTCGGGGATCGAGAGCGGCCTGCCGGCATCGGCCAACGTGGCCACCAGCGCCTGCCTCATCGGGGTGTAGCGCTGCTCGAGCCCGGCAAGACGTAGGGCCACCTGCTCGTGGACGGAGGGACTGGCACTCACGTCCGAGACTCTACGACGCCGGACTCCGGGTGCGGCCTGTCAGGTCGGGTGGCGCTCAGGCTGGCACGGAGCTCACCCGCCTCGAGTCGGCCGGGCCATGGCCGACCTCGCCGCCGATCTCGGCCTGCCGTCGCCACGAACGCCACCAGATACACCCCAGTGGCCACGGCCAGGATCCCGAAACTGGGGGGCACCTTCGGGGCCACGTAGGCCAGGGTCAGACCGGTCCACATGGAGAACACGGCAATGCCGGCCGACAGCCACATCGCTGCGAAGGGCCTCGAGGTGAGCCGTTGGCTGGCCCCCGCCGGGGTGGCCAGCAGGCCCAGGATGAGGAGCGCGCCCACGGCCTGGGTCGCCACGCCGACCGTGATCCCCACGAGGACGAAGAAGGCGTAGCCGAGGGCACGGACCGGAACGCCCCGGGCAGAGGCCACCGACTCGTCGAGGCTGGCGAACACGAGGGGCCGACCGATGACCACGAACACCACCACGATGACCAGGGCCACCACGGCGTCGCCGAGGGCCTGGCCCGACGACAGGCCCAGGATGGAGCCGAACAGCGTATTCACACCAGCGTTGCTCCCGACTGTTCCGGTACCACTGTGTGCGGTGGTGAAAATGGAGAGGAACAGGGCGCCGAGGCCCAGGATCCAGGCGAAGACACTCCCGATCACCGTGTCGTCGGCGTTGGCCCGCCGCCCCAACGCGGCCATCAGGACGGCGAAGACGATGCCGGCGCCGTACAGCCCCGCCCGGAGGTCGATGCCGAATGCCAACGCAGCCAGCGCCCCGGTGAAGGCCACGTGCGAGAGGGCATCGCCCGTGAACACCTGGCCCCGCACCACCACCACGTAGCCGATGAGGCCGGCAGCCAAGGCGATGCACGTGCCGGCCAGGAACGCCGAGCGTAGGAAAGGGTGGTCGAGCATGTGGCCGATGCCGACCACCGGATTGAGGGTCAGGATCATGCGCCTGCTGCCGTCCTGGCCGACAGTCGACGCCAGCCCGATGGGCGGGACTGCAGCCGGGTGACCAGGGCACGGGCCCCGGTGGCCAACACGAACACTCCGAAACCGAAGGTCGACACATAGAACCCGACCGGGTAGACCGACGAGAAGGCCACGGCCAGCGAGATCCAGGTGATCACCACGGCAAGGACGATGGTGAGCACGAAGCTCGGTCCCGGTCGCACGGTGATCTGCTGGGCGGCAGCGGCGGGCATGACCAGGAGGGCGAAGACGAGCAGAGCGCCGGTGATCTGGCTGACCTCGGCCGCGGTGCATCCCAACAGGAGGAGGAAGACGACGGAGAGGGACCGGACCGGGACTCCCCGGGCCGCGGCCACGTCGGCGTCCACGGTGACAAAGAAGAGGGGCCGGCCCAGCACGGCCAGAAGGACGAGCACGACCAACGCCACGGCTCCCAGGGCGACCACTTGCCCATCGGATATGCCGAGGAACGTCCCGAACAACAGCCCGGTAAGGCTGTCGAGGAAACCCCCGTACAGGCTGACGAACAGCACCCCGGACGCCAGCGCGAAGGCCTGCACGGTGCCGATCACCGCGGACTCCTCACTGTGGGCCCGCCCGGACTGCGAACGCGGCACGCAGGCGATGACGACGGCGGCCAGGATGCTCCCGGCGAAGTAGCCGATGGTGGCACTGAGCCCCAGCCAGATGGCGGCGGCAGCCCCCGGGAAGGACACCACGGCCAGCGTGTGGCCGGCGAAACTCTGTCGGCGCAGCACCATGAACCACCCGACGGCACCGGCCGTGATCGCCACGATCGTCCCCGCCCGATAGGCGTTCACCATGAAGTGCAGGGCGAACATCTGGTGCAGGTCGATGCCGAGAATGACCTTCACGTCGTCCCCATCATCGGGGGTGCCCGGTGTGACGGTCGGCGTGGTGCGCGGGCGCCTCAGGCTGACCGACCACGACCATCCGCCCGTCCGAGGTCCGCAGGACCTCGATGGGCGTCTCATAGAGGGTGCTCAGCGTCTCGGACGTGATCACCCGCTCAGGTGGACCGCTGACAGCACCACCGCGGGCCACGTACACCACCCCGTCGAGGTAGGACAGGATGGGGTTGACGTCGTGGGCAACGATGATGACCGTGATGCCGTACTCGCTACTGATCTCGGAGATCAACGCCGCCACCGAAGCCTGATTGGGGAGGTCCAGACTGTCGAGTGGCTCGTCGAGCAGCAACATCTGGGGGCGCCGCACCAGGGCCTGGGCGATCAGCAGTCGCTGTTGCTCCCCGCCGGACACCTGGCCGATCGGCCGGTGAGCAAAGGACCCGGCGCCGACCAGCTCGATGACCTCGTCGATCCGGGCCTGCTGAGCCTTGGCCCCGGCGAAGAGCGATGCACCACCCGGGAACGGCAGTCCCCACCGATCGCCATCGCTCCCCAACCGCACGATGTCGATCCCGCGAACCCTCAGGTTGGGGTCGAAGTTCCGTCGCTGGGGCAGGTAGCCGATGTCCTTCCCCGAGCCACCTGCGGGCCGGCCGAGGACGGTCACCCGTCCTTCCGCCAACGGCAGGATGCCGAGCATCGCCTTGATCAGTGTCGACTTCCCCACACCGTTGGGTCCGAGCACGGCCACGAACTCGCCCCGGCCGACCTCCAGGTTCACCCGCGACCAGATGGTCCGTCCCCCGAGGGTTACGGCCGCATCCTCGAATCGCACCGCCGGATGGTCCGGGCCGGCGTTGGTGCCGAGGACCGGTCGGGACGGGGCGGCTGGTTCTGGCGGGGCGGCTGGTTCTGGCGGGGCGGCTAGTTCTGGCGGGGCGGCTAGTTCTGGCGGGGCAGCTGGTTGGGCCGGGGCGGCAGGTTGGGAGCGTGCTGACTGTTGGGACGTAGCGGTCGGGTCTGTGTCGCTGGACTGGGGTCCCGAAGAGGCCGGCGGCTCCCTACGAGGCATTCGACCTGCTCTTACCCATGCGACCTGGACCCTACCCACTGGCCCGGGCCAACGCAGCCTGGATGCCGAGCAGTTGCTTGGTCTGCCAGGCCTGATACGAGGAGCCGACGGGCTGCAGGCTCTCGGTGATGGTGGCATAGGGAATGTGCTGAGCCATCACCTCCGTGAGCTGCGTCTGCACGTCGGGCGTGACGTTCTGGCTGTTGTACACGTAGACCTTGATCTGGTGGTTGCGAATCTGGCTGTCGATCGCCTCCTTGTCCCCCACGGAGACGTCGGTGCCCTCGCTGATGGCCTTCAAGAAGGCCGGCGGCGTGATCAGGTCCAGGCCGAGCGCCGGCGCCAGCATGGCGAAGATCGACTCTGAAGCCCCCACGGGCGTGCCGGCGTACTGTGCCCTGATCGAGGCGAGCGTGGCGTCGTACTGCTTGAGTGCAACCGTGTTGAAGTTCGTTTCCTCCTGGGTGAAGTACGCGCTGTCGCTGGGGTCGAGCTTCTGATAGTCGGCCACCATCTGTTGGACCACCGCCTGGACGTCGGACGGGTTGTACCAGCGGTGCGGGTTGCCGCCCACAGCCACCCCGAGCAGTGCTCCCACGTTGAGGATGGTGGCATGGGTCTGATCGGCGGCCAGCAGTTTTGGAACCCACGGGTCATAGCCGATCCCGTTCTCGACGACGAACTGCGCCCCGGCCAGCGTGCGGGCATCGCCGGCGGTGGGCTCATAGACGTGCGGATCGGTGTTGGGATTGGTAATGATACTCACAACATGGGCGTGAACACCGCCGATCTGGCTGGCGATGCTGCCCCAGAAGTTCTCGGCCGCGGCCACCTGGATCACCCTTCCTGATGTGGAGACCGGCGTCGTGCTGGGCGGCGAGGATGCGCTCGACCCGCAAGCGCTCAGGCTAGCGGCGGCGATCAGGACGGCCCCCACTGCGCACAGGGTCGGCATCCTCCGGGCGGGACGGGGGTGAATCCGGGCAGGTGGCGGGGACAATGCTGCGAACGCTCCTTTCCGAGATGGGACGGCCGGCGTTGGTCTAGTTGAGCTTAGACGAGAATGGTTCTCATTACAAGACCTGCTCGAGAAGGGCGGGGCCACTTCCCCCTGGCAACCCCGTGCCTGGCCCTGCGTGGCCGCCGAAGCGCATGCCGCTCGTACCAGCGGGTGCGCTCCAACTCGTCACAGAATGGCGGTCCCAATTTCGGGAGTCACACCCCCCTGGAATGCTTCATGAATGGCCTCGGTGATGGAAACAGCGGAGGACCGTTCCGGCGCCGGTCGTTCGGGTTCCGTCGGTTCTGCCGTTCGGGTCACTCCACCAGATGCCGGCCTTCGTGCCCGCCTGGAGGCCGCGTTGGGTGTCCTGGGTGCTGTGGTGTCCGAGTTGGATCCGGGGTGCCTGACCGGTGCCGACGCGACCGTCCTGTACCGGTGCTTCGCCGGTTTCGAGCGCCTGTCCATGGCGGGGAAAACGCTATTGGCCCCGCGTATCGAGGCATCGGGGATCTGGCGGGACACCGGACATTCGAACGCCGCCACCATGCTGGCTTCGCTCGAGGGAGTGTCGGCCGGCCAGGCCAAGAACATCCTGACCATCGGACACCGCCTCGATCAGCTGCCGGGCACGGAGGACGAAGTCCGAAAGGGGTCGCTTTCGGCCCCGAAGCTCAACGAACTGACCGGCGCCGGGGTGCTCGACCCGGGGCGGGAGTCCGAACTGCTGAAGGATGCGGCGACCGAACCGCTCCAGGTGCTCAAGGAGCGCTGTCACCGCTCGAGGGCCACCTCGAGGAAGACCGACCCGCTGGCAGCGCTCAGGCAGATCAGAGCGTCCCGGCATTTCTCGTCATGGACCGATGCCGACGGAGCATTCTGCTACCAGGGTCGCGACACGGCGGACCGCGGAGCAAAGATACTCGCCCACCTGAATCATGCCGCCACCCGATTGCGCCGATCGCTGGGGTCCACCGGAGATGATGAGCGTGAGCGCGAGCCCGAGCGAGCCGTGAGAGCCGACGCCTTCTTCAACCTCATGACCCAACGACAGATCGAATCCGGGTTCCCTGCGCGCCCTGGTCCGACGCCATCGGCCCTGTCGAACTCGAATCCGTCGCCTCCCCGCCGGCGGACAGGGTCGGCGCCGCCGGGTGGACCTTCCCCCGTGTCCCCGGGGTCACCTCCAGCCCCGTCACCCGGACTGTTCGATCCGAATCTCGACCCCGATCCCATGCCTGATGACGAGTCTGACGCCGATCTTGATTCCGAACTGGGTGCGCCAGAAGAACCGAACGGGTCCGATGAGGGCCCATCGGCTGATTCGCTGACGCTCATCGATCGTCCCCCCACATGCTCCGTGCTGGTCCGCGTCGATCTCTCCGCATTGCTGCGAGGTCATGCCGATGAAGGTGAGCTCTGCGAGATCGACGGCCAAGGTCCGATCCCGGTGTCCATGGCGCGGGACCTGGCCAACGATTCGTTCCTGAGGTTGATCTTTCACCGGGCTGGAGACATCCGAGCGGTCTCCCATCTGGGGAGAACCATCAATCGCGCACTCCGCACCGCTCTCGTGCACCGGGACCGGACCTGCGTGGTGCCAGGGTGCGGGGTGGCCTTCGGGCTCGAAATCGACCACGTGATCCCCGTCGTCGAGTCCGGACCGACCCAACTCGACAATCTCGCCCTCTTATGCCACCACCATCATTTCCTCAAGACCTATGACGGCTGGACCCTCTCGAGGATCGGCACCGCCGATGACGGCTCACCTGTCTGGCGATTCGAGGGCCAACCACCCTTCGGGCAGGAGCCCGACCTTGGGATCGATGCCGGCGACGGTTGAGCTGGCGTCACGCACGGTTGAATGAATCCGACCACCGGCATACCTGTGTGGCATCTGTCTGTCTGAAAGTGTCGCTTGCCAGTCTTATGGGACCACCCCGTTGCCAGCAGCATGGGACCACC
>JADEYI010000884.1_pt1 | contig 29999 bp, 25 predicted proteins | sample 8542331 | NCBI WGS metagenome assembly JADEYI01 (sample SAMN16510988, study PRJNA670497) | mine drainage metagenome | isolation source: biofilm near Copperflume 1 | place: Germany: Marsberg coppermine Kilianstollen | collected 2018-02 | reverse complement strand
ACATACCGTTTTTGTCAGATTTCCCGTGATCCCAAAATCCGCGGCATTCCATTTCGCCAAAGGCAGAGGCGATGGGAGCAAAATTGGTATCACCACCACTCTTCCAGTCCATATATTCGAGGCCCGCCCATTCCTTTTCAGGAACCTGGGGGCCATCGTAGTCACGCAAAACGGCAAAACCCTTTTCTTTGAGAACGTCAAGTTTAACGTGCATTCAATCACTCCTTTTAGTTGGGTAGTATTGGGGTTGTGGCACCAGCGGAATAGATGCCTGTATCCCCAGCATCCTCCATGGCTCACCGAGGAAGGCCACACCGCTCTTCGAGTAGATATGTTGTTCAATGTCCATCGATGCCAGGAAAGAGGCATTACTCCCATTGTATCATAGGATGGCCTTTTGTTGTTATAAACTAGACCATCCTTCTCATTTCGTGTGGGAATTGTGATGGTATAGAGTGATCGATAGGTTCATAGCTCAGATATTACGTTATCGTGATATACTACCTACGAGCACAGAAAAGCATCGGGAAATAGTGAGAGGCCCTTCCATGAATATTCTTGAGCCAGAAGGGATAATTGATTGGCGCACCTTTAGCAAAGTTTCTGATCGGGTCATGCAAATTTACTTTGAATTGTAGTGAGGCAAGGCATCATGCCGTTTAATACTCTGCTTCTATCCTGCTTACAGTATGGAACCTGAGCATCCTCTGGTTGCCGTTCCCCTTAATGGATTAGCTAACGTCTGTCGAAGTGCGCTGAGAAGTGATCTATTTTGCTTGGTTGGGTGTATACTACTTGGTGGGAGCAGAAGCGTCTTGCATCTGAAGGCAAAAGTGAGAAAAGTAAGGTAGCTCGGTTCGCGTGCATGCTATGAAGTATATGACCGTATGAGAGACAGCCTATGAACAATTCATCGTCTTCTATCCGCATCTTCCTGCTTGGTCGTTTTGAAGTGACCCGTGGGGAGCGTATTTTGCAGGCATCTAGCTGGACGCGACGCAAAGCTGCGGCTCTCCTCCAACGTCTGGCTCTGGAGCACCGTCTGCTGAAAGATCAGGCCATCGAGTTTCTCTGGCCGGAGATCGACCCCACTTCTGGAGCCAACAACCTGTATCGTACCCTCCATACTCTGCGCCACACTCTCGATACTGCCCTTGGTCCTGGGACAGCCGAGGCGACCCTGGTGTTCCAGGATGGGGTCTTCACCCTGACGGACACGGTATGGGTGGATGTCGCAGCATTCGAGTCCCTGGTCCAATCCAGCGATCAATCGGCCTTGAGCAGTGCTATCCAACTCTACAATAGTGATCTTCTGCCCGATGACCGCTATGCCGAATGGACGCTCAGCTCACGTGAGAGGCTCCGCCGTCAACAGCGTGAGGCACGTCTGACTCTTGCGGCCCATGCCCGTGATGCGCGTGCATATACCAGGGCCATCTCACTCCTGACGCCGTTGCTGGTACAGGACCCGGCTGACGAACTCGTTCATCGCGAGTTGATGCAACTCTATGCCCTGGCAGGCCGACGCCATGAGGCCCTCCGCCAATACCAGGCCTGTGTCGATGCACTCGCAGCCGAACTTGCTGTGCCGCCTGATGCCAAAACCACTGCACTGTATACAGGTATCATGCATGGCGAAATTACTCCACCTCCTGCGTCCATTCCCCCAACCTGGATGACGCCTTCGCAGACTGTCCCTGAATTCGAGGGGGATCCTCCACTGGTTGGACGCCAGAGCGAACTCGAAACGCTCCAGGCACCGTTGCGTGCTGCCTGGCGTAGAAGTGGTCAGGTGCTCTTGCTCGCAGGTGATTCCGGCGTGGGCAAGACTCGCCTGGCACATGAACTGCTACAGATGGCAGCTACAGCGGGGATAATCGTCCTCTCCAGTACTGCCTACGAGCAAGAAGGGCAGTTGCCCTATCAACCCTTTATCGAAGCACTTGACGGCTATCTGACCGAACACCAGCGTCCACTCGACGAGAATCCCATTACCCACTTCAAACGATTGGGGGCGAGCGATCCACAACAAGAACATTGGGCACTGTTCAAGGCGACTGCCACCTTCCTCACCAACCTCGCAGCACATAGCCCGCTCATCCTCTTAGTAGATGACCTTCACGCGACCGATGACACGAGCCTCCAACTCTTCCATTACCTGGCGCGACAGACGCGAGCGGCCCCCCTGATTCTACTGGCAACCTATCGTACCGACATAGCTGCTTCTGTGGTAACGCCCTTTGGTACCCTCCTCAATGCGCTTTACCGTGAGCACCTGAGTGAGACGCTGGTGCTCACACCATTGTCGCAGAGTGCCGTAGCGAGCATTGCCGCCCATATCCTTGGTAACGAAGCATCCCCGGCACTGCTTTCGGCTGTTGTCGATATCACCGAGGGCAACCCCTTCTTTGTCCAGGAGATGCTCCACATGTTACTCAAGTCTGGTCAGTTGGAAGAACGTGAGGGGAAGTTTCATCTCAAGCCGGGTGTGGCACTACGTGTACCGGCTGGTCTCAGTGAGTTGCTCCGTGAGCGAGTGATGCGTCTCGGATCGGCAGCCGATTCTGCCCTCAGAGCTGCCGCTGTGGTCGGACGTGAGTTCCGTTTCGATGTGCTGCGTCGCGTGAGCATGCTCTCTGAGAGTGAATTGCTTGATGCCCTGGACGTGGCTCTCGTTGCGCACCTGCTTGAAGAGACGGCAAGTGGCTACCGCTTCCGCCATCCATTGATCCGTCGTACCCTGTACGATGCACTCAGTCAGGCCCGACGAGCACGGCTGCATGCGTGCGCGGCCGAGGCCATCGAGGCTGCCTATGCTGGGCGACCCGAAGGACTGACACCGCATGTCGAAGCCCTGGCTTTTCACTATGAACTGAGCGACCGCCGTGACCACTCCCTCGACTATCTGATCCAGGCCGGACAGAAAGCGGCCAGCATCTACGCCTTCGAGGTGGCAGTGAATTATTTCGAGCGTGCCTTGACGCTGATGGACGAGCTCAATGTGGCTGACCCCGCACACCGCTGGATGATTCTTGAGTCGCTGGGCTGGTGGGAGATCATCCTGGCCAATACGCCACAGGCGGTGAGACGCTTCGAGCAGGCTGTAGCACTTCCACCTGGAAAAGACTGGCAATCTGCATCCCGCGATCGAGCGCGACTCCATCGTGGTGCAGTGATGGCATTGATCACGGTTGGAAAGGCTACAGAGGCAGAGATCCACCTGCATGCGGCGTTGGCTGAGGTAGACGAACACGAAGAGGCTGCCGAGTATGCCCATGTGCTCTATAATGTCGCTCAATTCCACTGGCACCAGGGTGAGTTCCGGGAAGCGTTTGATGCCGCCGAGAAGAGCCTGGCTGTAGCTGAACGCCTCAACGACTCCAGTGCCATCGCCCGTGCGTTTGAAATGCTCGCCCTGGCCTGTCATTCGCTTGGTGAATGGCAACAAGGTCTCAGCTTCGAGAAGCAGCGTTCACTGCTGACTGGTCCCGGCCTCGATGTAACAGAAGCCTTCGATGTGCATCTCTGACTGTGGGAATATCACCTGTATGGTGATCGGGGGTACGAAGAGGTCAAGCAAGCAGTGACTATGACCTTAGCACAGGCACAACGTATGGGGGCAACGCGAGCCATCGCCCTTTGCCACTGTTTCGCCGGAGCACTGGAGTTTCAAGCGGGTCACTGGGCAGAGGCTTCGGCTGCACTTCGGAAGTCGATCCAGCTTTATCGTGAGATCGGTGCGGCCTCTGGCGAGGCACTGGCGTGCCAGCGGTTGGGGGTGCTGCAAACTGCGCACGGCAAGTTGGCCGAGGGGTTGGCAACCTTGCACGAGGGGTTGGCTGCTGCCGAACGTGCCCTGATGCGTGCTCACTGTCTCACTCGCGTCTACGCCGCGCTGGCCCGCAACCGCCTGGTTGCCGCTGACCTCTCAGCCGCCGACCACGCGCTGACATTGGGGATGGCAATGAGCGAGCGCCATGGCAACTGCGCCACCTGCGATGCACTGCTCCTTGCAGTGGCCATCAGTGTGCGCGTGACCCAAAGCGACTTCGTAGCTGCCGAGACGTTCTGCCGTCAATTAGACGCGGCAGCGGAAAAGTACGCCAGTCGCATGTGGGTGGCGATGGCACGCCAATCACGCGGTGAACTGGCAACAGCACAAGGGAAGCTCGCTGACGCGCTGAGCTATTATGCCGAGGCCCAGGCGGGTTTCACGACCGCTGGCAACAAGTACGAAGCCGCACGCTGCCTGGCCGCTACTGCCTCCACCCGGCTCACGCGTGGCGCACCTGGCGACCTTGAGGCAGCACCTATCGCCCTGGCAGAAGCTCAACAGATCTTCGAGCAGCTCGGTGCATCCTGATATCCTCCTACCCCTGACCTGCTGAAGCCGGGAGACGTCTCCCGGCTTTTTGTTATTTTGGCGCGGTAAGGCGCGAGTAAGAGCAGAGTAAGAGTTTTGGGAGGTGGAAAGAGTATCCTGGAGATAGTTGCCAAACTGGCAAAGCACTGAGCTACAAACAAACAAAGAGCTCTAGCAAAAGGAGGACCTATCATGAGCATTGTACGCAACGGCGTCAACGTCGATCAGTTGATCGGTACGGTGAATGCGATCAAGGACAACCCGGACCTGGCTCACTTTCATTTCCGGGCAGCGAACGAGTGGGTAAGCGGTGGCCACTCCCGCACGACGATCCAGAGTTTCTATGGCGCGGGTTCGGAGGATACTTCGCGCAGTGGGCCGTTCATCCTCGAAGGGGACGAGCCGCCAGTGCTGCTCGGCAGTAATGCTGGACCAAATGCAGTAGAAGCTGTCTTGCATGCACTGGCCTCGTGCCTGGCTGTTGGTTTTGTCTACAACGCAGCCGCGCAGGGTGTCCAGGTAGACGGCCTCGAGTTTGACCTGGAAGGGGATATTGATCTGCATGGTTTCCTGGGTCTGTCAGAGCAGATTCGCCCTGGCTACCAGAACATTCGGGTGAGCTACCGGGTCAAGAGCGACGCGCCACGCGAGAAGTTGGAAGAGCTATGTGAGTACGTCCAGAAGACATCGCCAGTGTTAGATATCATCCGTAACCCCATACCAGTGAGCGTGACGCTAGCAGACTAGCCACTCCTCACCGCAGGAAAAAGGAGGTGTTCATATGAGCAAGCAGGTATCCCAAGTTCCGCAGCTTGACTTCGAGCAGCTACGCGAGGCCATTCGCCAGGAGTACGCGGAAGTGGCCTTGAAACCAGAGCAGGGCTTCCATTTCCACACCGGGCGTCCATTGGCACGCATGTTAGGGTACGATGACCAATGGTTGGAAGGCATCCCTGAAAGATCTATTGAGTCCTTTGCTGGCACGGGCAATCCCTTCAGCCTGGGTATTCTGCAACCTGGCGAGCAGGTCGTCGATGTAGGGAGTGGTGCAGGCATCGATAGCCTGATCGCCGCCCGCATGGTTGGATCTGAAGGGTGGGTGATCGGTGTGGATATGACCCCTGCGATGCTGGAAAAGGCCCGCAGGAGTGCTTACGAGGGCGGATTTACGAATGTCGAGTTCCGCCAGGGACTGGTTGAAAGCCTGCCTGTGCTCGATAGCTGGGCAGATGTGGTCATCTCCAATGGAGTGCTCAACTTGACTCCCGATAAGGACGCCGCTCTGCGCGAGATGGCCCGTGTGCTCAAGCCTGGCGGTCGCCTACAAATCGGCGATATCCTGGTGCAGAAGGCCGTGCCGGAGAGTGCTAAACGGGACATCGATCTGTGGACGGGCTGAATTGCCGGTGCTCTGTTGGATACAGAGTTAGAGGCCACGGTCGTGGCAGCCGGTTTTGTCGGTTTTGAGATCACCTGGCGTGCAGATGTCTTTAGTGGGGCACCCCAGTCGAGCAGTGCTGCTGATTTTGGCACACTGGGCATTAACTTCCGTGCTCGCAAGGCGGCAAATGAGGAGGAGTGGCATGCAGCACTGGCAGCTCTCGCATGTGCAGTACCCACCAATGCTCCTGCTCCCAACGTCTCGATCTTTGGTGCAGAGGCCTTCTATGATGCTGGTGAGAAAGGGTGTGCTGCTGGTCCATTGGATGAAATTGCTGACCTCATGCGTCACCTTCCCTCTGGTCAGACGCTCGAGATTCGGGCGACCGACCCCAGTATAGCGGTCGATCTGGCAGCCTGGTGTCGGCTAACGGGCCATACACTGGTCTCCCATCAGGGAGACCGTTACCTGCTTCGTCGCAAGTAGGAGTGGCTAGCAGCCGATCCTACTCCATTTGAACATAGTGAATATAACAGGAGGATACCTATGGGACATGTAATGATCCACAACACCCGCGGGAAAGATGATGTTGAGCGAGCTTCTCTCGCCTTTCTCGTCGGCAACACCGCTCTCTCCTCTGGGCAAGAGGCGACACTTCTCCTCACGATTGAGGGTGTCTGGGTTGCCACCAAAGGCTATACTGAAGGTTTGCAGGCCCAGGGTTTCGCACCCTTGAGTGAGATGGTGCAACAGTTTGCTTCCAGGGGAGGGCAGATCTGGGTCTGTGGAGCCTGCGCCAAACCACGTAACATCACTCAGGAGCATTTGATAGAAGGCACACAGATTATCGGCGCAGCAACCGCTGTCGAGGCTTTAGTCAAGGGAGCACAGACACTCAGCTTCTGAACGCTGGCTTACACTTTGCTGCTTCCCGTCGGCCCGATCCAGATGCTGACTAGTAGCAGACGCTACCACCAGGGTTTTACCCATCGCAAATATGAGAGCGCATCCGTTTGTGCGCTCTCATTTCTGCTTTCGGCACTCCTCACAGCGACCAAAAAAAGTAATGCTATGCCCTTCAATTTCAAAGTTGGTCTGATGGCTAAGCGCGGCAAACTGAGCCGGGGGTAGGCAAAAGTCTACTTCTACGACTTTGTGGCAACATGTACAGGTCAGGTGGTGATGATGTGTTCCCCCGCAGACTCGATAGTGATGCGTCCCATCGGCGAACTCAACACGATCCAATAATTCAGCATGCACCAGCATCTCCAACGAGCGGTAGAGCGTAGCGCGTCCTAATCGAGGTTCTATCTGGCGCAGGTCTTGCCAGAGATCATCAGCTGTGAAGTCGGCTCCGCTGGTGGCAAGTTCTATCAGTCGCTCCGCGATGAGCCGACGTGGGCGTGTAGTACGCTGGCATGATTCCTCAAAGGCGGCTAAAATTTTCTCCGCTATCACCTTACCTCTTCCTTTCTCTATCCCTGGTACTGGGCGTTAAGCGCATTCGCGGGTGGCATGCGGCAGATCTCGATAGGTGCGTGGTGTGCGCAGACGTGCGACACCAACTGAGATGAGATACGAGAGAGCCGCCAGAGCCGAGATATAAAAGCTCACCGGCCAGGAGCTATTAAAAGCTAGCTCAAGGCCGCCCCAGGTGAAGGCCACACTTAATCCCACCGCGAGCGCAACAGTAGTGAGGGGGCGACGCATCCAGAGTGCGGCTGTGGCAGCAGGTGCAATCAGCAGGGCAAAGACCAGCAATACACCCACGACCTGTACCGCCTCAGCCACCGTAATAGCCAGCAACAACATAAATACGATGGAGAGCAGGCCAACGGGTACTCCTCGCGCCTGCGCCACCTCTGGATCAATCGAGGCAAATAGCAAAGGCCGGAACAAAAAAGCCATCACGACCAGTGTTCCCAGCCCACAATAGAGCGTCACCAGCACATCGCTACGTGACACGCTGAGAATAGAACCGAAGAGCACGCCCACCGTCTCGCTGGCATATTGTGTGTACAGGCTGAGGAATAAGACGCCAAGGCCAAGCGCAAAGGAAAGTACCATGCCAATCTCTACGTCACGTCCACGCACCCGTTTGCCCAACGCACCCATACCCAATGCCGCTACCATCGTCAGAGCAAACATACCGAGCAAGGAACTGACACCCAGCAAGGCCGCTCCCGTTGCTCCCGCGAAACCAATATGTGATAGCGCGTGCCCCGCAAAGGCCTGCGCACGCAGCACCACAAAGTAGCCGACGATGGCCGCTACAATGGCAACAATCGTACCCGCCAAAAAGGCATTTTGTCCAAAATCATGTCGAAACAGTTCTAACATACCTCACCTCTCAACGCCGGGTCTGTGAATGAGTGCTAGGGCTGATTACCTCTCTCCCAGAGAGGGTGGCAAGGGATCGCCCCCACTATATTACGATGCATTTCCTACTCGTTCAGCGTGTATAGTAGGGGCGATCCCTTGCGGTCGCCCTGGTAACTTCGGCTTCTGGTTCCTGCATAACCACGCTACTGGTAGACTCTTGCCTGATATCCTCCCTGGCCGTCGTCAGGCGTCCGTGGCGTCCGTGGCGTCCACGCCACAAAGGCGATAAGAAGCGCACTGGAAGATACACGCCAAAGGAAATGGCGGCAATGTAAAAGCTGACCGGCCAGGTACCATTCGCCGCTAAGAATATGCCCACCCAGGTGTAGGATAAGCCTAAGATGATCGCTAACAGAATGGCCCACACGGGTCGCTGCACAATACGCACCGCCGTAGCGGCTGGCCCGACGAGCAGCGTGAAGATGAGCAAAATACCAACGATCTGTACCGACATCGAGACAGTAATGGCGACAAGCACAAGAAACACAATAGCGAGCAAACGCACAGGCACACCCCGTGCTTCGGCCACTTCAGGGTCAAACGAGCTGAATAGCAGTGGTCGGAAGAGGGCCAGCAAAACACCAATTGCCAGAATGCTGAAAATGGCTGTCACCAGGACATCGCTCTGGCTGATACCCACGATGGTGCCAAACAAAATGCTATAGGCCCGCTCGGCGTAGCCACTATAAAGGGAGAGAAAGAGCACGCCCAGGCCCAGCGTCAAGGTCATGATGATGCCGATAGCGATATCGCGCTCCCGTATCTCTTTCCCCAGGATACCAATGGCGATGCCCGCGCCAATCGTGAAGACGAGCAGCCCAATTATCGGATCAATACCTAGCAGTACCGCTCCTGCCGCGCCAGCAAAACCAATGTGCGACAGCGCGTGACCAGCAAAGGTGAGGCCGCGCACCAGCAAAAAATAGCCCGTGATCGCCGCCACGACCGCGACAAAAGCTCCGGCCAGGAAGGCATTCTGGATAAATGGGTATTGTAAAATGTCAAACATTATGTCTATCCTAAAAAAAGTAATGCACCAGTCAGCAATCCTACGTCTCCGCACCTACCACGAAGACGCGCCCCAGTGCTTGCACCACCTCAACTGGTGAGCCATACAATTTCGTCAGCGTGCCACTGGTAATCACTTCATCCGTCGTGCCGATGGCACTATGGCCGTTTGCCATGTAGATCACACGATCCACCACGGGCAGCAGAGGATTGACATCGTGCGATACCAGGATCACGGCTACATTCCGCGCTCGCGCAATATTGGCGATCAGTGCTACGATCTCTTGTTCGTGACTGATATCCAGGTTTGCCAATGGCTCGTCCAGTAGCAGCAAGCGCGGATTAGTCAGCAATGCTTGCGCAATCAACAAACGCTGTTGCTCTCCACCAGAGAGTTGTCCGACAGGAGCGTCCGCGAAGTCACAGGCATCGACCTCCTGTAATGCATTGGTAATCAAGGCACGCCGTTGCGTACTGGGGAAGCCAGTACCCCAACGATGACCGTCCAGGCCAAAACCAACAACGTCCCGCGCCCGCAATGCGAGATCGGCCTCCAGTGTGCGGTGCTGTGGCGCGTAGCCAATCGCTTCGTTGCCCCGACGTGGCGTCTTCCCCAGCACACGCACTATCCCTGTGCCTGGCCTGAGCAGACCCAACAGGAGTTTAAGTAAGGTGCTCTTGCCAGCCCCATTCGGGCCAAGCATGACGATGAACTCTCCCTCATTCACTGTCATATTTACGTCTTCTAAGATGGCTCTTCCACCTAAGCGAATAGAGACATGCTCTAATGCAACGACTGCTTCTTGCTCCATAGTACTGCTCTTCTTGTCTTTCATATTGCTACTGGCCTAAGGCTTGCTCCAAGGCATTCAACTGGTCAAGCATCCATGTCTGATACGTCCTGGTGGAAGGCATTGTTTCTGTCACCGGCACAATAGGAATGTGCTGCTGCTGCGCATCACGCTCTAATTTGGTCGTGGATGGCGTGATCGTCTGTTCATTATAGATCAACACTTTGATCTGCTGCTGGTTAATCTGCTTTTCCGCGGTGATGACGCTGGCGACCGGTGGATCATTGCCCTCGGTCATGGCCTTCTGAAACACAAACGGTGTCAGCACATTGAGGCCGAGCGGTCCCGTCTGATAGAGGTAAATAGTCTCTGTTAGACCTACGGGCGTACCATTATACTTTGCTTTAATCTCGCTCATCTTCTGCCTGATTGGCAGCAACGATTGCTGAAACGCGTTCAGGTTGTGGTCAAATGTGGTCGCATCAGCGGGGTCCAGTTTCTTCAAGTCGTTAGTTATTGCTTGTGCGATAGCGGCAACATTGTCAACACTATACCAGACATGCTCATTCTCCGATAATAGAGTCGGTGCTGTATTATATCCTTTCAATACGATACGGTTGCTATTGGGTGAAGCCGCGAGGAGTCGATCCATCCAACTATCATAGCCACCAGCATTCTCAATCACCAATTGCGCTTTGCTCACCGCGATGCCAGTCTGCACACCCGATTCGTACTGGTGCGGATCAACGCTTGGGTCAGAAAGAATACTCGTGACGGACACATGGCTCCCTCCCAATTGCTTCACGATATCCCCGTAGAAGTTCTCTGCCGCCACCACGTTAATAACCGATGACGGAGAAGATGTGTTCGCGTTGCTACAAGCACTGAATAGAAATAAAAGGGCAATAGAAAATGTAAGCCATGCCGTTGCTCGTCTTGCCATGAATACCGAATTTCCTCTCAATAATGATACAGTGTATCGCTAGAGAGAGCATAACATAGAAATACATAGCTTGTCAATGATATAGTGTCTCAATAGCGGGCTTGTGAATGATTGCTGCAAGGGGCATGATGGCGACCAGGGCGGTCGCCATCATGCCCCTTGCAGCAATCATTCACAAGCCCGCGCCGCTTCTGCTAAGCTAGACTTTAACCCGGTAATAAACCTCTTCAAAGGGGAAAGTTACAGCTAAGCTGGCAAGTTCTACTCTATCGCCCTCCCGATAGTAGAACGGTTTCCAGAAGCCGCCTTCACGTCGGTGAACTTCAATGCTCTTGTATTCACTGCCGATCAGCAGATATTCACTGAATGACGGAATGCGCTTATATGCATTAAACTTTGCGTTTCGATCTCGTTTCTCGGTATATGGAGAAAGAACCGCGATAATCAGCGTTGGGTTAGCGATGTATTGCGGGTCTTCCTGCTCACCACAAGCTACCGTTCCATCAGGGTAGAGGTACTGTTTTTCGGCTAGCTTCACTTTTGCATCACTGGTATAGAATACACAAGGGCCACCACGTAAGGCATTGTTGAGCACTGTGCCAATGTTCCCACAGATCGCCGCGTGTGCGATGCTTCCGCCAGCCAGGTCTAACACCGCCTGGCCATCATAGGCGGAGGATGGAGGGCGCAACATGAACACAAACCCGTCAAGATATTCGTATTTCCCGTCTGTTGTCTCATCTAGTGCCAGGTACTGCTCAAGAGGCATGTACACGCTATCTGCAATCTCTGATCGATCGGCTGCCATTGTTGCGCCTCGCTTTCACTTCACACATCGATATATCGAGTCATACATAGTGTACACGATCTATCAAGAGATTGCATCTTTCATTCTGCCTTGCTCAGGGCTCTCTGCGTTGCATGGCCTTCGTCATGATTGTGCTATACTGGTGTATAATCGAGACAGTCAGGAGTTCTCACACTTTTTTCTTTACCATGCAGGGAGACCTGATCGAACGTTTGGAGATCCGCTAGCAATCGAAAGGGAATCCATTATGCAAGAGGCTGCGCTGTCGTCGCTGACCATCTGGCAAAACTTTTACGTCATCATTGGCTCCGCTGCTGCGGCACTGACTGGATTGATGTTCGTGGTGGTTACCTTGATAATGGGGACGCGAATGCAACGGTCGAGTGGGACGATGGGGGCATTCGGCACGCCAACAGTCGTGCATTTTTGCGTCGCGCTCCTCATCGCCGCGATTCTCAGTGCGCCCTGGCAGGTTCTCTGGAATGCTAGCCTTCTGCTCGGCCTCTGCGGTCTGGGGGGAGTGGTATACATCGTCATCGTTTTGCGGCGGACGAGCCGTCAGACTGACTATAAACCGGTACTGGAAGACTGGCTGTGGCATACAGTATTTCCGCTCGTCTCCTACATAACGCTCGTCGTCGCAGCGATTCTGCTCATTGGCAATCCGGTGCCGACACTGTTCGCCATCGGTGCGGCTACGGTTCTGCTCCTGTTCATCGGTATCCACAACGCGTGGGATACCGTTACCTTCATTGTCGTCGAGTACTCTCAGCCAGAGAACAAGAGTCAGGACTAGCATCGCCTCAGGAGAAGAACTATGCCTCGAATCGCTATCATCGGTGCGGGAATCGCGGGACTCAATGCAGCTCTCACCCTACAGGACGCTGGTCTATCGTGCAGCATCTACGAAGCGTCCGACCGCATAGGCGGTCGCATACACTCCGATACCATCACCTGGACCGACGGTATGGTCAGCGAATGGTGCGGTGAATTCATCGACGGCGACCATGAGACTCTACACCAGCTTATCCAACGCTTCGGCCTCAAGACCGTTGACCTGAGAATGGCAAGGGGAGATCGCACGCAAAGCATTATGTATTTCTGCAACCGCTATTACGGCGCGGAAGAACTGGCCGGAGACTTCCAGGTGCTCGCTGCTCTCCTACAGCAACAGGTACAGGAGGTCGGCTTCCCCACGACCCACGCTCACTATACAGAGACGGGCTACAGGCTTGACCATCTGAGCGTGTATGACTGGATTGAACAGTACGTCGCGGGTGGACACAAAGCGCCGCTGGGCCACTTGCTGGACAACGCCTGTACTGGTTACTTCGGCCTGGATACGCACGAGCAAAGTTCTCTCAACCTGGTCTATATGTTCGGTTCGCGTGACTTTTCGAGTGGTTCGACCACTGCTCGACCACTGCAAGGAAGCAGCAAAATCGTAGGCGGGAATGAGCAATTGCCGCTCGTTATGGCCCGTAGCTTGAGGGAGGATTGCATCCACTTACACCATCAACTGACGGCCCTTGCACTGAACCGCGACGATTCGCTCACCTTGACGTTCGCCACCTCTGCTGGCTCATTGGAAGTGCAGTGCGAACGTGCGATCCTCACCCTGCCCTTCAGCACATTGCGCCGTGTCGATTACCGGCGGGCCGGTTTTGATGCCTTGAAGCAAGCAGCCATCGAACAGCTTGGCTACGGCACGATCTCCAAGCTGTTCTTGCAGTTCGATCAGCCCTATTGGTACCAGGAAGGCCCCTGGCCCCGCGCTCACAACGGTTTCATCATCACGGACCTGGCTATTCAGACGCTCTGGGACGCTTCCTCCGGTCAAACAGGCGCAAGCGGGCTGCTTGTTGATTATACGAGCGGGCAGAGAGGGGCCGCTTATGCGCCACCAACGGCCTATTCTACTGCTGCCGACTCGGCGAATGTGCAAAGCTATGCCCGCAACTGCCTGCAGCAATTGGAGCGTGTCTTCCCCGGCATCAGTGTCCACTACACCGGCAGGGCCGCGTTAAGCTACCCCACGGGCGATCCCCATCTTCTCGGCAGCTACTCCTGCTGGAAGGTGGGACAATACACCGCTTTCGGCGGCTACGAGGGTGTGCGCCAGGGAGCCGTTCACTTCGCGGGCGAACATTGCTCGATAGAGTTCCAGGGCTTTATGGAAGGCGGAGCCAGAGAGGGCCAGAGGGCTGCACAGGAAATTTTGCGGGATGTGGGCTAAGATATGGTATCATAGTAAGACAATACCTACACAGCATAACGCTGTGCATCCACCAATAGAACACAGCACTGCAATCCACACTTAGTCTCAGTACGTGACCACGTACTCCTGACCTGCGATAGCTCCACCGATATCGAGAGTAAGTGTGTACTTTAGATTGCTTGCATTCGGGTCAACGTTACTCGCACCACTTGAATCTGTCACATCGAAGCGGACTCGCCCTGCTGTGTATATATCATTCGCTTCTCCCTGATTATGATAGGAAAATACAATAGACCCACAAGGACTGTCGAGTTGCTGAGTATAGAAGTAGGCGAGTAAGTCCTCTGCGAGTTGCTGACCTGTCACACTTGGATCAACCGTTATCTCTCGCTTCGGTTGTGGACAGGCCCCAGTAAGTCCTACGCTCTCGCTGTGGAACTCGAGTATTGCGCTTACAGTTCCTTTTGCGGCAAGACCACGCAAATCGGCTTCCGTTGTTGGAGGATAGTGGATTGGTTGGGGAGTAGGAGTCAAAGTTGGTATAGGGGCCTTTGTGGATACAACAATAGGTTGTTGGGTTGGTACTGCTACTTGAGACCCTTGTTGTATCGGTGACGCGGCATTGGCTATACCTGCCATCAATACGCAGAAAGCAAGCATGCCTGTCACAATCAACTTCGCATTCTTAGGCCATCTGGAATATTTCCACATCAGGTACAAACCTGCGGGAAAGAAGAAGATTAGTAGCGCAATAATACCAGCATTCGTTCTGTACCACTTCTGAGGTACAAATGCTGGATACGATGGAGGCTTTATAGGTGGCATCATAGGCGGTTGCTGATACTGTTGATAATTTTGCTGTCGTGGATATCCCTGTTGAGGATACTGCTGTTGTAGTGGATAGTTGCCGTGCATCGGGTATTGCCCTTGCGGTCCCTGCTGAAGAAATTGCGAGTTAAGTGGCGGCTGATTTGGGTTACTTGGTGGTGGAAAATATGTGCCACCTTCCCACACTGGACTCCTATCTTCGGGTGGTTGCTGACCCATAAGTAGAGTTTCTCCTTATTTATGCGCATAATCATAATAATAAAACATTATTATTAACGATTTACTGATAATCGAGTAACTCTTGAATATCCCAGATATCAACAGAACAACTTCGTAAATGTTACAATTACGCCAATTGATAAGGTTATCTGAATGAAACCAAACCAGCCACCCACAGTAACATCTAGGCAATGACTGCTTGAGACCCGGCCTATCAGCCTTGACGCTGCTGATTTTGTCAGTATACGTCCAGTCTTTGACATACCCCGATTGCCGAAGGGCACCTAGTTGGAGATCCAACGTTTGTTCATGAGTGGAAACACAAGCGTAACCTATAAGCATATATGTATACGCCCTATTTTAGAATAAAGGAAGTTGCCTGTTCTGTAGCCCTACATCCTTTAGGGGGGAAGTAGGAGAGAATCGTGAAAAGCTGAGTTTTAAGGCACTCGGCAAATTAATCCTCATTAAGGGTCTGGATTGTGTATCGGGCGACATGGTTCAGCACTTGGCACGTAACCATGCTGACCCGCGCCGGATCGACCAAACGCTAGCTGGAGGGTTCTCTTCCAAATAAAGCTCAATCGGACTATTGTTTTAAACTGTGTTGCTGTGATAATATACGTGAGCTTTTCAATCCCAAAGACAAATTTTACCAAATAAGGCACGCTGAACTACTCTCTGCAAGAGCAGGGATTACTAGGCAGCTAGAAAGCACTCTAGGAATAACCGTTATGAATCATCCCGCAAAGCACAGTGTAGATGCCCGAACTGATAAAATCGCGATTTCCAGAATAACGGATTGGATTACAAGCTCCGGTTATGCCGTACCGAATCTCGAATCATACGGTACATGGCCGAACTATGATGGCACAATTGACCTTATCGATACCGAATCATATCCGAAAGGCTCTTTATATGCACAAGTTAAGAAACTCCCTGCACAACACAGACTAAGATATTCATTCAAAGACGATGAGAAGTTCCTAACCTATTGCAGGGAGAATGCTAGCTGGACACCTATCTTACTCATTGGTGTAGACCTCAAAAAGAACTGTGCTTACTGGCTCCACATGAGTGAGGGCTTAATGAGCCAACTCGGCACTAGCAAAACCATTCATTTCAATGAAGACCAGTCAATTAGTGCCGACAATTCACAGTCTATCAGGGCTTGGTACAGTATAGTGGCCAGTTATGCCAGCATTGTACGCGAGAGGAATGAGTTAACGCTACAAGTCAGCACCTTGATGCAACGGACGGAATCGAATCTTATAGGCACTACTAAACATGAGTTTATGAAACTCCATATGTTTTTAGACGAGCATAATAGGCTACTCGACCACGATTTTAGTATTGTCAAAAAAGTTTACTATCCCAATACCTGGAAGCTGGGTATCGCATACGCAGAGTACAAGCCCGCTGTACTGAGTTATTTGCTCTACCCTATCCCCTCGACAGTCAACGATGTCGCAATAAAAAAACTTGATCCTGCTACCTTCCAACCTCTTAAAACAAGTATAGCAGGTGCAACTTGGCATCTTGGTAATCCCCTTGAAGAAAATCCACATGCTTATGCAAGGAGTCTCGTCAGAAAACGTATGGAGTATATCCTTAAAAATCAATTGCTCGACCATTCGGGGATCGTTACCTTGGCTAGAGAGTATCTCTTTGCTTATGTCGATAACTATTCAGAACAACTTGGCCTGAGTAAAAGAGATAGCTATACGGTCAGCGAATTGGAAGAAGCTTTTGTTAATTACTATCCGAGATGGCTATTTGCAGCGAAAGAAGCACTCGAGGCTCAAAGAAACAACCTCGCACGGAGCAGGGGCTTAGATTCTGTTGGCTCAAAAATGATGTTCCACGATCCAGGTTATATTTATTTTTTAGACACAGCAACACGCCAAGAAATCCAGCGACAGGTGACAGCACAGATTGCTGCAAAAGCCGCTATCCCTGTGTTTACTATCACAAATAGTAAGCTATCACCAGCAATATTCGCAAGGATGTTAGACTTTGTGAAGCAAAAAAGTCTTAAAAAAGTGGTTAGGCTTTATATGCCGAAAGACTTTTCTCTTCTACATAGCAAAAATTCTTCTCTTATCTGGGATGCATATTCGTCGGCTGCTATTCTCTACAATTTAAAGCGTATAGCGGCTCGCTTCGAGAGTGTTTACTGCAAGATCGTTAGCAATAATTTCCCTCAAATTTCGCGCCAATTAGCACTAATAGAACCTGGACATAGGCTCGTATATGTTTACGACAGCATGGAGAAGACTGGCGTATCTGTCCCTTCAGGCGTAACAATCTACGAGATCATTGCCGATAGAACGCAGCCCAGAAAGCCTGCGGCTTTCCTACTCACCTCCGAGCATACAATCGATATTAAACGTATTGGCTCAAAACAGATGCTTGCTATAGATGGAGAAGATTACGAATTCGTTAGCAGATCTGGAACTTCCCTTGACTTTTCGGTCGACACGCCACTCTTAGATATGGTATATAGGTATCTGAAACGACGTTTAGATGAGTATTTCAGGCAATGAATGCTCAGTAAGTTATGGAACGATATACTTTTCTCGCTAAACGACCGTTTTGTAAAACCTCATACCACCATCCCAACTGGCTGCAAGCTAAATGTAAATCATCATCCTGATTGTCCCCTTTTCCTTCCAATAAGCGGTATCCGTAGACATACGGGGAACATAAGCACACGAAGCCTTGCATCAAGATGTCCACAAAACGATTGTTTTATGGAACGAATGTATAGTGTTCCGTGTAACGGTGCGAGGCTTCCAATATTACCTGTAATTCTGAAGCTCCATAATGTTTGAACGAAGTGTTTAGTATCTTGCCACTAAATGCCGTCAAGTACAGAATTAACGATTGGTACTTGAAAAACAAGTTCTTGACTTAAACCTGATGAATGTCTATGATAGCGCTACGCGTTGACGGAGAGTACCTACAAGCGATAGAAGAGAGGATTCCGATGGGGGGAAAGCGCAAGCGGGCACAGCGATCTGCAAAACCAAGACTGGCAACAAGCAGATCAATGCGGTCGCACCTGATCAACCTTACCGTTTCGCCTGAACAACTTGTCAAAAATGGCGATATTTCCAAAGCAATCGATGCGCTCCGAACACAACTGATAAAAGAGCCGACAGATGAGCGGAAAAGACTGCTTGGCAACTGCTATTTTCAGATTGGTGAGTACAAGGAGGCTGCGAACGCCTGGTTAACACTTAATACGCCAACTGCGAATGATCTAGCCAGTGCCGGTGCTGCTTGGCTTAATGAAGACGAATGGGAGCATGCGAAGTCAGCTTTGCAGCGTTCACTCGATCTCGAAGAGCATGCTTATCCCCTGTACTTACAGGCACTTGCAATAAAGGGTGACCAGGAATATTACTCATTGCAAAGTGAGGAGCGCATCAACGTCATTAACCTGCTTCAAAAGGCCCGGTCTCTGCATGGTTGTCCTGCCAAAGCACTCCTCTTACTTGATGATCTGCTACCTCATGATCGTAGCTCTGATCGTACAGCACTCCTTGAGGAGGCTACTCGGCTTTATCCAGATCATACTGAGTTATGCTTGAGGTATGCAAGGCATTTGACTTACGAAACTGACGCCTATGCTAAATCGCTTATAGTTACTAAGCCACTTCTCTCACGAACGCCTCCGTCGCAGCGTGCATTGGACTGTATCGTCTGGTCGGCATTTAAACTAGGTTTGTTCGAGGATGCCCTCATCCACGCCAACCAGCTTCGTCCTAGTTCTTTCTGGCCCTACGGGCCAGCTATAGATCAAGTGAAAGGCGATATTTACTTGGCATGGGGAAAGACCGGCGAAGCTCTTACTTGCTACGAACGCGAAACACAACGCAATGATTTTGAGGCTGCCTTTCTCGGGTTTTTTAGGATAGCCAAAGTATGGCTTGTGCGCAACGAGCATGAAAAAGCACTCAGTGCGGCTCTTGAGGGAACCACGCTCTGGTTGGACTATCCAAACGAAATAGGCTGCAGAAGAGTGTTGACCAATTGCTCTGTTTCAGTCGGCGAGGCTGACGATCACACAGATGCCTGTCTGCATTTTTCGGGTGAGATGGTGAAAGAGGTCTGCGAAGCACTCCTTTCTGCTGGTCAAGAAATCAGCGTGGACGAGAAAGGGATGCTTGCGTATCTGCTCTATAAGATTTATGGAGAAACTGAGCCGAGTGATGATGAGCATGAATCGACTTCTAAAATGGATGATCTCTTACTCATTGTAGAGCAAGTATCTCTCCACCCACATATGGGCGAGGATCTCGCCAGATACTATGCGAAGAAAAGAGACATTACACGCGCGATTCGGGCGCACCTCAATTATTGTCAATGGAAACTTTCGGCGTTGGCACATCATCGCCTAAAACCACCAGCCAACGAAAAGAATCAGCGGTTGCTTGCTATAGAGTGGACATTTTCTGAATACAACGCAGAGTTTTCGTGTGATCAAGAATTGCTGGATAGTCTCTCGGAGGCAGAGCGGGAGCGTTGTCATACAATCGCCTGGGAAGCATTACAAGCCCATTCAGCGGAAACCGATGTGATGCTGAGCTTCTTCGTGCCATTCTTCCATTCGTTCTGGAGCGATCTTTTGACTGCTGGTGATATGAACCGTGCGTTAGTCGAGACGACAAAGCTTCTCGTACAGGCCGCCACCGACGACAAGACATTGTGGTGGCTGCTTGCCTATCATTTGCATGAACTAGAACAGATCGATGAAGCCGAGCTTACCTATCGGCGTTACCTCGAACTGGCTCCCGATTCCGCGAGCGCACTCCATAATCTTTCGCTCATAGTTGAGAAGAAAGGCGCACTTCAGGAAGCACTGGTGCTATCACAAAAAGCAGCAGCCCTTGCTCCTGATGACGAACTCATTGTAAAGAACACACGCCGTCTCACACAGATAGACGAGGAGCATCAACAAGCGCAGCAAAAACAAGAGGGGACGCCATTGTGGTCGCGTTTAACTGATGGCCAGAAATGGCTGCTTTGCCTGATGAAACTCTATCCATCTGCCCATTGGTCTGCACTGCTTCCTCGGATCAAACAGGACGAGCACCAATTGCGCCAGCTCCAGGAAGATTGGGAGTGGCTCCTTGCACAAGGCATCTGCGTACAGTCAGATACCGAAAACCCTGTACAAGCCGTCCTTTCCTTAGAACCATATATTCATGAGGAATGCTTCCAATATTGGCTAGCGGTGGAAATTGCCAAAGTCCAAGTACGGAAGAAGAAAAATCTCTGGCTGCCAGCAGCAGTCGAACTTGGCGATGAGCAGCTTGCTGATCTCAGTGCCCCGCAGCGTGATCTCATGCAGCAAGCCTTTATGAGACAGATTGCTCAGGTTTCTCTCTCAGGTCTCGAACAAGTGTATCTGCGTTTCTATCGCCGTATCTGGAAAGGGTTGTTGATCAAGTGGGATATGTATAGTGACCTCGCAGATAGTTGCGAGATTTTTCTGACACGCCTGCCCTCCGTCATGACTAGGCAAGAAATGTGGGAGTGTGCTTACTATGCAGCGAAACTCTCCGACTACATGTACCAAACCCGTGCTGAAAAATGGTATAAAGCCTATCTAGAGCAAGGAGAAGACCATGCTGCTTACCATAATCTTTCCAGTATTTACCTACGAAGGAAGGACTACCAAGATGCTTTGCAGATGATTGAACAGGCACTACGTCTTGCACCAAAGAATTCGAACAGTCTTGAGCAGAAGGACCGCATCCAACAGGCGATTCAACAGGAAGAAGAGCGGAGACAACAACAAGAACTTGAACGGCAAAAGCAACAAACAATACGGGAACAGCAACTTAAATCGGTGGAGTCAACCATTGTGGCCCATCTTGGGGATGTTGATTATTACAAACAAAAGATTCTGCGAACTTTAAAAGGAACTCCTTACTTTTCAAACAAAAAAGCTTTTGCCAGGGAGGTACGTATGGAAGATGGGCCATTGGCAGGACACTGGAGAAAGTTGGTTGCCTGGGGCATGATCATTGAGAATGGGCGGCAACCTACCGTTCATCCTTTGGTCGCTACCTATCTTGAGCAAGGCTGGCCGGTGGCATACGAATCTTTCACGAACGTGATTGCTGTTCCTAATTACGAAACGCCAGCAGCACCTTCAAATGGTACAAGTAGTGCTTCGAAGAAAAGAAATATCTCTGCAATCACACGAAGAGATATATTCGACAAACTTTACACCTTGAAGATCGCGGGCAGACTTGATTTGATCGAATTTCTTGAAATGACGTGGCCCAACTTGGATTCCATGTCCTCATCTAACTCAGAAGGGTCTTTAAAAAGTGATATCAGGCTTATGATCGATTCACCTGATTGGGGCTACAAATCTCTTTTTTACAACTGTCTTCAACTTGGAAGCTCTGACGACGACCTATTTACATCTTTCTTGGCATCATGCCTTCATCCGCTTGTTCGACCGGATAAAAAGGAAGTAGCCGAGCTGCTTTCGTTTTTTAACGAGGCGTTGCATCCAGATGGTTATGCATTCAAACAAGTGTCGATGGAATCTGGGCGGCCAATTTACAGGGCATATAGATTTGGAACGAATGATGAGGAATATATTGTTCCTCGGGCAATTGGAATAATCGAACAGTTGGCTCGTAACTTTCACTTGGTCGTAAGAAAGTTAAGTCAGCGTCATGACAATCGTCCTCCACTCGAAATACGTGATGAATATGATGTTCAGGACCTGTTTTACGCGCTACTCACACCGTTCTTTGAGGACATCCGCCCTGAAGAAGTAGCTCCCAGTCTTGCGGGAGGTCATGGCCGAATTGACTTCTTAATCAAAGCTGAGCAAATTGTTATAGAGATAAAAAAGACGCGACCATCTCTTAAAACCAAAGAACTTCGAGACCAATTGATCGTCGATAAGGATATTTATCGAACCCACCCCCACTGTCGAACCTTCATTGCCTTTATCTATGATCCTGATGGCTATATTGATAACTCAATAGGGTTTGAAAGAGATTTAAGCAATACTCCTGGTGATATACGGGTAAAAGTAATCGTTGCCCCTCGTTAACAAGATTTATGTACCGAACACCTCGGGCTGGACAGAGCCAAACTTCATAGGATAGATATTGGCGAGGAGATTGCTAAGTTACTTGAGACTACAGAAGAATTGGAGCGTCTTAAAGCATTAAAGGCTATCAAAAACGGAGTTGCCTTGGAGTTTCCGGGCAACTCCGTTTGCATTTGCTAGGTACTACTTGGCGACACAACGAGGCGATTGTTGCCTGAATAAAAAGTCACTAAAATAAAGACGCTCATTCCATGAACATGATATGATACAGGCAACGATCACAAATGTACGCTGTTGTGCATTGCTCAGAGCCATATTTTGGAAGGAGTTTCGTTTATGGCCACCTATAAGACGCCGCATATGACCGACTACGAGGCCGAGCGGCAACATTTTCACCTGGAAGTCCCCGAATATTTTAACTTCGCCACCGATGTTATTGGCAAATGGGCCAGCGACCCCCATAAACTCGCGATGCTCTGGGTTGGTCCACAGGGCGAAGAACGGCGCATCACCTACGCGCATTTTGCTGAGTATTCCAGTCGTGCTGCTAATGCCTTTGCCACACTGGGTATTAAAAAAGGCGATAGAGTGTTGGTCATGCTGCCACGTTTCCCTGAATGGTGGGAGAGCGTACTGGGATTAATGAAGCTGGGAGCTATTCCTATCCCCTGCACCACACTGTTAACCCCCAAAGATATTCAGTTCCGCTCCGAAGTGGCCGAGGTTGAAGGGTTCATCACCGATAACGAAGGCGCACCCAAATTTGACGAGGTACGCAGTGAATGCCCAACCATCCGCTACACAATACTGGTGAATCCATCCAATGCCGATGTCGCGGGGCGCGAGTATTGGACGGACTATCACCGGATTGTCAAAGAGGCCGCGCCAGAGTTTAGTGGTGACAAAACGCGGAGCGATGACCCCTGCCTGGTCTACTTCACCTCCGGTACCGTCGGCTATCCCAAGATGGTGCTGCACACGCAAGCCAGCTATCCCATTGGCCATACCATCACGGGCAAATATTGGCTTGACCTACACGAGGATGATTTACACTGGAATCTTTCTGAAATGGGATGGGCAAAGGCAGCCTGGTCCAATCTTTTCGGGCCATGGGTCATGGGGGCCGCGATGTTTATGCAGGATGCACGCGGCAAATTCGATCCTATCGAAACGCTGGAGATGCTGCACAACTATCCCATCACCACGCTCTGTGCTCCACCCACCGCCTACCGTATGATGGTGCTTGAAGGGCCAATGGCCTACCTCAAAGTGCATCCACCTAAGGCCCTACGTCACTGTGTTGGCGCGGGTGAACCACTCAATCCAGAGGTCATCAAAATTTGGGAGGAGGCCACCGGCATGACCATCCGTGACGGTTATGGGCAGACCGAGACCGTTTTGCTCTGCGCTAACTTTCCACCGATCAAAGTGAAACCTGGTTCTATGGGCAAGCCTTCGCCAGGTTTTGAGGTGAGTGTTATTGATCACGATGGCAGCGAACTGCCGCCCAATAAAGAGGGCGATATAGCAGTGCGCGTGAAGCCACAGCGTCCGACGTGGATGTTTAAAGAATATTGGCGCAACCCGGAGGCCACCAACGCCTGTATTCGTGGCGACTGGTATATCACTGGAGATCGCGCCTACAAGGACGAGGATGGCTACTTCTGGTTCGTGGGCCGAGCCGACGACGTGATTATCAGCGCGGGTTATCGCATTGGCCCCTTCGAGGTTGAGAGCGCATTGAAAGAGCATCCAGCCGTCGCGGAATCGGCGGTGATCGCCAGCCCTGACGAGATGCGGGGCGAGATCGTCAAGGCCTACATCATTCTCGCTCCCGGCTATACCGCCTCACCCGAACTGGCCCATGAAATCCAGGAGCATGCCAAACGGGTCACGGCCCCCTACAAATACCCGCGCGAGATCGAATTTGTAGCAACACTTCCCAAGACCATTTCCGGCAAAATTCGCCGCGTAGAGTTGAGAGAGATGGAGCAGCAGAAGAAATTGGGGAAATAAGTTTGCAACTGACCGTCTTTTTCACGCCCGCCGAGATCATTCCCAACGCGGCCCAACAGGATGACATCTATATCGTTATAGATGTCATCCGTGCTACCACCACGATGGCAGTAATGCTTGAACAAGGAGCAACGCGTATCCTCGTCGCGGGCGATATTGCCCAGGCACGCGCCGCTAGTGAGACAGTTCCTGGCCGTCTCCTCTGTGGTGAACGCAATGTCAAACCCATTCCAGGCTTTGATTACGGCAACTCACCCGCGCAATTTTCCAAGATTGACCTGAGTGGTCGCGAAATGATTCTCACGACCACCAATGGCACGCGTGCCTTCCACGCCTGCCCGGCGCAGACTATGCGCCTGGCGGGCAGTTTATACAATGCAGCTGCCGTCACTGCCTACGCCTTCCAATTGGCACGGCAGCATGGCAGTAACATCGCTCTTGTCTGCTCCGGCGAGTTGGGCTATTTTGCCCTGGATGACGCCGTTTGTGCGGGCTTTCTCGCCCTTGAGTTGCAACGGCTGGCTGCCAAGCAAAGCAATGGCACCCTCACTTTACACGAAAGTGTGCATGCCGCCATTGCTCTGTATTATGCTTATGAGCCACCCAAAGTAATTGATCACTGCAACTCCGCGCTCAGCGTCCTCGAAGCCGGACTGGTCGAAGACCCCTATTTCTGTATGCAAACCAGCAAAAGCACAAGTATTCCAATCGTTGTAGGGCGCGAGGAGGAGACGGGGCTACTTATTTTGGAACGAGCATAGCTAATCCACCCGCACCACCAGCTTCCCAAAGTTCTTATTCTCGGCCATTGTGGCATGGGCAGTCCCAATTTCTGCCATTGAGTAGACGTGCTCGATGATTGGCCTGACTTTGCCGTTTGCCAGCAAAGGTAGCACGCTGGTCGCAAAGCGGCGCGTCACCGCGAGCTTTTCTTCAAGGGTGCGCGTTCTCAATGTGCAGCCGCGTATGGAAACGCGTTTGCCCATCACCAGGCGCAAGTCCAGATTGGCCTGGACGCCGCCCAGCGTTGCCAGGTAGACGATGCGTCCCCACAGCGCGATGGCGGCTAAATTCTGTTCGAGATAGGGTGCGCCTATAAAGTCCAGCACAAGATGGACGCCCTCTCCATTCGTCACGCTGTTCACTTCGGCAGCAAAATCCTTGGCGGATAGAGCCACATCTAAGCCCAGTGGTTTCGCCCGCTCCAACTTATTGGCCGTGCGTGATGTACCAAAGGTGGTAGCTCCCGTGGCATGGGCCAGTTGGATCGCCGCGGTACCGACGCCACTGCCTGCCGCATGGATCAGCACGCGTTCGCCCATCAGTAAGCCGCCTTGCGTGAAGAGGCCGTCATGGGCGGTCATAAAGACCTCTGGCACAGCGGCGGCTTGCACAAAATCCAGGTTCTCTGGAATCTCCACCAGCAACCCTTCGTGTGCCAGGATATATTCGGCCTGACCACCACCGCCGGCCAGCCCCATCACGCGCTGCCCCGGCTTCCACATGCGTACCTGTGGCCCAATCGCATCAACTTCACCCGCGAACTCCAACCCTGGGATATGCGCTGGCGAACCTGCCGGTGCGGGATAGCCCCCGGCACGCTGCAACAGATCAGCGCGATTGATGCCCGCTGCACGCACACGTACCCGCACATAATCGCCCACTGGCTCTGGCATCTCGACATCCTGTATCTCTAATACTTCCGGCCCACCCGGTTGTGTGATAATAACCGCTTTCATCAGTTGCGCTCCTTCTCGTTTGACTTTTTGCAAGCAGTATATCACGCAGCAACGCTATGATATAATCTGCTCAACACTATTAGCAAGCAGTAAAGGACAGAGATAGCAACATGTTCACCCTCAATGATGTATTGCGAAGCAATGAAGGCGCATTTCAATTACACAGTACCGCTACCCCTGATCCCGCGCAGGAGTTTCCCACGGCACAGCACGATAGCCGCTTGATACGAGCAAGCGACCTCTTCATTGCAATCAAGGGAGAACAAGTCGATGGACACAGTTTTATTCCCCAGGTTGTACAGGCTGGCGCGGGTGCGGTGCTCTGCACAGAACCATCAGAAAACATCGCGCCCGAATTTCTCCAGATCGTGGTACCGGATGTTGTGCAAGCTCTGCACGCTACCGCCCGCGCCCGTGCGCAACGCCAACAGAACACAACTTTGATCGGCATCACTGGCAGCAATGGTAAGACCAGCACAAAAGAGGCCGTGGCCTCTGTACTCAGCCGTCAGGCTCCAACGCTCAAAACCTACGCATCGTACAATAACGAATTAGGCTATCCACTCACCTTGCTAAGCCTGGAACCCCAGCATCGCTATGCGGTCTTAGAAATGGGTGCGCAGTGGGTCGGCGAATTGGCGTGGCTCTCCAATACCATTGCTTGCCCGCACTGGTCAATGATTACCAACGTTGGCGCGGCACACCTGGGCTACTTCGGGTCGCAGGAGCACGTTATCACCGCCAAAAGTGAACTGGTGCAGGTACTATCTCGCGATGGTATCGCCATCCTTAATTACGATGATGCCAATGTACGTGCTATGCATGAGAAAACACAGGCCAGGGTGCTTTACTTTGGTATGGACGAAGGAGTTGCTGTACGTGGGAGCAATCCAAGTGGCGATACGCTCCGTGGGCTTAGCTTTACCCTGAGCTACCAGGATCAGCATGTTCCCATCCAGTTGAAACTGCCAGGAGAGCATGGCATCACTATCGCCCTGGCTGCTGCGGCGGCAGGCTGTGCGGCGGGCATCTCACTTGACGATATTTGTATTGCCCTGGAAGCCCTGGCCCCAGCCAAAGGGCGTGGTGAGATCAAGCCAGGGCCAAACGGCAGTACCCTGATAGATGATACCTACAACGCTAACCGTCAATCTATTATCGCCATTACGCAAGCCATGAAATCAGCCCACATTGCTCCTGGCGGAAAACGTTGGGCCGTGTTGGGCGACATTTTCGAGCTAGGCCACTATGCGCGAGCAGAACATCGTGCCACTGGTGAAGCTATCGTCGGCACCATCGACTACCTCATCGCCGTCGGCAATGAGGCACGCTACTTTGTCGAGGGGGCTATCCGCGCAGGCATGCCTGCCGATAACGTCTATTACTGCGATGCAGACGTAGAAAACGGCCCGGAGTTAGAAGCAGCGAAACAAGCCGCCGCGGAGTTACTCAAACGCGAAGTGCGACAGGACGATATGCTGTTGATTAAGGGGTCGCGTGGCATGCGTATGGAGACGATGCTAGATTTGCTATAGAAGGATAGAAAACGATGACAGATAAAAAGCTGCGTATCGGCCTCGTCTTCGGTGGCCGTTCCGGTGAACACGAAGTATCGTTAGCCTCGGCCAGATCGGTGATGGCGAACCTGGATCGGGAAAAGTACGATGTTGTACCTATCGGTATCACGAAGGAAGGCTCCTGGCTGCTTGGCACTGAGCCAGCCCACTTAATGGCGGCGGAACAGAGCGTTGGCGAGGAAGCCGACGATGGCACACAGACCACTGCTGTTACCCTCACCGGAGATCCCCGTTTGCGCCGCCTCATTCCTGTACAGGGCGGAGAAAAGCTGCGCGACAATGGTGCCTTAGATGTCATTTTTCCCGTCCTCCATGGCACCTATGGAGAGGACGGCACGCTGCAAGGTCTCCTGGAGATGGCGAACGTGCCGTATGTTGGCTGTGGTGTACTGGGTGCGGCCCTGGGCATGGACAAAGAGAAGATGAAGATCGTCTTCCAGGCTATCGGTCTCCCCAACGTGGACTACCTGGTCTACCGTCGCAACGAGTGGGAACGCTCACCAGAAACCATCATGGACGCCATTGAACAACGCCTCGGCTATCCCTGCTTCGTCAAGCCCGTGAACCTGGGGTCAAGTGTTGGCATCAATAAGGCCCATGACCGCGTTGAATTGACACTTGCCATGCAGGTCGCAGCCGAGTATGACCGCAAGATCATTATCGAACATGGTATCAATTGCCGCGAGTTTGAATGTGCTGTGTTGGGCAATGATGAACCAATCGTCTCGGTCGTCGGTGAGGTCGTCGCCAGCAACGAATTCTACGATTACAATGCCAAGTACCTGGATAACCAATCGCAGGTGATTATTCCCGCCAATATCCCACAGGCCGCGGCAGAAGAGATACGTCGCCAGGCCAGCAAAGCTTTTCTTGCACTTGACCTCAGTGGCCTCGCCCGCGTTGACTTCTTCCTGGAGAAAGAGAGCGGGCAAGTCTACATCAACGAAGTCAACACGCTGCCTGGCTTTACCGAGATCAGCATGTATCCCAAATTGTGGGAAGCCAGCGGCCTGCCCTATCCGCAATTGCTTGATCGGCTCATCGAATTGGCGATAGAGCGACACGAGGATAAACAACGCAACCGCACCAACCTGTAGGGGCCGGTTTACCGTGCCCATCGCCGATTATGCACATTGAAAAAATAACGTGAGGTATCGAAGGAGCCAGAGCAACGAGCACACAGGCCAGTTTCATACATCATGTTAAATTTTCAATGTGCATTATCGGCCCGTAGACACATGTTCGTGTACCCCAACATTCATGCTGAAAGAGAAATTTATGTCACGCACCACCATTCGTTCCGTTACGGTAGAACCATTGAATATCCGTATGTTGGAACCATTCACTATCGCGACTGGCACCACTGACGAAGCCCGCAATGTCCTCATCACCGTTACGCTTGCCGATGGCAGTGTGGGCTATGGCGAAAGCGCACCGTTTTCACCCAGCACAGGCGAGACGCAGGAAACGGCTCTCGCGGCGGCTCAAGGCTGCGCCGCCCTCATTCAAGGTAAAGACGCCACCCAGTGGCGAGTTCTCTCAAAGCTGATACGCAGTGTCTATTTCAGCCAGGGTACCGCCATTGCAGGAATTGAGATGGCCCTATTAGATGCCCTCACACGCTCTTACGGCATTCCCCTGTATGTCTTCTTTGGCGGTGCCAGTGCGGCGGTCGAGACAGATATGAGCATTCCCATGGTTACACCTGAACGGGGCTACGAGTTGGCAAAAGAGACGGTGGCGCGTGGCATTCGCACTATCAAAATTAAGGTTGGCGGCGACATTCGCGAAGATGTGGCCCGTGTGGAGGCCATTCGCGAAGGCGCACCGGGGCTGGCTCTGTTCCTCGATGCCAACCAGGGGTATACCGCCAATGAAGCTCTGCTCTGCCTGGAAGCCCTGGATGATCGCGATATTCGCCCCTTGATGATGGAGCAGCCCGTCCATAAGGATGACTACGAGGGGTTACGCTACGTAACCCAGCATACCAGCGTCACCATTGCCGCCGACGAAAGTGCCTACAGTGCCGCCAACGTCGCCCATTTAATCGCCATGGGAGCCGTCAATTGCGTGAACATCAAGCTGATGAAAAGTGGCTTTGTTGAGGCATTAGATATCGCGGCAGTCTGCCGAGCAAACCATATTCAGCTCATGGTGGGCGCGATGATGGAGTCACGATTGGCGATCAGTGCCGCCGCCCATTTTGTGGCTGGTCTCGGCGGTTTTCGCTTCGTAGACCTGGACACCCCTATGCTGCTGGCCGAAGACCCGTTCATCGGTGGTTACGTGCAAACAGGAGGAGTGTATGATTTGTCAGATGTGGAACGAGGGCTGGGGGTGGCGAGGAAATAAGCCACGGTATGACTTATTTCCTCTAACAGTATTGCCTGGTTGGTATCCTTAATTGAGGATATTCATCGTGTTGGTTCCATCATCCACGAAGTAGACTCCTTTGCCGCCTGGTACAATCACTAAGCCAAACAGGGTACCAGAACCAGGAGGGCTTCCGGATGTATCAAGGAACTTATGGGCGATTTGCATACCGCCTGGCCTCGTCTCCACGATCCTGCCATCATTCCCATTGACCGTCAGAATATCGCCGTTAGGAGCAATGGTCAAGCCAAGCGGATCATTGA
>JADEYI010000883.1_pt1 | contig 30047 bp, 41 predicted proteins | sample 8542331 | NCBI WGS metagenome assembly JADEYI01 (sample SAMN16510988, study PRJNA670497) | mine drainage metagenome | isolation source: biofilm near Copperflume 1 | place: Germany: Marsberg coppermine Kilianstollen | collected 2018-02 | reverse complement strand
ACACACACACACACACACACACACACACACACACACACACACACACACACACACATTGAATATCATGTGACTTTCACCAGCCCTTGCGATTCACTTTGGCTGCAAGACAATCTAAGGATTTTCTTCTCGTCAGTTGACAAGCAAGAGGGGATGTAAGGACTGAGCGTTGTAGGCTGGTGGAAGGGCCTGCCTATCATCTGTCTCTACAGGGTTGCCGTTCAGATATAGCTCTGCCAGAGATGGGAGTGGCAGGAAGGCGTTTAGGACGGTCACATCACTAAGCTGGTTGAATGACAGGTTGATCAGTCGCAGTGCGGGCAGGCCGTGCATGGGTGCCACACTGCTGATCTCATTTTCTTGCAGATAAAGAGCCTCCAAGCTTGGCATGCACGGCATCGGCGGTAAGCTTGTCAGCCTGCACAAAGCATCCACAATTTAGGAAAAGGGAGAATGCAAGACATGAGCGCCAAATTAGGAGAAAGGACTGCGCTACGGTGGTAGTTCACACAGTTGACTGTCACAACATGCAGCTCAACATCTTTGAAGGCTTGTGTGAGGTTCCAGCGATCGAGTGCACATGCACATGGGACCAATGGGATTTGTCATATTAAGCTTGTGTGCAGACCTTGCCTCTGGCAGGAAAAGAGGGCCTAAAAATGGAAAGAGGTCTGACCTGTTGCCGTTTAGGACAAGGTGCCTCAGGGAATTCAGTGGGAGGCTGGTGGATGGGAACGCCGTCAACTGGTTCAGGCCGGCGTCCAGGTGGCACAGCCTGGTGCAGGTTTGCAGCCCTGACAGTGATGCTATCTGGTTTCCTTGGACGGACAGATAGTCCAGCATGCTGCAGGCAGAGATGCCTGTACACCACAGAATACTACGTTGATCAGTATCCATCCTCCCCTTTCCTTGTCCTTTTCCATGGCCTGTTCTCTTTCATAGCGATCAATAAAGGCCATGAATGCGAGATGGAACAGAGAACACACTTTCCAGAAGGCAGAGAAAAGGCCAGAGAAATGAGCACAAATCTGCCAGTTAATCAGCTTATGTTCAAAAAGGAGGTGGAAGCAGGAATGCAGGATTCACCTGCAATGCTTGTCAGTGGATTATTGGCCAGTGACAGCCAGGAAAGGGCTGCACTTGGCAGGGCGCCTTCCACAGTTATGAGCTTGTTGTCATCCAAATTGAGTTTCTCCAGTGCAGAGCAGCACTGCAGTCCTCCCAGGCTACTGATGCTGTTCACACTGAGATCTACCTCCCTACAGGCAGACAGAAAGCTTTGACCTCACAGTATCGAATGTGGTGTCCTTGTCACACTGGTAGTTTGCACAGCCTCGGACAGAACAATGGTCTCGGAATGTGAGTGCACAGCAAGCACCTGAGCAGTGTCAGCCTGTTGACACCCTTGATGCTGGTCAGTGCATTGTTGCTGAGATTCAGCACTTGCAAGCTCAAGCAGCTCTCCAGTCCTGCACATCACAGGTTTTCTGCTGAAGGATCATCTATGAACGGTTGCATGCTTATGCCGTCCAGATATATTCCAAGTCTGATTGGGAAGAGTCTGAACATCAGAAAATGGGACAAAAATGGTAAGGTTTTTAGGGGGCTTGCCTGAGATGCTGGTGAGACAGTTGGACTGTGCATACAGTTCCACCAGGCTGGCCAAACAGCTGAGGGCGCTGCCAAAGCTCCTCAGATGCTCCAGGCCAAGATTCAACTGCGTCACCTCCCCGCAGCTATTGCCCTGGAGTATGCCTGCCAGCTGACTGCTCGTGAGCACTCTCCCACTCTCTGCACGGCAGACATGGGTAAAATTGTTCAGCTATTTAGAATCAGGATAGTCCAGAGCCTAGATCTGATGATCTTATACAGTAGGGCGTGGTATGTCAAGATGGCTCCAATGCCCTCTGGCAGATCATGTAGCACTGCAGCATAGGGGTCATATATGACAGTAAGGTCTGTACGGCAACTCTTCCCGGGTAGACGTTACAGCTGGGTGTTTGCACAACCGATCAGGCCAGATGGGTGCTGGCTTGCATTGCTATCCCACCTGATGAGTGTTGCCCCTCTTCTGAAGTGCAAGCAGATGTCCTAGGGCGATCCTGGCCGTGCCAGCCACCAGTGCCCTGATCAGGCGCCTCCTGCAGGCGGCTCTCCAGCAGCCTAGCCGCCGCTCTGACCTCATCTTCATGTGCACTCACCTAAAAGTAAGTAGTAAAGCTCATATGGCAGCATATTCTGTGCGTGCAGAGTCTGCACTGCAGACGCATGCATGTCAGTCACAATAATGCATATACCATTGTGGTCCTGACAGGGAGATATCCTGTGCTATGCAACACCATGGCGCAGCATAGCATGCAGCAGGTGTTGAGTGGACGTTTCTCCTCTTCATCAAGGAAGGTAAAAAGACAAAGTTCTTCAAGGAATGAAGAAAGTGCGGTGTACCAGCCAAGCTGTTGACAAGGCAGATGCAAAGGCGGCAGCGTCCGTTCGCATGGCAGCCGCCTGCAGAGCCGCTACAGCTGCATGCTGCCTCTGCTGCAGCTTCTGTTTAGCTGCCTGCAGCTCCTGAGCCAACCCCAGCTGCTCCGCTTCCTCAAACAGCCCTGCAACAGTAATGTCAGCGCTGTGAAGGCACATCAAATCTAGGTTTGAGGTAGACAAACAAACGAATGTTTCTGCCCTACACATGTGCACTACTTCTGCCAGTAATCCACGGAGAAGCCAAGCCACCATCTTCCTGAAGTAGGACAATTGGACTACTTGAGCTTGGCATGCATGCAGACGTGCTACAGTGCCTAACACTCTGTTTATTTCTGATTTACAAGGCTCACCTGACAGCTGGGCTGCTGGGCTGGTCAGTGCCTCCCTGGCCAGCCGCACAGACACTGCGGTTCTCCGCGGCGATATGAGAGACATTGCCGCTGCGCATGCTGCGTCTGTACACACACACCAGCTGTCAAAATTCACAACTTGTCACCATTGAAAGTGCTCTAATCATCATAACAATCTTTATCAGTGTTGGCCTTGCTGGTGCATTACAGAGTTGAGCCGAAAGTTTTGGCCACTTGACATGCCATGGAGCGTTCTTGTCCACTTATCAGTCTGCATGTTTTATTCTTCAAGGGTACAATAATCTGAAGTGGCTTACCGAGTCCCAGGCTCGTAGCCCAATTGAAGGCTGTATGAAATGACGCACTGCTGAAAGGGTCAGCTGCGGCAGCTTCCATGAGGTTTCTGGTAGCTTCCTCGTCGCGTGCGCAGCATGCCGCCTTGACTTCCCGCAGCATGGCAGCTGCGCAGCCCTGAGAAGCTGCGTGTGCAACGGCACCTCGCACTTGAGCTACCGGCATACCTACGGTCATTTGCAGCATTTTAAGAAAAAAGATGAGAGTAAACAAATTCGTTGTGCTAGTCATCTGGCTTTTGTCAAGTGAACGGGTTCATGCAGGTAGCCCTTTGTGATCCTATCCTCTACCAGCTCGCATGTTTGATATGCTAGTTGCCACATCACATTCTTGTACAAGACTTGCAAAACCACAGTAAGCAGCATCTTGTTGATATTCCTGGGCATTCTGGACCCACTAAATACTGGTGAGACTCACTCTTTAGTGCCTTGCGAAGCTGCCTCTCAGCAGCAGCCTGCCGCTGCGCGAGGACACTTCTGCTCGCCAACAGGGCAGTTCCCAGGCCATTTCTGCTGTCTGCCTCCCGACACACAGTCCCCCAGACAACATCTAGATTTGTCTGCATGGCTGCTGGCAAGGAACGCCGCTTGAGACGGGCAGTGGACAGCAGCGCGCTGTGCTGACCGGGCGCCAGCCTGGCATCTGAACTGGCCTTGACAGCCCTGGGGTGCAGGGGTCCAAAGGGGCCCACTTTCTGCCCCTTATTGGGCAATTGTGTCGATGCACGTCTCTGTGTCAGCTGACTCCTCCTGCGCAGGAGCATCTGCTTCTGAGGATGACTGGCTCTGTATTTCCTCCATGCCCTGGCAATGCGGCCTGCAGACAGCACGCAGGCACATCTGAGGCCAGCTCTCAACGTCACTGAATAAAGATGCCCCCTGCTTAAGACCCCAGAGCCTGCATCATGTGTTGTCGTGGTGGAAGGAGGCTCTGTTCATGGCAGAGCAATAACAGAGATGTCCATGCAGGTGGTTACCACTCCATGACCACACCTGCAGCTACGTGTTCCCTGGCAAATTGGAGTACCGCCCGCTGCACCTCTGCCTGCCTTTCCTGGCGATCTGCCAGGTGGGCGGCCTGCCAGCTGGCATGCTGTGCACGCTGGCGGTCCAGCTCAGCGCACAGCGCCCTGGAGGCCGCCACCTGTTCTGCCAGGTCATCACCTTCCTGCTGGCTCCCATGCAGCCCTGCTGTTATCTCTGCTGCTCCTGCTGCACCTGCTGCTGCTGCTGCTTCTTCTGTTGGATCAGCTGATCGCATGAGACCTGGCTGGGAGTCCATGGAGTTTCTGCTGCTGCTGCTGAGCTGACCAGAAGAAGGTTGGGTGAGGCAAGGAGGCCTGTGGTGCTGTGAGGCATGTCGGCGCAGGCTTCTGGTTGGCTGACGGTGCAAGGCTGTTCGGTGCTGCCTTTTGCTGTGAGTGGGAGGGCTGGTGTCTGGCTTAGGTGGTGTGCGCATGCGGGGAGAGCGCGGGTTCTGGGTGTGGCATCTGGGCGCTGCTGTGGGTGTTGCGATATGCTCAAACTCTCTCTGTTGAGGGTCTAGGATGCTCTCCTTATCGTTGGAGTCTGCGTTTGCTTGGGAAGCTGGATGTGTGTTGGCAAGCTCTGAGGTGCTTGCGGCACTGTCTCCCTCTATGCCATATACTGCGAGTGCCCTGATAGAGCGTTCACCTCCTGACTCCTGCGCGCACTGAACCAGTGAATTCTAAACATCAGAACTTCCAGCTGCAGGCTGCAAGCTCTCATGCGAATGTCTCAAAGCATCATCGTTTTAGTGAGGGAGCACACGGGCAAGGCAGCTAGTTTAGTTGTCGGGTTGTCTCACATCTGCTCCATCGTTGTTATTCCCTGCTGAAGTTGGGAAGAGCGCTGAGAAACATGGCTTTATGCTCTCGAGTGCTTCTCCAGTATGCTGCAGCGCTGCCGTGTTGAGGTCCAAGGCATTCTGGTCTGCCACTTTTGCAGAGTCCTTGTGCTGTAGTTCGGAATCTTCGCCGCTGATCGAGTCTGCATAATTAGCATCTGGATTGCAAATTTCTGCGACCTTTTCCAGCAACCTTGACAGTTCTGCCTCTGCGTCGAAATCTTTGGTGCTCATCGTCTTGCGGCATCTGCCCTATATGGTCCAGAAGTCAAACCGGCATTGACAGCGTGGCTTGTTGTTCTCGTAGACTTGAGCGGATAAGGGTATTTTAGAGCTCTTGTGCCAGGATGGGGGTGGTTTCGCCCACCAAATGAACGATACTCTCTATTCTCGTAACCTTGGAACTTGCTAATGTGCATTCGGACTGAGTGCGTGTCTATTTCTGCTATAGTCTCTCGTCTAACATTGCACTTTTTATTCTAAGAAGCAGAGCGGAACCAATTCGTGAACCGAGACATGCAGAAACACAGATGAGAGTCCTTGGCCAGAAACTTCCCTGCACGTGACAGTCACCCACCAAAAAAGCAACAGTGCCATATTTGAATATTGTGCCACCCCGAGGTGGAAAACTGACATGAGCTTCCACTGGGCTGCTGCAAGACGCATGTCTCACAAGTACTGACATAGTCTCACAAGGCCACTCCAAAATACATTTCCTCCTAATTCATTATTGACTTCTGCCTTCTGCAGTCTGCAATTCCAGCACACAATTGTGCAGGGCTGCTGCAAAGGCCCATGGGGCAAGTCCTCATTCACAGTCGAGCTGAACAGGTCTCAGGATTTCTGTGAACTTGAAGAGAACGGAGATATAATCTAAAAGTAGCTGCACAAGGGTGCCCGACCAGAAAACAACAACTAAGAAAACACACAGATACAATAGCTGCGCCGGCGCCTCTAAGAATAATCGGCCCTGGCTTTCTCTAGATAAGCTTGTCCCAGCTCGGGCTCACTTATGATTCTAAATCAGCGCTATTACGAGAATACAAGCTTGGCTGTAGCTGTCACAGTGGCTGTATGTCATTTCGGAATGGCGAATTTCACAGCCACGGCTGCCAGCAATGCATCTCTCGCCTTCATTGCGGCCTCAACGCAGACCATGCAACACGCTACACCCTCCTCATGCCAGCCAGTATCTCAGAAAGCAGCCCTGCTACACCCTCCTTATGCCAGCCAGTATCTCAGAAACCAGCCCCTTCCTGGCACCTGAGCTCTTCCCAGTGCCAGGGTCTATGGACATGTCCTGCTGCGGCTCTGGGGAATCCTCCGGGGGTGTCTGCAGCTCGGCCAACAGCTCTGGCACGGCCTTCTCGGGTATCAGCATCCCCACCAGCCGCTTCCTGTCCTCGCCTGCAATCAAATATCACACTTTCAGACATGGAAAAGCCCTAAACACCTGCTCAGTGCTGGCGCTCTCATGAGCATCTCAGGCAAGCAGCGGTGGCCTTTCAAGCCACCAATCCTTTCCGCATGAAGATACGCACATCCTTTATACCCCTGCTTTTCATGCCTTTCAAACAATGTGCCGAATGGTTCATCTGCTGGCCTTCACAAAGTGACCTTAGAGACAAGGCTAGCAATAGTTGCCAGTCTGCCGCGGGAAAACCGGCATGGCACTGCCTTACTACAACTTCACAGCATGACACCTTTGCCGACAAATGTCACATGCGTGGCTAGGCATGCGCGCACTGGTCGTCTCTGGGCGGACGACGCTGGGCTTGGGCACCCACAATAAATAGATACAATACTATGCGATATAGAGCCCCCTGCAATCGAAATCCTAAGGCTCATCGTGAATGACAGGCATGCGCGCACCGGTGGTCTCCAGGCGGATGACGCTCAGCCGCCGCTCGGCCGGCCGCGGCTGCGCGGCCAGCACGCGCTTGACCTCCTGCCACACCGGCAGCACGAGGCCGCTGACAAGGTACAGGACTCGCACGCGCGCCCCCGCCCCGGTGCGCTTCTGCGCCGACGCCTCGTATGCCTCGGCCCAGACCCGGCCGGCGCGCGCGCGGTCCACCCGGTCGTACCTGCGCATGTGCGCACACGCTTCAGCACCTGCCGGCATGTGCCGACGGGCTGGCAGGGGCATGGCAGAGCTGGAGTGCAAGGGTGCATTGCTGACGTGTGTGGCGTCAAGTCTCGGTGCTAATTTGTGATGACCACAGTACTGAAGACGAGTCTTGCATGAGAGTACTCTTTTTACCAAGTGAGAAAACCAGATAAGGCAAGAATACAGGCATGCAGAAATCTCTTGTCCTCTGCACTCTGCACTCCCCAGGTCAAGGAGTATTCCTGATTGGTAGGATTAGTAATAAAGCCCTAGAATATGTGGCGCACTTGTGGCGCAGCTCGTTGAGGTCGATGGTTTTGCCGCCCCTGCCCGTCACCGGTCGCGTCAGCCTGAATCTTGGCGGATTGGTCGCCGCCACCTGTCACACATCAAAAGAACCGTCCTCGATAGTGTGATTCCCGTAAGACGACCCCAGCCACAACCCTTTCAGTGCAACAGGTCCCCTCGGCCCAAGGGACTCATTGCCATTCCTCAAGGCTGCAGCAATGGAGAGCGATGAATCTACATCAGCTTGGCGAGGTCAGAAGCGCGGCACAGCTCCTCCAGACTCTGGTGACAAACATGGCTTTACGGGAGGTCAGTGATGCACCCCAGATTGCCCACTAAGACCTAGAACAAGTCATTCCTGCAAGTTTGATGAATGAGACAGACAAGGCACCTGCAGCGCTAGCAGCACATTGGCGCGGCCAGTCTCTCGGCTGGCGCGGTAGAATCCGCTATAGCCGCTGTGCGCAGTGTCACCCTCCCCCTCGTCCATGCACACCACGTCCGAGTCGCTGTCATTGCCTGCCGCTGCCGCCAGGTCAGCGTCTGCCTTAACGCCTGAATTGGCGTCCAGGCCGCCGTTTGGCACCTTCTCCTCTGAGTCTGCAGCCGACCCCTCTGCGCCGGGCTCCTCCTTTCCGTTTAACGCTGCTTCTGCTGCCGCTGCTGCTTCAGCCGCCTGCATGCAAATAACGAGGGCTTAAAGAAGCACATTTTCAGTCTGTCGACTTGATAGAGTCTTCTTAGAATCCACAAACAAAGAGCCTCTTGAACATGTAAGCAGTGCTACACAGTGAAAGTTTGGGCATGCAGTGACAATGACCATGCGATCAGGTGCATGAGCAAGCCTTCACAGATGTATTCCTTGCGCCATTTTCTGACAGCGAATCTTCCTTTTCAGCAGCCCGGCAGTGGTGCAGGAAAAAAGCAACCGCTTGCCTGCTTGCGCTCGGAGGCGGCCTTGGCGGCGGCGATGGTATCGGTGAGCATGGCGCATGCGTGGGACCATGAGACCCCCCGGTCCACCAGCACCTTGTACAGCAGAGTGGCCGCGCCTGACACCTCGTCCCGCCGGATCACCTGTAATCGCACACAGCATCCCCTATCAGGATCTTACTTTTCCCTCACTCTCAAAATTCCGATGGTTGTCCCGGTACCGCAAGAGACCCAAGCTATAACAAAACGACGAGCAGAAGCAGAAGGCAAGTGCTAAGTCTCACCTACATGCTGGCTCTCATATGGGAATGTTCTGGCGCGCTCAAGGAGAATCAGAAGCTTTCTGCCGCAGCATGCATTCAAGGCACAAGAATGCGTCCTTCTGTAGCCTCGAGCGTGGGCGGACAGATGTGGCAGTAAAGCTTTTGGCACAGATTATCATCATACCCTTATCAATGACAGATCATGCGCTTAGATGGGCGCACCTGGGGCTGTTGGGCGAGGGTGATGGCGGTGCCTGACACGTCCACAATTCCCTCGTCAAAGCGACCCTCGCGGCGCGCCTGCGCGATGGTCGCCTCCAGGATGGCCTGGTAGAAGTCAAAGATACACTCCTGCACCTCCGGCTCCAGGCCCAGCAGCCTGCGCGCACATGCCCTTCTTAGTCACTGGCTAAAATCATGACCAATCGTACTGAATATCATGTCTGGTGGTGGCCACGGTTCCTGGCAAACCCCGGCATGCTGCCTTGCGGGCATGGCAGTACAGCCCATGCAATATGTGCTCTCAGTGCATGATTGACAGAGAACACTAGAATCTGGGCAGTTTCGCAGACACACGTTATCGGATGGGGTGTGCAACATCGCAATATATTGTATATCCACAGCTAGGTATAGATTTTGAAGTATCGGGCGTTTTTTTGTTTTATCTTAGGTGCCCAGATTCCCAATTAAACACTTACAAAAAAAACAACAACAACAGCGTCTGTGACTGCGCCTGTGACAAGGCCTGTTGTGTTTTATTTTTCCAACCTGTTGAGGAAGCGAGGGACGTCGCCCTTGTCCACCTCGGCGACCTTGCCGGCAGTGGGGGGCGCGCCGTGGGGCGCGGATAAGAAGGCGTTGACGTCTATGGCGGTGACGTCAGCGGCCGGGCGGATGATGCCGACGGAGAGCAGGTGCGCGCGCGCCTGGCCGTAGAACACAGCTGGCAACATGTAGCTGCCACCCAGGCGCGGCTGGCACGCCGGCGGCAGCACCATCGGCACCTCATCCTGCACAAAATGCATAAAACCCTTAGTGCTTCCTAAGCATTTGTAAGCATTTTGCGCAAAGCGAGAGAGTGAAGTGAGGACATGGCATCTGGAAACGTGGATGGCAGTTGGGAACTTGGGTGGAAAAGTAGACCAATCTTCTGACTTTCTAATCCAAGCCCAGTACTACTTATTGATAATCGAACAAGTTGCTACTCTTTGAGCACGGCAGTCTGGACAAGAAGTTGGGGACTGCGCTTTGGATGGCGCTCGGATGATCCTTCACGGGCATGCGAACATCAGCTCAGCTCCCAAGAGCCAGATCTTGCACGAGGCAGCAAGGGCGCCCACCTCGCAGATGGCCTTGTACATGTGTTTGAGCGCCTTCTGGCCCCACTGGCTTTCGAAGTTGAACTCGCTCAGGGATGGCCCGGCCGTCCCGGCACGCCGATCCCCTTGGGTGAGGGCCCCGAGCGACTGCAGCCGCCGCGCAACTGCTGACGCGAATCGCTTCTCGCCCCCCAGGGGAGTGAATACGAGGCGGTACTGCGGCCCGTGCGTCTGGTTGGCTCGGTGCGTGCGGCCAAACTGCTGGATCGCTTTGTCCGCGCTCCAGGGCAGCTCGTGCGTCAGGTGCACCCTCTGCCGCTGGTTTATCATCCGCCTGTGCACATGTACAGGCTTAACAATGTATCCCAAGTGCAATGCATGATTGACCTTCAGTTGAATAGACGGCAGTACAATCGCCCGCTTTCAACATGCAGGGACAAGATGGCTAATTAGCAAGCTGATCATTCATCTTCTACTCCTGCGACCGTCTCTCAGATAAGAGGCAGGCATCCTTAAGAGACGCAATTGGGTGTGTTGAGGCCTGGTATCTGGGATACAATCACCAAAGCAGAACACAAAAGCAGCAGACGTTTGTGCAATAACACAGATGAAGCATGGGAGGTATGCACAATAGCAGAAGCCCCAATAGCACGCTATGATTTGTGCTTGTCACCACATGGGGAACGGCAGCAGCCAAACCTGTCGGCGTGCAGGGAAATCCCAGCAGAGGCGGCCTCCGAAATCACAGCAACGAGCTTCTCCCCATCCAGAAACATTTTGCGCTCGTGGATATTGATCATCTCCAGGCTGGACCCGGCGGCCACCCCGCTAGCATTGCGCGCTTCCCACTTGACACCGGCTTCCCCGGTCTTGCGCCTAACCAGGCGGCCCTTGCGCCCGGTCATCTCGGCCACTGCCGCCGGGCCCCCCAGCATGTCTATCAGCTGGTCCAGCGGATTGTTGGGGAGATCCAGGCCCTGGATTGCTCTGTGCACCTGCGCATCACCACACTACGATGCTAAGTATATGCAGTGCTCAATCTAACAGGGGTCCTGCGAGAGGTCTTTGGCAGATCAAACCAGGATAGCTCTCTGCACCTAAGCCTGCCTTCGAAAAAAGAATCATGAGGGCCTGTTTGACAAGGGATGGTGCAAGTCTGCTGCACTGCCTCTTCTCTTCCCCGCCAAAGCGTCTGTGGCTCCACAAAGTGATTTTGCATAGCAAAGTTTGAGCTCTCAAGTGTCCCACACTGTGAGAGAAGAGATGAATACTTGCATGGACAGTTAATACCCTCATTCGCCAGGGGTGCCTTGTATTTCTTTGTCAACAACCTGTTGTCGTCATGATGCACAGGGAGATGAGATGCTAGTGGTGAATGAAATGAAAAGGGAAACCGTAAGAGGGTTCTTGCCTGCTCCTTACGGGCCAGGCCGGCCTTGCGCCGCGTGCGCCACTGCTCCCTCTGCCGCAGCTCCTGCGGCGTGAATTTGCCGTTCAAATTCGAGGCCGGCCCGGGCCCTGCTGCCTCGGCTGCGCGCACCTGCTGAGCCTGCATGCAGTCCATGTGTCATCAACATCATATCTCAAAGTCCCAACCTCACAAGCAGATGACTTGCGCGTCACAAAACTCTTCCCACGTAATGTCACAACTATACAGCAAGCACAGGCAAATGCTCCTTCTCTCCGTTTGTTATCCCTAGGACCTGGATACTTTGCGGACAACACCTCATGCCACTAGCGCCAACTTGCCAGCTTACTCAATATCACCCAAAGGTAAAACTGGAGGCGTGACAATGCTGAGGCTGCCTTTGATGCAGTCAGCTCTTGACGAACTGCCTGTTTCCCAGAACACCCCACCCAAAGGGCAGGCAGCACTGCACTTCTGGTGCTGGCCCCTACATGAAAAGGAAGCGGAAAAGTGAAATTTGACCAAAAATCCAACTCACCGATCCATTTGCCGCCGCGTCATCATCATCCTCGTCATCAGAGATGGTCAGGATTTCGGGGCCCCTGTCATCGTCCGGGTCCTGAGTCAGGTCTACCTCCACCGCATCCCCGTTGCTCTCCTCCTTGGTCTTCCCACGCTTGTCCCTGCCGGAGTCCTGCATGTCACAAATCAAAATTCTCAGACAAGTGATTCCAGAACCCCCATGCGTTTATTGTAAGTGGATGACGGTTGCAATGATGGCCAGTTATTATCAAGAGGGCAGGATTTGGCAAGCTGTCAAGCTGGGAAGCCAGCTGAAGCATGGAGCACGCCATTGACCACGGCCACTGGCTGCCAAACAAGAATACATTTCATTTGGCAAAATTGTCTACTGTATTGTTTCATAGATAGTTGTTCCAGATCAGACCCAATGGCCAGCTTTCAGGTCCAAAAAACGGCCACCGGTGACCGAAGAGTACTAGTCTGGTCTAGACAGTCGTCACATCTTGACATCTATGATGCATGCCAGATCAGCCGGGGAACATGGTGAAGCAAATCACAGAATACTGAAGCCAAAAAAAGGGATGAGCACCTCTGCCATGGCGGCCAGTGCCTTCTTGGTCATGCGTTTCCGCCGGGCCGGTTTGGTCGCCTCGCCGCCGTTTGTGTCGGGGGCCGCACGCTTCCTCCCTCTGCCGCGGCCGCCGCCGTTCTGCCCCTTCCCTGAAGCGCCCCTGCCTGACGTGGACGCTGCTGCATCAACCTCTGCACCCAGCAGCTTACATGAGTTCCTCCATGAAACTCAAAAGAAACCTTCACTACAAAGAGAAAAACTCCACACAGTTATGGGTTGGCAGCCAGCAGATCGGTACAAGAAGGGGCTTTCAGGGATCTAATGGCAGGAAATCATGTTTGTCTCTACCAGCTCCACAATTGAAGGTATAATAGAAATGCTGCAATTGTAGCGGAATCCACAGCATAGGCCAAGAATATCTCACAGTGTGCATGACAAACTAAAACCGGACCTGGAGCATCGGGATCAGGGGCCAGCGGGTAGTTGTCCTCCACCAGCTTCAGCAGCAGCTCCTACAGCGCAGACAGCCAACAGTTCAGCACAGTACCACAGTACATCGTTTGCACATGCCGCCTGCTAGTGAGGGCCGCCAAGATGTCCGACAAGCTGAGAGCTGGATCCTTGACAGCACTCCAACCCTAGCAAACCTCCTGTCCAGAGGACTCAGGACAACAGCTCTTACAAGCTGCAAATTAATTCCACTGGTCACAAAGAGACTGGTCACGAGAAGACAGCAGTGGCTGCTATGTAAAATCGCGCGTGAAGTCAGACAAAGAGCTCTGGGGAGCACAGTCAACCAACACCATTGGTCACAAACAGACAGCATAGTGGCAGATGGTATTAGAGGGAACCAGCTGATACCTTGGGCCCAGAGACAAAGTCATCCAGCTCGCCGTCGATCGCGCGCTCGGCCACCACATCGAGTGTGCGCGCCTCCCCGGTCGACTGCAGGCCGATAACCACGCACTTGCCGGCCTCCAGCGCTGCCTGCCATCAATGCCAGCAGCATGCTCAGCGCATGCATGCTTAGGGGCCGCCGAGGATAGCGAGTCAAGACACGGCGTCTCAAAGTGGAAGGATCCCGCAGTACAATAGACACATTCTTTGTGCCTGAACGGGCGGATCCTGATGACCAGTAAACCACGATGGAAACCTCACCAATTGTACAAGTGCCAAAGGCATGGGAATCTCACAGACAGCTGTTAGTAAGCTCAGATGTGTCGATGCCCACACCCTTGACTCTCCCACAAAGGGTGAGTACTCATGAAGCGGTCTGATGTTCAGCAGGGTTGCATGCAGATGGTAGCTAAAACAAAATTCACCTAAGGGTATCCAACTACTCTAGCATTGCAATCTTAATTCTGTGATTGTGTGCGTCGTTGGATCTTGGCCGGAGGGTACTACAAGCCTACCGGTCTGCAACACGGGCAATTATTGCAGCTCTAACTCCCAGCTGTGAGCCGGCTGAGGGCAGGACAGCAGGAAAGGGTACTGGGCACCTACCTGTGACATGCGCACGAGGCCGGGCACTTTGGCGGCCATGCAGAGGTGGCGGAAGAAGCGCTGGTGCGCGCCCCAGAACGTGCGCCACGTCAGATTCCCCCTACGCCCCGGCTTCTCATCTCCCACACCCGCCTGCGCAACCAGGCCTCCTTGAAGCTCTGAATGTGATCTTCTGTAATTGGTGAGTCTGGCTGTATTCTATTGTCCATTGCGGCAGGGGACTGAGCCTCGCTGACTTTTGTATCTCTGAGTAGGTCCTTATGCAATCATAAGAATTTTTCTTGCACGCACAGCCATAATTTATGCATACAGCAATCGTTTGTATAGACCTCCGAACATATATAGAGGCAAAGGTTTGTAGTGCTTTCATATTTGTGACGCAGTGTGGTTTTCCTTTGCCGCTCACCTGCTCAGCAGCGTACAGGAACTCTCGGCGCAGTTGGTTCCACATGCGCGCGGCTGCACGGTAGTGGCTGAGCACCGGCTCCTCCAGAGGCGCCTCTACCACTTCAAACTCACACCCTGCAAGGAAGGGAAAGGTGGCCATGGTCATTTAGACCCGACAAAACCGGCCTGATAGCAACACAGGTCCGAGGTCTGTGAGGAGCAGGCCAGAATCAACATGCAGCCAGTGAAGTGGCCACCGCGTAGGATGTCAGCATATACTACCATGGGACAAGTGATCTGCAGCACCCATTGCTATGCATCGAGAGAGGCATGAGGCATTCTTATCACAATTTCTCCATGTGTTGACCTCAGATGGGTTGCAGCCTGCAACGTGCAGTCTGCGGATGCAGCACCAGCAAGAGAAAGATAATTGCAGCTTACCCTTGAAGGAGAGCGTGCGGCAGACAAACATGCCGCGCGCCTTCATGTCCATGGCGACCAGTTCGAGCGCGCCGACACCCCGGCCGCCGACGGCCTCCAGGAAGTCTGGGAAGGACGCGAACGAGGGAGTTCCCTCCCCCCACAGCCCCAGCCGCTCCATGTAGCCCAGGTTGCGCGGCTCGCTCGCACCTGCCGCACCAACACGTCATCACCCCTTCCGGATCTTATTCTAGGGGTTGGTATAGAGCAAGTGTGCTCAGTTCACCCTGCATTTTCCTCCCTACGGAGCAGGCGACTGGCACGGCATCTCCAGCATACTTAGACTACCATGTTGCTGTCCGAATCCACCTGTCTGAAGGCTGGTCATCAAGGCACGCTTCCTTGCACATCAAGACACAGTCCTGTACTTGGTCTGTCGGGGCTATCCACAAGAAGACTGCCATGCTCTGGACCCCGTGGGCAGGGATTAGGTAAGAGCAGCGCACCAGTGGCTGAGCAGTAGATGACTCTGGCATTGGGCAGCATGCGCTGCAGCTGCAGCACTTTCTCCCCCACCTTTGTGGGCTTGCCTCCAGAGTCCGGCACCAGGTTCTTGGCCTTGTGGCATTCTGCAATGCCCACATGAGAAGTAAATGTCTGATTTTTCAACCTTCACGGTCTCTTCTGAGCCCCAGAAGATAGCTGCAGCCTATGCACCCCACACTTTCTGGCGTGCAATTGCATGCATAAGATACACAAGTGGCCAAGCGTTAATTTGAGTGAAAAGGGGACAGCAGCACACCGTCAAAAACGACCAGGCCGTCGAAGCCCGGCCCACACCAGTCTACAATCTGCTGTATCCTGGAGGACCCACTGTCGGCCGCGCTGATCAGGGAGGAGTACGTCAGCAGCACAACACCTTCTTTCACGCCCACCTGCATGTTGAAAATCATCATCACACGGATCACTTTTGCCCTACTTTCTCAGTGGAGAACCCTGTGCACTCAAGGTGGGTCAGGAACTCTCTGAACACCAGCGCAGCGACAGCAAGTAGCAATCACCACCCCAAGAAACGCCATACGACAACAGCCATCTGACTGCGCAGATAGGCTCCTGCACTCGCTTGTTTAATCCACTGCAGCTAGCAAGGAGTAGACCAATCACCTTGTCAGAGTCCAGCTGGCCATAGGGCAGTTTATTGAGGGGGTGGAGGGGAATGTCTGTGGCGCCCACATCGTCCAGATCGCGGCGGCTGTCGATGCGCAGGTCTGTGCCAATGGTCAGCCACAGGTGGCGCTTGCGGCCGCAGCGCCAGTTCTCCAACACCAGCCCCGCTATTGTGCGCCCCTTACCCACACCCGCGCCTAATAATGCCAAGACATCACCAAGTTTTAACAACCTCCCCATCATGCATGGGCCCCGGCTGGCGGGGGTCAGTGTAGGTATTTTGCACCGTGCCCACGGTTGTTGGGTCTTGCTTGGATTTGGCGAGTCCAGCAAGGGGAAGGATTGCGCCAGCCTTAAGGTGCAGCTTGTGTGCAGGACGTACCTTGCCTTTTGGCAGGGAAAGCGTGTAGTAATGATGCATTGAAGCACACCCATGACAGATCCCAGCTGCTGCGAACCCCACCTCGATTGCACATATAGCACATTGCTGCAGGTAACCCATGTGAAAGGCATGCTGTGTTGGCCTTGGCAGAAGGTGGAATAGCTGCAGGGCAAGGTTATTGCGCACAACATTCAGAGAAGGCAGCATCAAAAATTGCAATATCAGCGTGCCCATGCGTGAACAGATGTACTTGCTGCTGTTTGGGTGATAAGTGAGAGGCTAAGGGAGATCACCGTCGCCGATGAAGAAGGCGCAGCGGGACTTGTCCGGCAGGAACTGCTCGTGCCGCTGGCAGGCGTACACGATGCTCTCCAGCTGGAGTCCGCTCAGCGCGCCTGACTCAACCAGGTCCTGTATCTCCAGCTCGTATGTGACATCCGGCGGCTCCACTGCCCCCAGGCTGGCAGTCTCCACCACTGGGTCTGGGTGCGCCTTCCCATAGGGCAGCTTCGCCGGCTTGTAGTCTGTGAATGTCACGCCCTCCGCACCCACCTACAAAACAGACAGAACCTGCAGTTGACACATCTTTTCCACTTTCACACAAGAGCTGGCAAGATAAGCTCTAATCTGCGCACACAAGCCCTCAAAGCGGCAGGTTGGGCTTGCTCTCTTGCCAAACGGTGCTCAGACTTCCTGCTTGGCGCATGTGATTGTGAATTCCCTGCGCGGTCACCCTCACTGAGTCCCCTCTTCTCAAATTAAATAGAGCATTGGGGTCTTCGCAAGCAGCATAAATGTGCGGTCTTCCTCCGTTGACTTCCCTGCCCTCAAATCAAACAAAGCATAGTATCTTCGCAGCATGCGTGTGTGGTCTTCCTCACTGCTTTCCTTCTTCTCAACTCGACAGAGAGCATGGGTGTTTTCACAAGCAGCATGAATGAGAGTGTTGGGCACGGTCTGGATTCCTTACATCATCATCTTCTGCCTCGTCATCGCTGGACTCGCTGTGCTGTGCGTAGCGCTCTGCCTCGCTCACGCGCTGCCGCTGCACCCAGTCCAGGCTGGCGCCATTTGTGTGCATTGCCTGCTGCCGCTGATCCAGCCCACTATTGTCCCACACCTGTGACATTTATACAACGCTTCAAGCTGCAACTTGCAAACTTGATTTGGTGCCATGCTGTCTTCGTGATGGTGTATGACACTTGGTCTCGCAAGTGGCAAGTCTCTCTCACTGCGGATCCAACATGTCTACCCATGACACAACTAGAGGCTGCAAGCTGTTATTGCATTTTAGAGACCTTTGGTGAGCCACCCAAGGCTCATTGGTCTTTTAGGCAGTCTGTCACCGCCCATCTTCATATCACACACTTCTCATGTGTCTGTATTCCGTGACAATGCTTGCGGGGGCAAATCATGATAATGTAGTACTGGCTGGTGGTCCTTGTGAGGGCATTTGGTACTTGTTGTGGCAATTGGCGACTCTCAATCAGTCCGAAATGCCAACATGTCTACCCATGACACCGACGAGGCAGCAAAGCCTCTCAGCTTTCCAAAAATATGATTTGAAAAGGATTCACAACTAGGCAAGCATGCAGCTTCTAGGCTCAAAATCAGTAGAACAGGATACTGGAGGGTAGAGGATAGGAATGCCTGCAGCTCTTTTTAAGTCACTCCGACTCGTACAATAAGATTACTGCAGCTTATGGAGTGGCCTGGGACAGCAGACTGTACCTGCTGAGGCGCGGCGCCATACTGGTACTGCCCGGCCTCCTGGTAGCCGTGCGCCACCCCATTGCTGAAAGGGGCCTGCCCATAGCCCTGCCTGACGTAAGCGCCCGGCCCCACCCCATAGCCCAGGTGTGGCTGGCCTCCCCTAACCCCAGATGTGATGGTGGCCCCCCTGGACGTTGACGCTGCTGCACCTGTTGTCATATTTACATCCAAAATCTCAAAAGGGTGAAGCTGCAAATTCCACAGATGCATGGATCATGTAATAGGTACACACAGAATGTGCTGATGCGACTCACAGGAAGGGCAGAGCATTGACGAGGTGTGTCCTCCAGGCATGAAAGCAGGGAGGAGTCATGGCCGATGGGAGACAAGAGACATGTCATTTGCAGCAAGAGGCACGCGCCTGATCGCCAGCGAGCCTCATGCTCGGCCATCTCCCTCTGCAGCGCCATCTCATATGCGGAGGGCAGACGCTCAGCCTGGTGACAAGGTAAGCACCCATCAGCAATCATGCAACTCGATGTCACTGTAAGACATTTTATGCTTCAGCCTCTGACTTGACAACCCCTGCACTGCGCTGATTCATGGACTCAAACCCAGCTCAGATTCACACACAAGTGTCAGAATGCGTAGATATTTTTTTGTCAAGGCATAGGGCAATTGTGTGCACTGTTCCTTTGGGTATCTGGCAAGAGCATTCTGCTCACGTTTTGTGGGAGCGCGGCCTGATGGAGATAGCCCCCAGCTTGCTGCTGCGCCTGTACAGCTTGCTGCTGCGCCTGCACGGCTTCGGGCAGGGCCTGTGTGGCCTTGCAGTGCGGGCACTTGAACTGCCTGGCCTGAAGCAGCTGTGGCAGCAGCGCTGGTGGTACTGCAACAGAACACAAGGATGCTCAGATTCACTGTGAAGGACCTGGAATGCTAGACAATTGCTTGGAACAATCAATAAGACATACAGCTGCACGCCCTGCACTGTTGCATGACGGGAAACTCGCAGCAATAAGGTTTCAATGCAGAAGCAAGAAGGATCCCTACTAAGGTTGCCGTTGCTCCATGCAAGGACAAATGCATTCCTAGAAGGGAAGTGTGCTTCGCTATGAATAATTCGGGTTCACAATGCCTTGACATGCCAACAGGATTCGTGGACATGCTGCAAACCTTTGGCAGGGCGATATAACACCATCTTCCAGGATGCAAAGAGCACAATAAGGTATCAAGACATCATGAACATGCACTATCTCAACAATTCCCCTTCTCACCATTTATAACGTTTTGACAAGTCCCACAGCATATCTGCAAGGCAGTTTCCCCTCGACCTGCCATCCCAGGATGTCTTCCCTGTCACGAAGCCCTTGGAGGTGTCTGCAACACCTCCTTCACGGCTTCCGGTCGCACAATACTGCCATGCATAAATCACAGCCGTACATCAACTTTGCAATTGTCTCCCAACGCCTCTGGCCCTTTCTCCGAAAGTCAAGAGTTCCGATGATTGGAACAGGAAAGTTATATAACTTAGTATTTCATGTGTCGGGGATACGGAGCATCAGAATGCCATCGCATGGACTCCCAGGAGGAAATTCTTGACAAGAAATGGTTCATGTCCTGCATCCGGCAAACGCTAGCCTCACATAATCTTTGTCACGGAACTGGCCGCTTTCCACGTCATCGTTAGAAGAGCTTTTGCAAGAGGAAGGGTTTTGCAGGAGGGCTCCTGGAGGGCCATCCTGTCAGATCTCCTCATTTGCGAACAATGAGCACATCTACAGCGTGTACATGCATCATGACATTTGTGACAAGTATCATGATCGCAGCGAGCCAGCTCAGGGCCATGGCCAGTGCACTGCTGCAGTGCCACTGCAGCTCGGTCACTGCGGCAATCTGCAGAAGATACGCATCAAATGACTCATGCTTTCAAATATCACACGCAGGAGCCCTTGTAAAAGATCACTCTCCACACATGGATGGCTCTGGCATATTCGCATGCAACTTAGGCCTGCTGGCGATCACATATGGGCCGATATGCATATGGCATATCGGCCATATGGCATGCATGCATATCATGATCAAAGAGCTGCAGATTGTCTTGATACCAAAAGAACCATCTCCATGAAATCCAACCCGATGTACCTGTTCCATCAGTAGAAATCAACAATCCCATGCAACATGTTCAGTACGTACCGCACAAACATTGTGAGCTCCACCAAGCATTCGCACACAGAGTCCAATCACAACTTTTTCAATGCATGTGCTGCCAGACTCCAGTGGTTCAGGCCTCACCACTCAGAAGAAGGACAACATTAGGCAGGCCCTCAGTCCTGAAGTAATTCACAGTGTTCTGTGGCACCTCTTCGGTGAATGCAGAGGCTGTACAGAAGCATCTCTTCCAAAAAACAATTGGATCAGAATGCTTGCCCTCATCACTGAAGCAAGTGAGACAGAGACACAGTGAATTTTGGGTGCAAGCCACTAATCCGCCTGCACTGTGACTTTTCACAGCAACTCGGAAGCACTGGCTAAGTGAAGCACTGGCTAAGTGAGTTGTGAGACAGCAGCATGGCACTGCAAAATCAGAAGAAGGGAGGCAGCATGATCCAGCGCTTTGGGTACTTTGCCCGTCCGTCCTTTCCATCGAAGATCTGCACAACACAAAACACAAAACACAAACGTCACACCACCAAAAAGCCGCACAGACATTCTAGGACGGGGTGGCTGAATTTTCCGCTGCTATTCTCCCACCATCATTTCATGCAGTAGGAATGCTATCATATAGGACCGCTAAAATTCCGTGAGAGAAGGAATGGCTCTATTCATCAGATCAGATTGACATGCACGATGACTTGCATCCTGTAATTGTACAGAAGAGGCAGATTGGCGAAAGTTGCTGTCTGCACTGCAGCAAAGAGTGCTACAAGCTACTCCCCTTGCACAGGCAGGCATGCTTGGCCTTGCGCGTACAGTCTGTGACCTACATTTACCAAGCAAAGGTGCCTGATGCAATGGAGCAAACAGTGCCGGGGGGCCACTCCCCTGGAGCAGGCGGGGGTGCTTGGCATTCTGCATGCATTGTGTCGACTGAAAACATCAAACAGGTATGCCTGCTGCACTCGAGCAAACAAGGCTGTGGAGCCGCTCACTTCCTGCAGGCGCGCATGCACGGCCTCGCTCATACTTTCTGTGACCTTATATATTGAGCAGGTGTGCCTGCAAAAGGTGCTAGAATGCCACTGACTTTGCGCAGGCGAGCATGCTTGGCCTTCTGCATATACTGTGTCACCTTTCTAATTGAGCATTCCTGCTCATTGCTGCAATGGAGCAGGGGGGATGAAACAAGTGCTGTGGAGCCCCTCACCTTGTGCAAACGCGCTGGCCTTGGCCCTAGACTGTATGATCTTCATATGCCAAGCAAAAGTGCCTGCAAAAGTAGATAAATAGTAATTTGAGAGGCACCCACCTTGCGCAGGCGGGCGTGCTTGGCCTTGGCCCAGATGGCCATCTGGGCGGCGCCGGCAGTGATGAAGATGAGCGCGGGCAGCGTCCAGGTGGCGGCCGCAAACAGGATCCAGCCGTAGATCTCAAACGTGTAGTTGGCGCAGGTAATGTAGTCGAAGCCGAAGCCGCGCGGGATTGCGTAGCCCTTGCCGCCGGGGGGACGCAGGTTCCGCTGGATCACGTGAGTCCTGCGTGTTCATCACAGGCTTTGCGCCTCTGAAAAAGGGAAACTGACCAGTGTCTTGTAATCTGTCCGCTCTGGTGCGCCCCTCTTATGGATTGCATGGCAGCCACGCATGACAGCTTGCCAACCATTGAATAAAAGGGCCATGATTAACGTAGAGGCAAGGTGACATGTTGTATTGCAGGCCCAGAGCATTGTACAAAGCAACACAGGCTGCCAGATAAGCCAAAATTTGTGATATTAGCATTGACCACCCAGCAAGCAGCGCCTAAAAATCTGGTGATGTGGAGAAGACGGCCTTGATAATGCATAGCACATGGCAAAGCAGGTCGAAGGCAGCATTGGGGGACGCACGTGAGGTTGGCGAACTGGCACAGCATGGCGATCCCAAAGAGGATGTAAGCGACCTCAGTGCTGGGAGCGGTATAGAGAGGGTGGTTGACAAAGTAGGACACAAAGGCGGCAAAGCCCCAGTAGTAACCGCAGTTCTTGAACAGGTTAGTCAGCGGCATGGTGCCGTGGCTGAACCTGCACAAATGTCACACTGCCCCGTCAACCAATGGTACATAATAAGTGGGTGCCATACGCATGCTCTGCTGAGATGTGAAACCCATAACATAAGATAATGATAAGCGCGCCATTGTCCTACCTGTGCACAAAGAATGTCTCGAAGATCCTCTTGGCATAGTGGAAGCTCCAGTACGCCACACCCATTGTCTGCACAGGGTGCTTGTCGGGGATATTCCTGCAAAAACACCAGCAGAGGCTTGCAAAGGTTTCAGACTTGGAAAATTAGCATCAATTACACAAAGTGATGGGTGGCCAACGCCGGTGATGAGTTGCGACCAGGCATGGGACAAAGCAATATACTTGTAGGTGGGGTAGAAGACCGACGGCAGGAAGTAGAAGAGAGCATAGACCACCAAGGGGCCAAAGTACTCCCAGAAGAACACCGTCGAGTAGCCAATCTGCCACAAGCACCAGGATCCTGAGCGAGTCTTCTTCCAACCTTGGCTTGCATGTACGCATATCGTGAGGGCTCTGAAGGCAGCATGCATTGCCCGCATAAGCAAAGGAGATGGGGCTGCACCTGTGGCCCCAAGTCCTTGAAGATCAGGACAGATCCATCCTTGACATCGTAGTCTGACAGCTTTTTGCCAGCTGCCAGGGACGTCGCTTTCTTCTCGCCAGCTTTCAAGGGCAGTGAGAACCGCTGTCTAGAGGGGTAAAACGTTGGTTTCGCTTTGTGAAATTTTGATTGCAAGTCGCTCACCGTCGTCTGCATACAAAAAACTCAGTCCATTGGTCCAAGACAGTCAAGTGAGGATGCTTTGTTTCGTTGCAAGATGCATAGTGATCCATTGTGACGAGCTACGCAGTGGTCATGTCCAAATTCTAGTGCACTGAATACTAGATTGCCGAGAGCGTCCGAGGTTGAGATAAAATTCACCTCTTCAGGTAGTTGTATTCCCCCTTTGACGAGCTCCTTGCCATTTCTGCTCTGAATGCTCACTGTAATTGCCATTTCGAATGGCAGAACTAAGATTCAGCGCACCGCTTTCCACCTTTCTAGCTACAATGATATGTGGAACTGTCGCTGGCGCGTCTTGGAAATGGAGCCAGGCCCTGCACAAACCCCTTTTCTGAAATTTCAACGTCACAAATCCCCCAAACCCTGCTTTAGTCTCGGAAAGCACTCTCGACGTGGACACCGAAGCATTAGCAAGATCCTCACGCATTTACTGAAATAAATCAAGATTACTGCATTCTGACTGTTGTATAGCATCGTGAGAAGCTTGTGTTGGGCCGGCATTGTCGATCCAGCCTTGCACATGCCGTGCTTTAGTTAAACACAGTCTTTTTTTTTGTTTGCTGAATTGTATTGGTGATCAGGATGTTATCCATCCATCGCAATAGTGCACTGCTCCTCTCACAACACCCGATGCACAGGCGTTTGTTGTGCAGATGCACAGCTGATATTGGGGTGAGCCAAACTGAACAGTTGAAGGTGCGTGATGACGTTTGCTGTGACAAAACTTGCTAGAAATGCTTCAAATTACTCTGGATGAATCGGAGGAGGAGAATCTTGGGAGCATATGACCAGGCTGGCTTCCTTGCAGAGTGATCTGCGACGGGCTGTTGCAAATACAAAACGTGGGAAAAGGGCAACTGGCGAGCAACAGCGTGATATTCTTAGAAAAGTTGAGGCGCTTGAGGCTCTCGATCCTACACCAAATCCAGTCCAAAGCGAGCTATTATCTAGGAGATGGAGCCTTCTCTATACAGGTGCAGCTGCAGGATATTTTGTGCATGCAAGCGCATGCACAATTCGTGCTTGGATGGCTGCAACATGTCATGTTGCCCTGTGGCAGCTTCCTCCACGCAACAATAGGCATGCATGACTTTTGAACCTGCATCAATCAGGCCCTGGAACAGCGGATGACATGAATTGGGAGAAGCGGACTGGGGGTGTGGAGGGCCCTGTACTGGCAGCATTGAGGCCATTGTCAGCAAATGCTGTATCGTCCAAGGTGCGCACAATATAGGACATTACTTGCTTTTCATGAAGTACTTGCTTTCTGCACTCCTGCTGCAGTAAGACTCCTGCAACAATCAGATCTTAGGAAAGCATGGAGCGGACATCAGGTGGATGGTCCCTTGCATTGATATACTCTTGCATCATTAGAATAGCAATTGGTATCTGCATCTTCAAACAATCTGCAATCCTGACCCTTGCCCTGTGCTCTATATTCTTTTACTATCTCACTGTTCCCACCTTTGAGTGTGCAGGGCATCACACAGATTATTGACAGAGAGGCCGGCAGATTGGAGAACATAGCAGAGTTCAGGATTGCAAATGCTGCGGATGGGTATTTGAATGTGGAGGGAACAGTGGAACCTGCGCAGCCCAGCAGCAGTAAGAGAGGTGCAGAGGAAGCTGTGCGCGTGAATGTGAAGTTCACAGCCTTCAGCCTGAAGATTGGGTTCCTGCCAGCCCTGAAAATACCTTTGGGCTTTGCCAACCCTACGGTGCGATGGCAGGCCTTGATGTCTCCCTCATAATACATTGGCGCATGAATTAAGAACTGGATGTCAGGCTATTGCTGCTGCCCACGCCTGCCAGCGCCTGGGCTGCATCTTTTGATTTTATAGCGGCCCTGCAAATCAACCAAGTGCTAGATCCACTGCGCATCCGTGTTTGCTGACTCTGACCTACATATCCCATGTTCAAAATGTTGGTTTTGCAGCCTGCAGATATACTATATCTGCAGGCTATGTCTGCATATACGGTAGTGTATTTATACCAGTCTGGCTGTGTGCAGGGTTGGGTGGACACAACCTACCTGGATGATGACTTTAGGATTGGCAGGGGCGATAAAGGAAGTGTGTTTGTTACTGCAAGGCAGAGCAACAAGAGAGCTGCGGCTAGATAGACGCAACAACTCCTGCGTCTGCAGTTCCATAACCTGATTACGTTGAGCTAATGCAGTGCAGTATTATTTTCACCATCGATCTGCACAGATCTGTTGAGAGCGCTGTATTGCTGACTTCAGCTGCATAAAGTTACAGTTGAGCAATTACATGATACAATGTGATGCATTATGGAGCAATCTCACTTTGAACACCTTTCCTAGATGCAGGCCCTGAAAATTCAATGACCTCCTGCGCTCCACAGAGCTGTACATGTAAAGCTGTACATTTGAAAATATCTGGTGAGGTCTCATGCATATCACATATTATACAGCGTATGTAGACAATGCCAGTAGCATTCTCGTGTCCTTCATGTGTGACTCACATTCTCCTTCTGCTTGTTGTCGCGATTGAAGTCAGGCAGAATAGCAATAGGGCGGCCATGCACCATGCGTCGCAGCACGTTGTCATTGTACCTGTGCAGAATTGTCCACGATACTGGAGTCAGTGCACTTCCACGTGGGAATCCTGAAGGCGGCCTTAGCAAGTTTCGATCAATGCACAGCAGAGAAAGATGAGATTATGGTTGCTGCAGCGTGAAGCGGCGACAAGAGACCGAGCCTCAGGAAGGAGGATCACACTTTTTTGCCTGATTCTCGTTCACATCCTCCCCGCGCATGGACCGCCACATAGTCACAGAAGGATCCTGCGCCATCAGCACGACTGTGCTCAAGCAGACATCATGCTGGGCAGCAGAGGAAGCATCAGATGGTCAGTCCTGCATGCCTCCTGGGAACCTCGTGAATCTTGTGGACCAGCTAGCTTTAGGACAGTTTGCTCTAGACACACGAAACATTGAAAAACAATCTTAAAAAGATTTCCTGTCAGGTTGCCAGCACCGCTCAGGGCATAACCCCTCAAACAAGGGCATGTGATGCATGCGCTTCGACCAGGTGACACCACACGTACCAAGCAACCCGGTTTTAGATCCAGGAGTGCACTTGAATACACTAAAAAATTTGAGCATTCTCAATGATGGACTTGCTGCATTGCGCTGTCTTTGTCGCGAAAATATTGCTTCCTTCAGTCGGGATACCGGCTAAGGAAGCACGTACCGCGGTCAGCTTCCTCGACATGATCACGGCCGCTGCGGCCACTCCAACTCCAACAGCAGCAAACAATGGGTAGACATCGGGCCGGACCCACCGATAAGCGTGCCTGTGCACTGGCGCCATTTCCTGCCTCGATGGATTCTTCGCTGGTCTTGCCTCTCCTCTTGTAACCTCAATCGGGGTCTGCACAGAACTTTCGATGTCACCCACACGCAATTCTGGCTCGTTGCTCTGTTCAGCAGGCAGATACGGGCCCGATCTTGGAGATCTGTGGCCTCCGCTGCTGACTCAGCTCTCGTGAACGATGTTCCCAAAATAGACATCGCCGAGTGGCATAATCATCACCTGTGCCCAAGCCTCAGAGAGGACTCCTTTATCTGAAAACAAGCAGTCTTGCCAATACGAATCCTTGCGCAGATCCATTAGACGTGCACTTTGACAGAGCAGCAGTTGCAGCACTGAGATCAGTGTATTAAGCCGTGGACGCTTGATCTGCAGTATGGTGGCCAGTACTTCTCAGGAGGCAGTCAGCACTGCTCGCACCTGGTTCCAGCCAAAGAGGGTGCCTTTGTACATCGTGGTTGGCGCGACATTTGCAGGTGCACTGCTTTCCACGTCTAGCTTCTCTGTGGGTGGGCAGTGATTATATTGCCACCGAGTGCGAATGGCAGCAGTGAATCGCCATTTTCAATGCTTCTATTGATATTGTGATAGTATCCTAGACAATTGCTTGACTGGGTTACAGGATCAAGATGCTGACAAGTCACAGGCTTCGCGATGGACAAACGTGCCTTCGTCTCAGATGTTTGCAAAACTCAAGTGTGCTGAGTTGAGCGTGCAACCTGTATGGCTATTAACGTTCATCATGCATTGCAGGTGCAGCATCGTATCTTTGGTGGAACGCAAATCACCCCTCTGCAGAGGGCAGTAGGGCACTGAGAAAGGACCCTCTGGCTGAAGAGAGGAGCACCATGGCAGCAGAGGGTCACGAGCACAAGGAGACAGCCACCCGCAAGCTCTCAAGGTAGCCTTGCTTTCGTGTTCACACCCCCATTGAGAGTCCCACATTTCCTTTCAGGGCTGTTGGGTATCCTCAACAGTGTTCTCTTTCTTTTCTTTTCTTTGCAGTCTCTTTGCAGCGTAGTTTGCTTTCACTGGCCCTGGCACAACAGGCCGCATATCCTCTGATGTGTGCCGTTTATAGCTTGTGATTGTGCCATGCACTCATGGTGACACATTGGTGGTTGTCTGTGCAGGGAGACAGGCATGCACAAGGGCATGGAGAGCCACGGCATCCTGGGAAATGAGACGATGCCCAAGAAGATCGGGGAAGTACTGGGCACCAGGCCTGAGCAGAACAAGTGAGATGCATGCTGCAGCACCAGAAAGATACATCCGAGTGAATCTGTGCAGCAGCTGCAGCTAGACTTTTGCAACATCTTGTGGAAGGAGATTCTGGTGTTCCTGCTGGAGAGCAATTTTTTCCTAGAGTACTACTTCCTGTGCAAGCATGTTGGAGGCCACATGGCTTCCACTGCTCATCAGGCAGGCAAGAGAACTTTGTTATCGTCATCTTAGCTTGTAGGACACTGCAGAGGAGAGACATTGTGCTCTCTGCCCAGCTACTCCTTTTTTGAGCTGTTGTAATGCAAAACGCTTCTTCTGGAAAGGCCATCTCATTGCTGCCGCATGGTCTAAACCAATAAGCTCATCGTGGGTTCTTCAGTGCATGGTGGAAGTATAAGCTACTTTATTGAGAGGTAACGTTCCTTTGCTGTGTACAGTGCATGCTCCAGGCGCACCTTTTCTATTGTTTGGACGTGTATGCAACTGGTGCATGGTCATTATTGGGTTTCTTTGGGGATCTAGATCCTGCTCCGCAACAATGTGTGCCACAGTTTCGGAGTTACTTGTCCCTGTACAGTTCGGTGCACAGCCATATGACGATCCTAGTCAACCTTAGCCAGGGGAAGCAGGCCGACGTTGATCAGAGGCCCCATGGGACTTATTATGCTGGGATTGGCATTGCACAGCTGTGTGGCTTGTGGGCTGGCTAGGGCCTTTGGAGATTCAGAATTGGCCATTGCCATGACGTATGTTGGTCTTGTAAAGCGCAGCTGATCTAAATGACATCTCAATTGATGGGTCATGCATGCAGCCCTCAGGGCTTGTAATCGCACGGCTGGCATCGAATGCATTGCTGGCATGCTCATGAGCGTGCACTCTACCAATTGGCAAGCTCAGCTAAGTTTGGACAGAGGAATACGCACTAAAGCACAGAGGACTAGACACTTAACCTCATGTTGGATTTCAATATAGAAATGAGGAGCTTTCTCACGGATGAATTTACGGAACGCCAGCTGCTGCTCAGATTCTGCATGCTCATGCATGCTTATTCGGCAGTGATTTGGCGCTCGACAGTCTGTACGAACATGATAAGCACGACAAACGTACAAGTTACTGTGCGTCAAATGCTGTGAGAGTGAAGTCTGAACAAGATTACATGCATCTGATCGGCTGCAAATGGGAGGTCCAGATGAGCGACCCGGCACAGCAGAAGCAGCAAGTATGCATACGAGGTACATGCACCCCAAAAGGGTGCCTATATACTTCACGCTAGCAGGAATTTTTACAGGTAAGAATCGAGTTCATCCAGTTGCAAATATTGCAGAAAGACACCACCTGCATCGAAGCTGAAGTTGAGAGGATCCTTCAGCCTCAGCCTTCCGGAACGTTCAACCTATTTTCTTTTCCTGAACGTTTGCCCTTCCCTGTGCTATTGATATCAGCCAGTCAAAAAGAGCGTCTTAAAACAGAAGAACCTGCTCAGTATAATTGCCTGCAGGGCCTGCCTGCACTGCACACTTCATTCCTAATCCTGCCCAAGTCTAAGACTGCTCACCTGACAAGCTATGACTTGGTGATGCGCAGTGTTGACTGCCATCCTGATGCGGCAGCGCATGCTTGACCCAGACAGCACGGGACCTGGAAAGGCCTCCGGTGTCATGGCAGGCTTTGGCCCCTGCCCAACCAGCTTGGAGCAGCAGGCAGCACAGAAGCTCATCAGGTGAGCTTGACCAGTTCTGGTGATCGCCCGCTGTTGGGACCAGAGCAATTTGCACTGAGCAGACATTGGAAAGGTGTTTACTGTGGGCGTCACTACACCGTGCACCGGAGAGCAGGCACTCTTAATTTATTACATGAAGCATGCTTGACAACAGAATCACACCCTGGCATTCAAGTTCTGCTTGCAGCAAATTATGGGGGGAACGTTTGCATGACCTGATATATAGCAGGGCCCTGTGAGGCTGCATAAGTGACACCACAGCATTGAACGGCAAACCAGCTTGCTTTGTACAGTTAATTGACTAAAGAGTTGCACAGGCTGCATGAAAGGATGCGCAGGTCATGCATGCACAAGGCAGGACCCACAGGTTCCTGCCTCGAGTGCAGTCAAGAATGCTGACTCAGCATGTGGGCGCAGTGAGAAGCATGAGGAGCGGAAGCTGATGGGACAGAAAGAGACGCATGGCATCTTGCCCAATGAATGGATCGCCAAGAAGCTGAACGAGTGGCTGGGTCCGCCAGACCCCAAGCCAACCTCACCGCCAATCTACTAGGCACCGCCATGCCTGCTGCCACGTCCAGTGATCATCTGGTAAGTTGTGGCTGCTTCATTACACTCTCATTAGACCGAGTTGATAATGCGACGCACCTGATCCTCATCATGATGGATTGGAAAGGCGTGTAATAACAACAATAATAATAATAATAATAATAATAATAATAATAATAA
>JADEYI010000882.1_pt1 | contig 30066 bp, 35 predicted proteins | sample 8542331 | NCBI WGS metagenome assembly JADEYI01 (sample SAMN16510988, study PRJNA670497) | mine drainage metagenome | isolation source: biofilm near Copperflume 1 | place: Germany: Marsberg coppermine Kilianstollen | collected 2018-02 | reverse complement strand
GGTCAGAGCGGCCAAGGCCGCCTTTCCCGGCGAGCTCAAGCGCCAGCTGGTCGCGGCGATGGCGACCCCGCGATAGCGCGGGTCCTTCCGGCGAGTCACCGTCCCGCGGGCATTTCGCACCGCGAGCTTTCGCAAGAGAGAGACGCTTTCGCACTGCGAACTCACATGTCAGTGATCCTCAGCAAATCCGCCGCTGCCCGTCATTTGGGCGTCCGGCCCAACACGTTGTCGACGTGGATCAAGCGTCGCCATCTATCGGGAACGGCGCTGACCGCCGACGGCCGCATCGATATCGAGGAAGCCGAGCGCCAGCTGGCCGCCCGTCTCGACCACTCCCGCAGCATCGGCAAGGTCGCTGCCGCCGCCGCCGAAAGTCTATCGGTAGAGCAGCCGGGGTTTTTGCCGGCGCCGATCTCGGCGACGCGCGAGATGGCCGAGCTCAAGCTCAAGCAGGCCCGCCGGCTGGAACAGCGCGAGCAGGAGACCGATTTCGAGCGCCTCGGCCGGTATGTGCTGCGGAGAGAAGCCGAACGGGCGCAGACCCGTGAACTGCAGCAGTTCCTCGCGGCCGTCGACCAGCGGCTCCCCGAGCTCGTCGACCTGGTGAAGGCAGTGGATGGCAAGGCCGCCGTCGTGGCGGCGCGGCGCTGGTGGCATGGCCTGCGGCGCCGCGAAGCCGAGGCCGCGTCAGCGCGGGCTGCATCGATGCAGGAATTCACTGCCGACGCCAACAGCGGCATCGAGGTCACCCATGCCGCTTGACGGCACGCATCTGGCCAACCCCGACCGGGTGGCGGCCCTGACGATGGCGACGGTGTTGATGCCGCCGCCACCGATGGATCTCAACTTGTGGGCGACCCAGCACATCATCTTCGGTTCGGACAGCCAGTTCTCCGGCCCCTATGATCCCGCCCGACTGCCGTTCTACCGCCGCATCCTCGAAGTGCTATGCCTCGACGATCCGGCGCGGACGGTCACCGTCAAGGGGTCGGCCCAGGTCGGCAAGACCGTCGTCGCCCAGATCTTCCTCGCCGGATCGCTCGATCTCGACCCCGGCCCGTTCCTCTACGTGCACCCGACCGAGGACAACGCGGTGCGCTGGGCCCGCACCAAATGGCGGCCGATGATCCGCACCACCCCGAGGCTCGGGGACATCTTCGACCTGAAGCAGTCGAAGGAGGGCGGCAACTCGACCCTCTACCAGGAGCGCCGCGACGGCCGCGGGTTCCTGCTGATCAGCGGCGCGAGTTCGGAGGCGTCGCTGAGCATGATCTCGGTGCCGCGCCAGGTGCAGGATGACCTGGCGAAATGGACGACGAACGAGGCGGGTGATCCGGAGTACCAGGCGGAAAACCGCTCGAAGGCGTTCGAGTGGGCGAAGATCCTGAAGCTTTCGACCCCCCTGCTGGCCGAAAGCTGCCGGATCACAAGGGCATTCAAGGCCGGGACGCAGGAGCATTTCCACGTTCCCTGTCCGCATTGTGGCCTCCCGAACCCGCTCCTGCCCGAGAACTTCATCGCCAATATCGACGAAGATCACCCCGAGCGGGCTTGCTTCAACTGTCCGGAATGCGGCGGCGTCATCGAGCAGAAACACCGCGAGGCGATCGTCGCACGGGGCGAGTGGGTCGCAGACAATCCCCGCGCCGGCGATCCGAGTTTTGCGATCTGGGCCGCCTACGCGCCGTTCGAGAGCTGGGAGCGCATCGCCCGGTCCTATCTCGCCGCGAAGGGCGATCCCGCGGCCGAGCAGACCTGGTGGAACGACACCGCCGGACGTGCCTACGAACAGCCCGGCGAGGCGCCGGCCTGGGACGAGCTGAAACAACGCGCGGAGCAGGGCAAGCGGCTGCGCGGCATCGTGCCGATCGGCGCGCTGCTGCTGACCCTGACCCTCGACTGCCAGGACGACTACATCGATGGCGTCGTCGTCGGCTGGGGATCGAACCTGCGCCGGTGGGTGATCGACCGCGTCCGCGTCGAGGGGCACATTTCATCGCCGGAGACCCGTGCGGAACTCAATGCCCTCGTCGAGCATGCGTGGCCGACGGTTCTCAAAACCCGGCGCCGGGTGGACCTTACCGGAATCGACGCCAATGCCTGGACGGACGACGTGTTTGACTGGGCCAGCACCTTTCCGAAGGCGCGTGTCGTCATGCTCCGCGGTGTATCCGGGGATGCGGCATCCAGCCTTGCCCTGGTGCGCAAGGAACGGCGCCGGGACGGCAAGGTCGTCAAGTATCAGGGGAGGTTTTTCAACGTCGGTGTCAACGGTTTGAAGGGCGGTCTCTACAAGTTTTTGAGCGTCGCCGATCCCGATATCCGGGGTTATGTCGATTTTCCGGCCGGCCTCGAAGACGATTACTACGAGCAGTTGACCGCCGAAAAGCGGACCGCGGTTATCGACCGCAAGGGATTCACCACCTATCAATGGATCAAGCCCCGAGCGGCGCGCAACGAACAGCTCGATGTCATGGTCTATGCCGAGGCATTGGCGATGAGACTTGGCTGGCGCGTCCATACCCCGGTGCAATGGGCCGCGCTCGAAGCCGAGCGCGAGGTCGCTGGCGTGCATAACGCTTCGATGCAATCGGACCTGTTCGCCGCCGCGGCGCCGAAGACGGAACCCGCCGATCTCGCGCTGCCAATTGGCAGTCGACAATCGCCTGTCATGGAGGCAAGGCCCGCGGCCGGCCGCCGGCGAGGCTCCAGCATCCTTCAGGGGCTCTGATGTTCCGATCCGATCGCAGCCTACTGGCCGGAATGAGCACGGTCGCGCTGCAGGCGGCATTGTCGTCGGCGCAGACCGCCTATCTGACGCTGTCGAGCGGGACCAATACGGCATCTGTGTCCCTGGCCTCCGGCGAGGTCACACGCACCGTCACCTATCGCCAGACCGATCTGGGATCGCTCGCCGCGCTGATCCAGCTGTTGCAGGCGCAGCTCGGGCTCGTTACCAGGCCGCGCCGCGCGCTGGTGCCCTTCGGATGACGATCCTCGATCCGTCCGGCCAACCGATGAAGGCGTCACCCACGCTTCCGGCATCGCCGCGAGGCGCGCTGGTAGGCGATCGGCCACGCTATCAGGCCGCGCTGTATGGCGGATCGTTCACGCCCTACGATGCGGCCGATCCCTGGAACCGGGACATGGCCGGGTGGAACGCCTGGCTCGGGTCGCCCGATACGGAGATCAATCCGTATCGCAACCTCTTGGTCGCGCGCATCCGCGACTTGGTTCGGAACGACGGCTGGGCTTCCGGCGCCGTCACGAAACTGGTCGATGCGGTCGTCGGCGGCCATGTCCGCCTGATCGTCGCGCCCGACCTCGGCTATCTGCGGCAATTTTCGACGCGGTTCGACGAGGTATGGGCGGCGGAATATGCCGAGGTCGTCGAGGCGCGCTGGCGCAGCTGGGCCGACGACAACAACAAGTGGTGCGATATCAGCCGGCGTCTCGATTTCTCGGGAATGTCCGCGCTTGCGTTTCGTCACCGCCTGATCGACGGCGACGAACTGGCGATTTCGCATTGGGAACCGGAACGGATGGGTGCCGGGCGGGCGCAATATGCGACCGCGATCCAGGTCGTCGATCCCGATCGGCTGTCGAATCCCTACATGGTGCCGGATCGGCACTTCCTGCGCGGCGGCGTCGAGATCGATCGCTTCGGGGCATCGGTCGCCTACCATATGCGCCGGGCGCACCAAGCCGACTGGTTTGTGCCGGAATGGGCCTATGTCTGGGAGCGGGTCGACCGCGAAACACCGTGGGGCCGGGCGATCGTGATCCACGATTTCGATCACGATAGAGCAGCCCAGCATCGCGCCGTTGGCGGCGTATTGAAGCCGGTCGTCGGGCGGCTGCGGATGCTGGGTCAGTACGATTCGACCGAGATGCAGGCCGCGGTCGTAAATGCCGTCCTCGCCGCCTACGTCGAGAGCCCGTTCGATCATTCCCTGCTGGCGGAAGGACTCGAGGGCGCGACGGACGAATTGCGGCGGCAGATGATGCCGTACCAGACCGATCGGGCGGCTTTTCACCGCGGGCAACCTCTGCAGCTCAATGGCGCGCGGATCCCGCTGCTGTATCCGGGCGAGAAGATCGGTACGCTGACAGCCACGCGGCCGGCAACGAATTTCGCCGAGTTCGAGGGCGCGGCCTTGCGCAACATCTCGTCGGCGATCGCCGGCCTGGCCTCGCCGCAGGTCTCCGGTAACTGGGCGGACGTCAATTATTCCTCGGCCCGCGCCGCGCTGCTCGACGCATGGAAGAGCATGTCGCGGATGCGGCGTCAGCACACGCGAGGGTTCAACACGCCGATCTATGCAAATTGGCTCGAGGAGGATTTCGATCGCGGCGAATTGCCGTTGCCGAACGATGCGCCTGACTTCATCGAGGCACGCAATGCCTATTGCGGTTGCCGGTGGATGGGACCGGGTCGCGGCTGGGTCGATCCGCTGAACGAGCGTCGCGGCGCCGTGCTCGGCCTCGATGCCGGGTTCTCCACGCTCGAATCCGAATGCGCCGAACAGGGCCTCGACTGGCGCGAGGTGTTGCGCCAGCGCGCGATCGAATACCGCGAATTCGAGCGGCTTGGTCTGCCGCACCCGACCTGGCAGAGCGCCCAGGACGACGCAACCACGGCGGCGGCATCGCCGGAAGCAAAGTGATGGCACGCTCCCCTTCCGAGACAAAGCGTCTCGATATCAATCTGGCGCGACCGGTCGAGGAGCAGATACGGCCTCCCGAACCCGCGCCGGAATTGAGGGTCGACGACCTTCCGGCGGCCCTCAGGGCTAAGTTCGGCACCGCGGTCATGGGCTTTTCGGGTCACGCGGCCGACCGGGTCTTCAATCAGAAATGACCGGCTTCCCCTTTCTGGCGCAGCGGCTGTTCAACACCCCGCTGATCATCCGGCCCGAAAAGGCGGAGGTCGTCGTTGCCGCCCTGGCGGAACGGCTGGGCATCACGCGCCTCGCCCGGGCCAATGGTGAGTTTGCCGCGCTTGACGAATTCGATCATGGCGCGCCGGGCGGCGAGGTCGGCTACGTCGTCATGGACGGGATCGCGGTCGTTCCTGTCGCTGGGACGCTCGTACAGCGATGCGGATCGCTGCGGCCTTACAGCGGGATGACTGGCTACAACGCGATCGGCCACAACGTCATGACCGCGCTGGCCGACGACCGCGTCAAGGCGGTACTGCTCGATGTCGACAGCCCCGGTGGCGAGGTCGCCGGCTGCTTCGATCTCTGCGACGCGATCTATGATGCCCGCGGGAAGAAACCGATCTGGGCGGCGCTGAACGAAAGCGGCTATTCGGCGGCCTATGCTCTCGCGGCGGCCTGCGATCGGATCACGATTCCGCGGACCGGCGGGGCCGGATCGATTGGCGTCGTCTGCATGCACGTCGATTGGAGTCGCGCGATCGACGATTCCGGTCTCACCGTGACCTTTATCCAGGATGGGGATCGCAAGACAGACGGCGCGCCGGAAAAGCCGCTCTCAGCGGAGGCGCTCGCCGATATCCAGGATAAGGTCTCGCGCTGCGCCAGTTTGTTTCGCGGTTCGGTCGCGCGCTACCGCGGCGTTCCGGAAGCAAAAATCCGCGACCAGCAAGCCGGGACCTTCATGGGCGCCGATGCGGTGACCCAGTTCCTCGCCGACGCGGTAATGCCGATCGACGAGGCTTTTGCCGAGCTGCGCGAAAGCGTCGCCTGATCCTTACTTCTTTTTTGAGGGGAGCAGTCACCATGAGCCTCGCGGCCCGTGTCAGCGGTTTTTCGTTCAATCATCTGATGGGCCTCGGCGGGCGGCCGAAAGCCGGCAAGCGCGCGGAGGATGACGAGGAAAAGCGTCGCCCCGAGGACGAGGACGATTCGGGGAAGGGACGTCGCGCCGAAATCGACGACGAGGATCAGGGTCGCCGAGACGATGACGACGATGATTCGGGTAAAGGCAAGCGCGCCGAGGATGACGAGGACGGCGAGCAAAAGGCCAAAAAGCGCGCCGACGTCGAGGATGGCGACGAGGATGGCGACGAGGACGACGACGAAGAGGAGATGAAGAAGGCGCGGGCCGCCGGCTTCGGTCCTGCCCTCGCCGCCGCCCGCCGCGCCGAGCGCCGCCGCGTCGGCCGCATCTGCTCGCACGCCGCCGCGGCCGGGCGCATCGCGAGCGCGCTGCACCTTGCCTGCAATACCCGGCTATCGGCCAAAGAAGCGGTCGGCCTTCTCGGGACGGTTCCGACGGCGGAAAAGCCCCGCAATTCGGCGCTGGCGGAGGCAATGTCGCGCGTGCCGCAGCCCGCCCCCGGCGGAAATGACGGCACGCCGGCGACGCCGGCGCATGCCCTTGCGGCCGCCGGCAAGCGCATGGCCGAGGCGATCGCGGCCCGCAAGGCGAAGCACCGGTAATTCCGCCACAACACCTTTCCGAGGAAGGAATTAAGTCATGCCGATTGACGGCTTTCCGATCATCGTGCAGTCGCCGCGCCAGGAAAGCGCGGTCCTGAAATGGATGCTCGACAATTTCGTGTCGCGCCAGGACGTGACGATCAACAACATCGGCGGGGGCGCCGATCTCGTGATCGAGGTCGGGACCGTCATGGGCAAGCGGTCGATCGGCACGCCCTCGAGCGCCGCCGGCGCCAATACCGGCACCGGCACGTTGACGGGGCTCGCGGTTCATGCCGGGAGCACGACCGTCAAGGTCGGAGCCTATGTCGCCAAATGCATCGCCGCGGCCGTCAATTCGGGCACGTTCGAGTTGATCGATCCTGCCGGCCGGCTGATGGCTCAGGTCGTCGTCGGCGCCGCGGTCGCCGGCCCCGATCTCGATTTCACGATCAACGACGGCGCCACCGATTTCGCTGTCGGCGACACCTTCACGATCACGGTCCCGGCAGGCGACGGAACCTTTGTTCCGGTCAGCGCGACCGGCATCAATGGTGAGGCGACCGCCGCAGCGGTGCTGGTGCAGCGCGCCCTGATCGCGGCCGGCGTCAACGACGACGGCAATGTCGTTGGCAACGATGCGGTCGTGCTCGAACCCGCGCTGCTGTGGCCGAGCGGCGCGACGGCGACGCAAATCGCCAATTGGGAGGCGCAGCTGCTCGCCAACCAGCGCATCCGGACCACTTCGCAGGTCTGACCCCACTCCCTTTGTTTGCGGCCGGCGATCGGCCACAGCCCTTCGTTTATGGAGACTTGAGCAATGGCCAATTTCCCGGTCGGCAACACCCAGGATTCGGCGATCGTCTTTCCCTATACCGCGCTCGACCTCACCAGCCAGATCGACATCCTGCCCAATCAGTGGGGGATGATCGACGAGATGGGGATGTTCGAGGAAGTCGGTGTCGACACGACGGTCGTCGAGATCAACTACCGCGACAGCTTCATCAATCTGATGTCGTCGGCCGAGCGCGGCCCGATCCCCCAGGCGGTGACGATCGACGACGAGGGGGCGGTCTTTATCAAGGTCCCGCACTTCCCGGACACCGATCTGATCACCCCGCGCGACCTCGAAAACCGCTGGGCTTTTACGCCCGGCGAGGCACTGCCGCGCCGTCGTCGCACCCTGGAGGACGAGCTCATGCGTCGGCTCGCCAAGATCGCGCTGCGGCATGATCTCATCCTCGAATACATGCGGATGGGCGCGCTCAAAGGCAAGATCATCGACGGCAAGGGCAAGACTCTGATCGATCTGTTCAACACGTTCGGTGTGACCCAGAAGATCTTTACCTTCAAGTTCAGCGATGTGAATTTCCAGCCGCTGCCGCTAACCTACGACGTCGCCCGATATGTCGAGCTGAACCTGCATGGCGACGTTTCGGATGGCGTCGAGGTTCTGTGCGACCCTGGCTTCTTCAACGCGCTGATCATCCATCCCAACGTCGTCAAATACTGGCTGAACTGGCGCGACGCGGCGATCGCGCGCGGCGACAATCGGCGGCGCTTCACCTTCGGATCGGTAACGTTTATCGAGTACAATGCACAGACTCCCACCTCTCCCCTCGGCGGTCTCGTCCAGCAGCAATATAATTTCGCCGAGGTCAATACGAACGCCACGACCGCGGAGGGCAACAATACCCTGCATTTCGCCGCGGGCGCGGTGCCGGCCGAAGTCGGCGCGGGGTGGCTGGTCTCGGATTATACCAACCAAGCGGCGATCGCGGCCGGTGCGACCGTCGTATCGGTGACCAGCACCACGGTGGTGATGAGCGCCAATGCAGTGGCGGCCTCCGGCGGCGTCGGCAATGGCGACCAGATCGTGTTCCAGCCGCCCAACATGACCCGGTTTATCGAGCCCAATACCGGCTACGGGTTTCCGTCCGGGACACGGGAGACGTTCCGCACCTATTACGCGCCACCGTTCACTGTGCAGAACATCGCCGACATGGGAATGAGGCGGTTCGTCTCCCCGAAAATCCTCGATCACGGCCGCGGGGTCGAGCTGTTCAGCGAGTCCAATCCGTTGCCGATCTGCCGCCGGCCGAACGTGCTGGTAAAACTGCAGACCGCCTGATCGTGATCCCGCGGTGACTGTCGATTTTGACATGGCGGCGCAGGCGGCAATCACCGCCTTCGCCGAGACAGTGACCTACACGCCGCTGGGCGGATCGCCGGTCGCCGTCCAGGCCGTGTTCGATCGACCGTTCCTCGATGCGGACCTATTGCGCGGGTCGGATATCGCCACCTCGCAGATCTGGGTGACCGTGTGGCTCGCCGATCTCGGGGCAATTTCGCCGGCTCAGGATGATGGCGTCGCGGCCCGCGCGACCAATTACATCGTGCGCGAGGCGCGGCCCGACGGCCAGGGCATGGCGCGCCTGCTCCTCAACGAGGCGCCGTGAGCGCATTGCGCGGACAATTGCGGGATCTCGCGGTCAATGCGCTCCTCGCCGCGGGAACCCTGGCGGGGACCAACGTGTTTCGCTGGCGCGACACCGCGACGACGCCGGCGACGATGCCGAACGTCGCCGTCCGCACGCCCAGGGAGGCAAAGGAAGACGAGACCGACGGCAACGGGCCGCCGCGGTTCACGACGACGACCTGGCTCGAATGCCGCTGCCAGGTCGACAACACCGATGCCGTAAAGGCCGAGGCCGATCTGGAAACCCTCGTCGACCAGGTCGAGGATGTGATCCTCGGGATCGTCGTCGGGCCTCCGCAATACGTCAAACGGGTCTCGGCGGTCGATTACGAAATGGAATTATCGAGCCAGGGCGCGCGGCATTTTGGCGAGGCCATTCTGCGCTTCGGATTCGAGTACCGCGAGAGCTACAGCCCGACATTGACGGCCAGTCTGAAGACCGTCGCGATCACCGTGGCACCGGCGGCATCGCCCGCGCTGGTCCTGGTGACAACGGGCGCGACGGCAGCCGGCGGCGCCGTCCTGTCATTTGGCACGGGGAATGTGCCGGCGACCGTCGTTCCCGGTCTCGCCGTCGGCGATCTCACCGCGGGGGCGATCGCGATCGGGACGATCGTCGCGAGCGTCAATCTCGCCGCGGGAACGGTAACGCTAAACGCCAATGTCATCGCTCCGGGCGTCGCGCTCGGCGACAGCATCGTCTTCGCCGGGCCGATACAGGCCCAGGCCGATATCATCATCCCGAGTTGAGCGGAGGGAGCATGTATTACGTCAAGCCCCGTCACGTGGGCGAGGATGGGTTCGGCATGTTCGACCCCGACCGTCGGGACCGACTCCCGGCAAATACGTGGCGCGCCGTGCCCCCCAATACCTATTGGAGCCGCGCGGCGGCCGCGGGGGACGTGTTCCTCCGCTTCGATACCCCGCCCGCTCAAGAAATCGAGGGCTATGTCGCGCCAGAACCGGCGCCGGCCCGCGCAAGGAGGAGTGACGGCTGATGGCGATCCCGATCCCGAACCTGCCGTCCGATGTCCGCGTTCCGCTGTTCTATGCGAGCGTCGACCCGAGCCGCGCCAATACGCTTCAGCAGAGCCATTCGGCCCTGCTCGTCGGGCAGATTACGCCGGCTGGGTCCCTGACTCCGGCGGCGCCGATCAGCACGGTGGTCAATGCCATAACGGCCTCCGGCAGCGCGGTGCTGCATTATGCGAGCGGGCCCGATCCGGGGATTAAGCCGGGCCAGGTGGTCACCGATTCGACCTCTGCCGCCGTCATCCCGGCCGGAACGACGGTACTCTCCGTCGACCCGACCGCGCACACGGTGACGATGAGCCAGAACGCGACCGGCGCCGGGGTCGGAAGCGCCGATACGATCGTCTTCACGACCCCGTTCGTTCCGGCGCCGCAACTGGCGACGTCGAAGGCGACGGTCGTCGGGCTCGCCGGAAACGGGGCGCAACTCGCCCGACTCTACGACTATTTCCGCAGGAACAATCTCGGCACGACGGTCTATATCCTGGGCATCCAGGACGATTCCGGAGCGGTCAAGGCGGCCGGGACGATCGATGTCTCCGGCACGCCGACGGCACCCGGAACGATCGCACTCTACATCGCCGGGATGCTGGTCCCTGTGCTTGTCACCGCGGCGATGACCGCCGCGCAGATCGCGTCGGCGATGAACACCGCAATCAATGCCGCCGGCGATCTGCCGGTGACCGCAACGGTCGGCAGCACCAGGGTCATCGTCACGGCCAAGAATGCGGGCTTGGCCGGGAATGATATCGACATCCGCAAGAACTATTTCGGGGCCGCGAACGGCGAGACCGATGTCGCCGGCGTTGCCGTCACGATTACCGCGATGTCGGGCGGGACGACCAATCCCTCAACCGGGCTCACCGCCGCGCTCGCGACGCTGCCGGAAACCGCTTACGATTACGTGATCCATGCCTATACCGACTCGCCCTGCCTCAATGCAGTGCAGGCGTATTCCTCCGATGTCTCGGGGCAATGGAGCCCGGTCAAGCAGCTCTATGGTGGCGGCTTTACCGTCGCACTGAAGACTTTGGCGAACCTTCAGACCCTTGGCCTCGCGAGGAATGACCCGCACCACACGATCGCCGGGATCTACGATTGCCCGACCGATGGCGCGGCGATCGCGGGAGCCTTGGGCGGCTTCGTTGCGAACACGCTGGCGACCGATCCCGCGGTTCCGGCGCGGGATGTGGCGCTGATTGGCATATTGCCGCCGCCGGAGGCCAGCCGCTTCCAGTTCGTCGACCGCAACACCCTGCTGTGGTCGGGGATCTCGACCTTCAAGACCATCGGCGGCCAGCTGCTCGTCGAGCGGCTGATCACGACCTATCAGCTCAACACCTTCGGTTCGCCAGATAATTCGATGCTGTCGGTCGAGAAGATGTTCACCCTGGCGGAGGGGCTGCGGCTGCTAAAGGGCCATGTCGAGAGCAATTTCGGCCGGGCCAAGCTCGCCGATGACGGCACCCGTCTCCCGCCCTCGGCAGGCGTCGTCACGCCACTTACCATCAAGGCGGACATGATTTCTTTTTACGATGCCGAACTGGTCAATAAGCGTGCCTGGTTTCAGGACACGTCGGACTTTGCCAAGGGACTGGTGGTCGAGCGCAACGCGAGCGACCCCGACCGCCTCGACGTCTTGTGGGACGGAATCGTCATCGACCAGCTCAACGTCTTCGCCCTCCTGGCCCAGTTCCGCCAGGTCGGCAGCAATCCCTGAGCGGAAGGGTAGAGCATCATGGCCTTGATCGCCGAAAGCAACCCGATTGCCGGGACGGCCTTTGTTACCCGCAACGGCGTCACCCTGCGCGTCGCCGGCGCCGCGTCCTATCGGGTCGCCAATGTCGAGCGCGAGAGCAAGACCGGCATGTCCGGGGTGTACGGGTTTATCGAGAAGCCGATCCCCGGCTTTATCGAGATCGACGTCGTCGACGCAGGCGATACCGAGGTCGGCAACCTCGCCAATGCGGTCGCTGATACCGTTGTCCTCGAACTGACCAACGGCAAGATCGTCACCGGAACCAGCCTGTGGACGACGACGGCGAGCGAGCCGAACGCGGCGAACGGCGAGTTCAAGGTGCGCTGGGAAGGCGGCTCGATCCGCGAACTCCTGGCGGCGTGAGGACGATAGACGATGGAACCGAACGAACCGCTCGTCCTGACCCTCACCAGGCCGATATCGCTGGGGGATCAGACATGGGACACATTGACCGTGCCTGAGCCTACGGTCGATCAGCTGATCCAGGCGCGGCGCGCTGGCGGCGACGAAATCGAAATCACTCTCCGTCTGATCTCGCTTGCCGCTTCAGTGCCTGTGGCGGCGCTGAAAAATCTCGGCATGAGCGAATACTATGCGATTGATCGCTTCATCATGGGTTTTATTCGACCTGGGCCGCAGATGGCTCAGGACTCTGCGCGGAACTAGCCGCTTGGCGCGGCTGGCCGCCCTCGGAAATCAAACGCATGACAATCAGCGAGATCCTGTGGTGGATCGAGCAAGTCCGGCGGCTGCGGTAGCCTGATGGCCGATAGCAAATTTGCCGTCGCGATCTCGGCCGAGGACCAGTTCACCACCGTCCTGAAGCGGATCGAAAAAAACGCCGACGAGCTGTTCAAGCGCATCGGCAAGAGGGCATCGAACACTACCACGGATATCGGCCGCGGCGCGGTCGAGGCCGGAAAGAAGCTGAACGAGGCATTCGCGCCGTGGGGCCGGCTCTTCGGCCTGGGCGGGCTCGCTGCTGGGGGGCTTGGGTTCGCCGCCGCTGCGGAAGGAATGTATCGCTTCGGCCAGAGCGCCAATGAACTATCCCGATCCTCCGCGCGCTTTGGCGTCTCGACTGAGCTCATGCAGCGCTGGCGTGGCGCGGCGCGGCTGGCGGGTCTCGATGCCGTGGCGGCGACCGGCGCGATCGGCAACCTGAATCGGGTGCAGTTTGAGGCCGAACTGGGACAGAACCCGGCGGCGCTGGCCATGTCGCGGGCGCTCAACCTCAATCTGCAAGAGAAGCCAGACAAATTCCTGCGCGATTTTTCGAAATCTATCCAGGGTCTCGCCCCGGCAGCGCAGATCAGGGCAGCGGGCGCCTTCGGCCTCGAAGGGCTGATCGATCTACTCCGCGATCCGCAGAAGCTCGACGAATTCATCCGCCAGTGGCAGCGGATCGGCGGCCTGAACGACAAGCAGATCCAGCAGGGGAACGAGCTCTATCGTTCGATCAGCGGGGCCGAGATCGCTACCAGCAAATTTGCCGATACGCTGGCTGCAGAGCTGAGCCCCACGCTGAAGCCGATCATCGACAGCTATAGCGAATGGCTCGCCGATCTCGAGAAGAGCCCCGCGGCGATGGCGGCGGTCGAAACCGGCGCCGGGGTGCTTGCCACAGTCTTTGGCGTGACATTGGTGTCGGCTGTGGGCAGGGCAATCGCTTCGCTCAACGCATGGTGGGCCCTCCCCGCAGTACGGTTCCTTGCGGGGCGGGTCGGCCTCGCAACAGGAATAGGGGCATTCATTGCCACGATGTGGCCCGGGACTGCGAATAAAGGCGAAGACAAAGCCATAAAAGATCACCCGGAACTTTATCCTGGAGCGCCGACAACAGATGTCGACAAGCTGACGCCGCAGCAGGCGCAGCAGGCGCTCGACGAGGGTTATGCGATCCCCGACGATCTGCGCGCGAAATTGCGCCGTCGGGCGCGGGGTGAAACGGTCGGACCGCAGGGCAATGGGGGCACCGGGGGGCCGCAGATCACCGGCGACCGCGCGCAGAATGCAGCCATCGTCAGGGATCATCTGCGAGCAAGGGGTTGGACCGAGGCGGCGATCCGCGGGGCACTCGCCAACGGCATCGTCGAAAGCGGGCTCGCCGCCTGGGGCAAGCCCGGCGCGGCCGGGGAGCGCGGCATCTGGCAGTTCCATCCGAGGTCTCACCTGCCGGCCTATTCGCGCTATGCGGGGCTGCGCGACCAGCCGTTGTCGGATGTCGGCACCCAGACGGATTACATGGCCGATTGGGTCGAGCGCCACATGCCGAGCTATCCGCAGGCGACCAGCGATCGGTCCGCGACGGACGATTTCATGCGCCGTTTCGAGGCGCCGGCGAACCCGGCGCCGGGGTCCCGCTGGGGCGCGCTCGATCGCATTCCCGCCCCTGAGCGTCCCGCGCAACAGCAGGATGCCGGCGGCCGCCTTCCAACCATGTCGGCAGATTATATTTTCGGCCCGAACGCGAAACGCCCGGCGATCGGCGGTCAGCGGCCGGATCCAGAACACGGGGTCTATTGGCAAGACCCAAAACAGGGCGAAGCGGATCGCGTCGCAGCGGGATGGAACACGCGGCACGAGGTGACGATCCGCATCCCGAATGCCCCGCCTGGCACTCGCGCCAACATCACCGGCGCCGAAGGCCCAGCGAATGTCGGGGTGCGCGTCGAATATATGATGCCGCCGACCTGAGCCATGCCGACAAAGTTCCAGCTCAATCTTCAGCCCGCGTCGTTTCGCGGGGTGCCGTTCGAGGTCGTCAACGACCGGATCGGCGCCGGCCGGCGGGTTGCGGTGCACGAGTACCCGTTCCGCGACATGCCTTATGCCGAGGATATCGGGCGGCGGGCGAGACGGATCCCCGTCACCGGCTATGTCATCGGCGACGACGCGCCGGCACAGGCTCAGAGCCTGCTCGATGCCTGCGAGCAGAAGGGTCCCGGGATCCTGGTCCTGCCCACGATGGGCATGTTCCAGGTCCTTTGCGCCAGCAGCGAGAGCGAGGAGCGCTGGGATGAGCAGCGCTATGTCGAGTTCCGCATCGAGTTCGTCGAGGCGGGCGAGCTGCTCTATCCGTCCAGCGCAAAGGACAGCCAGGACACGACCGCCAGCGCGGCCGACAATGCGGCCGGGGCGGCTTCCCAGGACTACTCTAACGGCCCGAGCGGCGATACCGCGATGGCGCCCAGGGCTTTCAGCAGCCGTGAGGACGCCGAGGGCTACGCCCTTGACACCGGCAAACCCGCCGTATTCCGTAATGACGGTGGCGGGGCAACGCTGATCAATCCCGGCACGAATAGCCTCTCGTCTGCACCAAGCCAGAGTGAAGCCTTCAACAATGCGGTCGCGACTGGCCAGCCCACGGCCTATTCCGTCAATGGCGGCAAGACCGTCGGCATAGTCTATCCGCCGTCATGACGATTGCCGCCGCCACCCGCGATGAGGCCTTGGCGCCGGTTGTCTCGGCCTTCGCCGCGCAAGCGCTGTCATCGGTCAAGGATGCGACCGCGGTCTTCCGCGTCGTCTATGGGCTCGACGACGGCAACTACTATGGACGCTATGCGGTCAACCAGTACCCGCTCCTCGGATTTGCCGCGCGCAATACCAGCGTCGCCGGATTGACCGCACAAGGCGTCTCCTATCGCGCGGCCGTGCAAAACGCGATCGCCTGGACCGGCTCGGTGGTCACAGACCCGGCGCAGTTTCCCCTGGCGGTCCTGGCGCTGCTGGGAACCGTGCGGCGGGCCTGCGCAAACCCGGCGGACGCATTGCGCATCCTGGCATCGCTCGCCGGCCTGACGGTCGCGGTGAATTTCGGGATCGATGGACTGGGCGCCGAGATGAACCGGCTCGCCGCGGATGGCGCAGTGCTGTTCCGGCGGGCGGCGGCGATCTCGCTGGCGCGGGCGAGCGCCGATTACGTGCCGACCTCGCAGCAGGACGCCGCCGCGGTACAGGCTCAGGTCGGCGATGTGCTCGACGCCGTGGCGATCGAGGCCGCTGATCGGTTCGAAGACGCCAGCTTTGCGGCGCTCGACCGGCTGCGGGTCGCCGTCGTCAACGATCTGCAGCGGCGCGGCGCGAACCTCGCGCCGGTCGTGATCCGCGAGCTTCCCGAGCCGGCGCCGGCGGAGGCAATCGCCTACCGCCTCTATGGCGATGCCTCACGGGCCGGCGACCTGGTCGCCCGGAACGACCCGCCGCATCCCGGCTTCCTCCCGCTGCAGATCGAGGCCCTGGCGCCATGAAGCAACCGAAGATCAAAGGCGTGAAGATCAAAGCTGTGTCCGATCATGCCGACGTCCCGATTGAAATGCCCATTCGGGAGGCGACGATCAGTCAATACGCAGATGACACCTGGTCGGCATTTGTGCCTGACAAACAAGGCGAAATGGGGACTGGTCTCACTCGCGGGCCTTCGTTGGAGAAAACCCTGGATTTTGTTCGGGAACTGCTGCTTCGCCAATGATCCGCCCCGAGGACGAGGAACTGACGATCAGGACCGGCGGGAAAACCCTCGGCGGGTGGACCGAGGTGCGCGTGACCCGTGGGGTCGAGCGGCTGCCGTCGGATTTCGAGATCACGCTGACCGAGAAATATCCCGGCCAGGCGGCGCAAGCGATCGTCGAGCCCGGCGCCACCTGCGAGGTCATGTTATCGGGCGACAAGATCCTGACGGGATTTATCGACCGCTATATGCCCGGCTACGATCGCGGCAACCACACTGTCAGGATCATCGGCCGGTCGACGACCGAGGATATTGTCGATTGCTCGGTCGATACCGACGCGCTGGGCGGCTGGGAAATCCATACGGGGACCGTGCGCCAGGCCGTCGAACGACTGATCAAGCCCTACAATGTCACGCTGAAAATGCCGGATGGCGATGCGGACATTCCGACGGGCTCATTCTTTTCGGTCTACCCCGGCTATCCCTGCTACGCGCTGATCGAGGAGATGGCGCGCGCGGTCGCTATGATCGTGTGGGACGACGCGGACGGCAATCTGATCATCTCCAAGGGCGGCACGGCCGGCCGGGCCGGCTCGGCGCTGGTCGAGGGCATCAACGTCGAGGCCGCGAGCGGCCTCTATGGCATGGATCAGCGCTTCTCCCGGTATCTGGTGGCCATGCAACAGGCCAATAACATCACGGGGCACCTCGACGCCTGGGGCGAGGCGAAAGATGTCGGCGTCAAGCGCAACCGGCTGAAAGTCATCCTTCCCGAGGCGCCGTTCACCATTCAGTTTGCCCAGCTCCGCGCCGATTGGGAACGCGCCTGGCGCTTCGGGCATTCACGTCGCGCAGCCCTAACCGTCACCGGCTGGCGCGACGGCAACGACAAGCTGTGGCAGCCGAACTCGATGGTCTCCTGCCAGCTTCCGCGGCTGAAGATCGCCGAGGACCGGGTGATCAGCGAAGTGACCTGGTACAGGGGCGAGCGGGGCACGCTGAGCTATCTGACCGTCATGGAAAAGCAGGGGCTCACGCCGCGGCCGTTCCTGCCGATCAATCCGCTGGGGCCGAACGCGGGCACGGTGACAACCGAGACGACGAATCAGGTGGTGGGCCCCTGATGCACGACCCGTTTGCGCGGGTGCATGCCGACCGCGCCTGGTCGCGCATGCATAACATCGTCGGCCGTGTGACCCTGCCGCTGGGCGACGATAGCGGCCAGGTCCAGCTTCACCAGATCGAGGGTTACACTGGCGAATTGCGCAACCAGATGCAGCGGTTCGGCGAATATGGTTTCGCCTCGATGCCGCTGCCCGGAGCCAAAGGGGTCGCGCTTTACCAAGGCGGCCACCGGGGATTTCCGACGATTGTCGCGACCGAGGACCCGCGATATCGACCCAAGGGCCTGCAGCCAGGTGAGAGCGGGCTCTACATCATCGATGGCGCCGACGGAAATGGCGGAGGCGGAACCGTGCGCTGGCTGCTCAAAGGGGCGCTGGGCTGGTTCGCCAATCTCTTCGGCAAGACGATCAACGTCGGAGCGTCGGGCGACACGGATTTGATCCAGCTCACCGGCACCACGATCACGATCGGGACCGCCGCGGATACGACGACACTGACCCTGCGCTCGAACACCAACATCAACATCGTCTCGTCGGGAAATATCAGCCTCAACGCAACGGGAGCGCTCAACCTGACCGGCGGCAGCGGCGATATCACGATCGGCGGCATCACCTATGCTCGACCTTAGACTGGTCTGGGACCCGCGGAACGGCCGCGCCGACATCCAGCTGGCCAGCGGCCAGCCGGATATCAGCCGGGTCCTCGAAACCTGGGTGATCGTCTCGCTGTTCACCGACCGTCGGGCCGAACCGTCTGATCTGCCGCCCTGGGCGAACAATGATCCCAGGGGATGGTGGGGCGACACCTATCTCGCGCTCGACAAACCGGGCGACAGGATCGGGTCGCGGCTGTGGCTACTCGAACGCGCGAAGTCGGACGCGAAGCTGCCCGGCCGGGCGCGCGCATACATCCTCGAAGCCCTGCAATGGATGGTCGACGATCGCATCGCCGGCGCGGTCGACGCGGTCTGCACCTTTCCGAATGGCGACAGGTCCCGGCTCGACACGGTCGTCACCATTAGCCGGCCGGACCGCACCCGGCTGAGCTTTCGGTTTGATTCCCTCTGGCAGGAACTGACCCTGGCCGCCTGATGCCCTTTGCCCGCGACAGTTTTACGACGCTCCGGCAGAACGCGCGTGCCGATATCGCCGCGCGGCTGCCCGGCAGCGACCCGTTCGTCCGCCGCTCACCGCTCGGCGTCCTGGCGGATGTGATAGCGAAGTTCCATGACCTTCAGATGGGCTATCTCGACTGGCAGAGCCACCAGGCGGTGCCATTTACCGCGCGCGGAGAATATCTCGAAGGCTGGGCCGCGCTGCGCAATGTGAGCCGCGCGGCGGCGGTTCAGGCAACAGGAACCGTGGCGATCGCCGGGGCGTTGCCGGGCCGGTCGATCGTCGCGGGCGGTCCGCAGTTGGTGCGGAGCGACGGCGCGATCTTTGCGGTCACGGCCGGCGCGGTCACCGCGGGAAACGGCAGCGCGACTATTTCCGTTATCGCGATCGAGGCGGGGGCGAAGGGCGACTGCGACGCAGGGACGGTATTGACCTGGGCGACGCCGATCGACGGTGTACCGCCGACGACAACCGTGGTCGCGATCGCCGGTGGCGCCGATATCGAGAGTGACGACGACCTGCTGCTGCGCAGCAACCAAGCCTGGGCCAATCCTCCACAAGGCGGCGACCTCGACGACTATGTCAAATGGGTCTTCGACTCGGTGCCGTCGGTCACGCGATGCTGGGCCGGCGGTCCTGCAATCATGGGCCCGGGTACGGTGGTCGTATATTTCATGATCGACGACCTCAGCCATGCGAACGGCCTGCCGAGCGGCACCAACGGGGTCTCGCAATATGAGCCCCGCGACAGCGCCGCGGTCGGCGACCAGCTTGTCGTCGCCGACGCTCTGTTTCCGCTGCGCCCGGCGACGGCGCTGGTCTATGCCACCGCCCCGACAGGCGTGGCGCTCAATCTGACCCTGGGCGAGGTTCCGGTCGATGCAACGATCCGCGCCGGAATTTCCGATGCGCTCGCGGGCCTTTGCCTGCGCAAAGCGTCGCCTGCTGGCGTCTCGGTAATCCGTCGCCTTGCGAGCGGGCTCCTCGCGATCCAGTCGGGCGGGACGATCTACAAATCCGAAATCGAGGCGGCAATCGCGGCGGTGCCGAACCTCGACCATTTCGTGCTGACCTCGCCCGCCGCCGATGTCGTGCTGGCGACGAACGGCCAGATATCGATCCCCGGCACAATAACCTACAGCTGAGCCCGCGTGCCGGTCCTGTCCTATTGGCCGCTGCCGGCGCCGGCAGCGGCGGTGTCACCCGCTCAGGCGGCGCCGGCCCTCGATGAAGATGCCTTTCTCGGCCTGCTGCAGAACCTCCTGCCGCGCGGCCGGGCATGGCCGCGCGAGGCCGACGCGATCCTGACGCAACTGCTGCGAGGACTGGGAAAGCGTCAGGAAGCAATTCATTCCCGGCAGCTTGACCTGCTGTTTGATGCGTTTCCGAGCCAGGCGGCCGAGCTGCTGCCGGAATGGGAAGAGACCCTCGGTCTGCCCGATCCCTGCGCCGGAACCGATGTAACCTTTGCCGCGCGCCAGGCGCATGTCGCCGCGCACACCGCCAACAGGGGCGGGCAGTCTGTTCCCTACCTGGTCGCTTATGCGGCGGATCTCGGCTACCAGATCACGATCACCGAGTTCACCCCATCCCGGTTCGGCATGCGATTTGGCGGTTGTTTCCGGGACAGCGACTGGGCCAATGCCCTGCAAATAAATGCTCCCCCTGAGACAGTGCATTACTTTCACTTCGGTGCCGATCGCTTTGGCGATTATTTCGGCCAGTGGGGGAACGCCGTGCTCGAATGCGAAATCCGCCGCGTGGCTCCGGGCCAGGCGGTCCTCATCTTCTCTTATGCGTGAGTGACCGATGAACCTTTTGAAGGCGAGTGGATCGGTCGTTTTCGGCAGCCGCGATACGACCCCGGGCGCCGGAGCGGCGCAATGGGCGACCGACGGCAGTCCCGTCGGCCCGGTGCCGGCGACCCAGTTTCCGGCGTACCACTACAACCTCGTGATGGGCGAACTCTACAATATCGTCCTGCAGGGGGGCCTGACACCGAGCGATACCGATTTTACCCAAATCCTTCAGGCGATCCTGGCGTTTCGCTGGCAGGCCGATGTCGGTTTGGTGAATGCCCTGGCAATTACCCCGCCGGTCGCGCTGCCCGCAGCTGCATCGATCACCGACGGCACCGAGATCATTGTCAAGCCGGCGTACACGAATACCAGCTCGATCGTCACGCTCGCGGTCTCGGGCGGCATAGCGCAGCCGGTGAAGTTCCCCGACGGTTCGCTGCCGGCGGTCGGGACCATCGTCGCCGGCATGCCGATCCGGTTGCTGAAGACCGGCGGCGGCTCGCCGGTGTGGTGGCTGCTCGGCAATGCCGCGGTATTGCCGACACCGGCGGTGTCGGTCGACGGTTTCCGCAACTCGACCTGCATTGTCGCCAAGCGGGGCACGTCCGGCACGGTCAGTTCCGGTACATCGGCCTACACCCTCGACGGGCACTATCTGACAGCGACCGGCGCCGGCCTGGCATGGGCGAAGGTCGCCGGCATCGGCTTTGCCCCGTTCGCGCTGCAGCTGACCTGCGCTTTGGGCCTGACCGGCGCGAAATGGGCGCAGCCGATCGAGAGCAGCCGGGCGGCGCGCTTCGCCGGGCGGATGGTCACGGTGCAGGCGACGATCGTCAACAGTGCGCCGGGGGCGATCACGCCGAAACTGACGGTCAAGCATCTCAATGCCTCCGATGTCGGGGTGACTGCGCCGTGGACAGGCGGCGCACCGGCGGCGTCGACCATCGATGTTACAGCGCAGAACCTGCAGGCCTGCCCCGCCTCCGGAGCCCAGACGACCGTCGCCTGGAGCTTTGTCGCGCATGCGAGCTTCGGCAACGGCGCCTATGTGGAACTGGATTTCGGAAATGGCCTCAACGGGGCGGGAACGATCACGCTGGCCGACGTCAATCTGACCGCGACTCCCTATGCCGCCGCGGGCCTCAATGCCAGCCCGCCGATCCCGGTCCTGGCCAAGCGCGAATACGAAGAGCTCGAGTGCCAACGCTTTCTGCCCGGCTTCCAGGGGCTAGGCGTCGTCGGCCCAGGCGGCGGGTTTTCGAGCGGCTCACCGCCAACGACCGCCTATGTCAATGCCGTGTTCGTGCCGTTTGCGCGCATTGCCCCGTCCAGCCTGGTGGTCAGCTCGCCGTCGCATTTTTCCGCCTCTGCCGGCGGTCAATCGAGCGCGCCCGGCGGGATCATGTTCGGCAATGCCGGACCGACGGGCGCCCATATCGTGCTGACCGGACTCTCCTACGGAACCAGCCCGGTGCAGGGCTGGTCCGCCGATCTGATCGCCGGGAATGCTGCGGCATCGATCATTTTTCCAGGAGCGGAACTGTGAGCATCGCGACCGGCACCGGCCAGACCTATTACGCAATCGGCGGCGTGGCCAATGCCGGTGTGCTGTGGACCGAGCCGAACGGCTATCAGGCTAGCGCATCGGCCGAGGATCCCCACGTCGCCGCCTGGCTTGCGGCGGGTCACGAGCCGGCAGCTGCTGCCCCGCCGACGCCGAACGAGCAATTCGCTGCGGCGATCGCGGCCGGCTGCCGGATCGTCTCGACCGGTACGCCGGCCATCGACGGGGCCTATGGCATACAGCCGCAGGACGAGATCAATTACTCGGGGCTGCAGGCCGGCATCTTCGCCGGCGCGCCATGGATCGGCGGGATCCGCGACATCGCCGGGGTCAAGCACGCGATGAGTGTGGCCGAAGCGACGGCGGTGTTCACCGCGATCCTCGGCTATGTCGAGGCTTGGCGCGAATGGCTGGCGAATGGCGGCGTCGGACCACAACCGGCTCAACCGGTGATGATCGCCTGATCCCGACATTTCCAGCAGTGAGCGTGTCCAGATGAGCCTGCCTAGCATGGACCTTGCCGCCGCCGGCAGCAAAGTCATCGCCACCAAGGGCGGCGGGACGAGCGCGGCCGACCCAGCGATCCAGCTCGTCGATTATTCCCCGGGAACGCCGCTCGGCTTTCAGCAGCTCGATCTGTCCGACGGCGCCGCGCACAATCTGCCGAGCGTCCCGGCCAACGCGATCTATGTGATCATCGAGCCCGAGGGCGCGGCCGTGCGCTGGCGCGACGACGGGACGACCCCGACGGCGACGATCGGCATGGGCCTCGTCAGCGGTGCTTATCTGACCTATCGCGGCGACCTGACAAAGATCGCCTTCATCCAGCAGACGGCTTCCGCGAAGCTCAACATAAGCTACTACCTATGATGATCCGCTTCCTCCTCCTCGGCGTGGCTGTAGTGCTGGGTTGTAGCGGCCTCGCGCGTGCGCAGCCGATCGACGTCCAGCAGCCGCCACCCTCGGCCGAGCAGCTACTCAGCACCACCAACATCTGGTCCGGGACCAATAATTTCACCGGGGGATTCCAGATCGGCAGCATGCCGATTGTGCTCGGCGGCCCGCTGACGACGGGCGGCGCGCTGACCTTCCCCGACCTGCCGACCGCCAACCAGCTGCTCTACATGGCGTCGCCCCGCACCGTCACCAGCCTGGCGACGCTCAACAACGGGGTCGTGATAACCAACGGGTTCGGCGCCCCGCTGATCTCGACAACGCTGCCGAACATCAATATCGGAACGCCGACCGCCGGCGTGCTGACCTACGCGACCGGGCTGCCGATCGCCACGGGGGTTTCCGGGCTCGGCACCGGTGTGGCGACGTTTCTCGGCACCCCGGCCATCGGCAATCTGATCGCGGCGACGCCGCAGGTTGCGCCGCACGTCGCTACCAATGCCGCCCTCGCCGCCTCGGCGACCGCGACCTATCCGAACGGGGTCTGGCGCGATGATTACGCGGCCGGAAACGGCGCGCCGCCGCGGTTCTTCACCAAGCTGACCGGCAATTGTCTGGCGAACGGGCTGGTGAATGACGGCGGCTCCTGCGTCGACACGACGGCCGGCGACGGCAATTCGTGGAGGACGCAGTCGGCGGCCGCCGGTGTCAGCGTCCAGCAATGGGGCGCAAAATGCGACGCGCGGCTGGTGCTCAACAGCGCCCACGCGATCACGACGGTCACCGGTAGTCCCAGCCTGAGCATTGCGGGGATTCCGTTCACCGCGGCCGATGCCGGCAAGAAGGTGCTGATCCTCGGCGCTGCCGCGGGCGGCACGCCCTATATCGGGTCGATCGCAAGCGCGTCCGGAGGCGTGGCCACCCTGGCCGCGAACATCGCCAATGGCGGCTACAACCAGGTGACCGCGGGGGCGGTGCTCGCGACGCATGGCAGCGGCTATGCGCCCGGCGATGCGATCACCGCCGCGGGAGGCACCTTCACCACCGCGACCGTGTTCAGCGTCGCCAATACCGGCCTCTATGCCATCCCGACGATCGCCGCCGGCGGCAGCGGCGGCACGAACGGCACCCAATACGTATACGGCACCACCGGTGCCGGCAACCGCTTCGTCTTGAACGTGACCATCTCCGGTGGTGCAATTACGGCGATCAACTCGGTCGTCGACCCCGGCGATTACACGACGAACCCGACCACGCTCTCGGCCGAGCCGGTGTCGGGCGCGCCGGGCAATAGCCTCGCGGGCGCGACGGTGAACCTGACGGGCACGATCGGCGTCCGCCAGGTCTCGGTGACGACGCCGGGTATTTACTCGACCTATCCCGCCACCATGACCCAGGGTGCCACTTCGGGAGCGGGGTCCGGCGCCACATTTACACCCTCCTCGATCTGGGCCAACTCGGCCCTGATCTATGGCACCGATGATGCCGCGACGCTGCAGGCAGCGCAGAACTGGGCGGCCACAAACAGCGGCAGGCTGATCCTGCCGGCCGGGCGCTGGTGCGGTACCGCTTCGACGCTTACCCAGTCCGGCACCGGCACGACCCTGATCGGCTCGGCCGGCCGGCTGAATCCGAATTACGATGTCGGCCCGCAGGGCGGCACCACGCTGGTCTGGCTGGGTGCCGTTGGCGACACGCTGATGCAATATGCGCCGGTCGCCGGCGCCTCGGCGATCTCGGCGCAAGCCAATGTCATCGATGGTGCCAATTTTCTCGGCGGCATTCCCACGGATGCCGGAACATCGCTGCTGTACCAGCCGGTGGCCGCCTATGGCCTATCGGCCCTGAGCCAGGGCACCCTGCGGCTGGATCGCCTGCTGTTCGAGGGTTTCTCGGAGGCGCACATAGTCACCGGGGCACTTGCCAGCGCCGTGGCCGGGCAGGCCGACGCGATCCATCTGATCGCTCGACATATCCGCACCGAAAGCCTGTTGCCCTATGACGGCATCGGCTTGTGGCTCAGCGGCAACGGCCTCGGTGACGCCGATTACGCTGATCTCGACCAGCTCAGCGGCGATTACAATGGCCGCCCCGCCCTGCTGCCGCAGGCGCTCGACAATCTGTTGGTCGGCATGGTGCATTACGTGCCGCGCCCCGGCGCCGTCGCGACGGGCATAGACATCGCGGGTGATCTGTACGGCTGCTCGACCAACTGCCCCGGACAGAGCGTGCAGGCGCTGCTCTACGGCGATGTATCCAGCGCCTCGATCGTGCGCGGCAAGGAGAGCAGCGCCACGCCACCGACCAAGGTGTTTTTCACCGGCGCCTTCGATTGGGCCAATTCCGTCGCTCCGGTGATCGCCCGCGGCCTGGGCGAAGAAGTCTACTACAACCTGCCGAAACAACCATGGACGCCGACCCTGTCATCGAGCGGCGGCAGCGGAGTATCGCTGGCGGCAACAGTAAATAATTATTGGCGTACCCAGGCGCAGGTGTGCATCAACCTGTCTATTCATGAGACCTCGACGACCCCGCCGACGAGCATCTCGTTCACGCTGCCGACGGTACCCCATGTCGGGCTTTGGCTGGAAGGTTACGAAACGTTGGCGGGCACCCGACAGAACGTGGCCACGACATCGGGAGCACCGGCGGTTCCTGGCGCCGTAACGGCGACCTTCACACCGTCAGGGCTGACCGCCGACGATTACATCGTCTTCAACCACTGCTACCAGAGCCAGTAACGGCGCGGCAACCTGAACCAGCCGGAGGAAAAGTGAGTGGATCGGCCGATCATCTACAGCCAGAGCCAGGACCGCTCTTACGATCACGCCCAGGCCTGGCGCGAAACCTGTTTCGCGGTGGCGCAGCAACCGGTGACGATCCCCTGAGGATGAGGGCGATGAGCCGATTCCATGAGGGCCTGGATCGCGACGGGGCCGAAGAGGTCGATGGCGGCGAGGCCCTGATGCGCATTTCGGCGCATGAGCGGCTGTGCGCGTGGCGATACAACGAGCTGCTGTCGCGGGTCGGGCGCCTGGAAGGGATCATCGTGGCGGCAGCCGGCACGATCATCGTCGGAATGGGCGGCATCATCCTGACCCTGGCGCTGCGCGGGCATTAAGCCGCCAGGCTCGATCGCGGGCCCCCGCGAGGAACACGGCTGCCAATCGGCAGTTCATCCGGCCTTTTCCTGGAGACCATCGCAATGCCCGATTACAGCGCGATGCCGCGCGGTGTCGACCTGTCGCATTACCAGCGCCGGCCCGATTTCGGCCGCCTGGTCGAGGACGGCATCGCCTTTGTCTACATCAAGGCGGCCGAGCACCTGACGGTCGATCCCGACTGGGAGTGGAACCGCGACGAGGCGTTCAGGCGAGGGCTGCCGTTTCTGGCGTATGCATTCCTGCGGCCGGGCGATGGCGCGGCGACGATCGGGCATTTCCTCGATGTGAGCGAGGGCGCGGCGCCGGTCCTCGACTGGGAGATCGCCGGCGTCAGCACAGCCGCACTGGAGCGGGACATGCAGATCTGCGAAGACCGGCTCGGCCGGGTCGGGATGGCCTATTACGGTCTCTACCCGCCCGACAGGCCGAGCGCGGCGATCGCCCGCTGGCCGCGGATCCTGCCGCAATATCCGGCATCGGCGAGCGCGGCGACACGGCTGCCGCCGCATGACGGCAGCGGCGATCTGAGGAGCGGCGCGGTCGACTGGCGGGCGTTCTGGCTGATCAACCAGTATTCCGGGCATGGGCACCTCGCCGGGGTTGCCGGCGAGATCGACCTGAACCGCGCGGCCTGTCCGATCGACGTGCTGGCGCAGTGGATCGCCACCGGCGAATTGCGCAACTGGACCTCGCTGCTGCGGCCGCCGGCGCCGGCGCCGCGGGAGCCGACACCCGTGCTCGGCAGCCGCGTGCTGCGGCGGCACGCGATCGGCGCCGACGTGCGCGAGCTGCAGCAGCGCCTGGGGCGAAAGGCCGATGGCGAGTTCGGCCCGGAAACCGAAGCCGCGGTCGAGTTGTTCCAGCGCGCGCACGGGCTGATGGTCGACGGCGTGGTCGGCCCGGCTACCGCCGCGGCGATAAAGGCCGCCTGATCCCCTGCCGCGCCCGCTGGCGAGCGGAAGCCCCAGCCCCCTCCATAGCCGGTCCGAACCCGTTTCCCTGCGTCCTGCGCCGCGGGACGCCTTCTCATGCCCGAAAGGAAATTCCATGGACCCCGCACATGTCGTCGCCGCGGTCTGCGCAAACCAGGACACCGCGACGCAAATCCTCGCCTGGGTCGGGGGCAGCGCCCTCGTCGCCTCGCCGCTCGCCTGGCTGAGCGCTCATTTCAGGCTGCTGCCGCCGTGGGCGCAGAGCCTGCTGCAGCTCGCTGCCGCCAATCTGGTGCACGCCGTTGCCGGCGAGCCGGTTTCCAAGCCCTGAAGCAGGACCGCTCCCCAGGAGGAGAATTCACATGAATCAGACGATCTCGCGCCGCGACCTGTTCCGAGGGGCGGCGATGGTGCCGGTCGGCATCGCGCTGGCGAGTTGTGCCGGCGGCAACCAGGTGCCGGCCTGGGTCGCGGCGATCGCGGCGATCGGCCGCGAGGCGGTGTTGATCCTGCCGCAACTGGTCGCGGCCGGATTGCCCGGTGCGGCGGCAAGCCAGGCCGCCGCGATCATCGGCTCGATCCAGAACGTGGCGCAGACGATCTCGGCGGCATCGACGGCCGCCCAGGGCCAGGCGGCACTCGGGCAGATCGAAATCTACATCAATGCCGTCGCGCCGATCGTCGCGGATTATGCCGGGCTGGTGCCGGGCGGATCGATCCTGGGCCTGATCGTCGCCGCATTGCCGGCCGTCGAGCTGGCGGTGAACGTGATCGTCGACCTGCTGACGCCGCAGGCCAAGGCCCTGGCCGGCACCGCGCCGACGGCGATCCCCTCGACCCCGACGGCTGCCGCCGCGCCGCTATCGGCGCAGCAGGCGATGGAGCGGCTGATCGCGCTCGCCGCGCTGCCGACATGACCGATATCGGCATTTTCGACCGCTCGACCCTGCTCGGCGACGCGCTGCCGCGTTGGCTGGCGGCGCTGCAGCGCCAGGTATCGGGCGATTTCGCGCCGTGGTGGGGGGTCGATGCGCGGCTGTGGACCGGTGCGGACGCGCCGGCCGGATCGTGGCGGGTCATCCTCAAGGACGATGCCGACGACCCCGCCGATCTGGGGTTTCACGTGCTCGACAACGGCGTGCCGGAAGCCCGGGTCTTTGTGCGGGCGACGCTGGGCGCCGGCGAGCCGGTGTCGGCGGTATTGAGCCACGAGATCCTGGAGATGCTGGCCGACCCGCTGGCCAGCCGGATCGCGCCGGACGCCGTGCACATCGTCGAGGTCTGCGATCCGTGCCCGGCCACGCAGTACGAGATCGATGCCGTGCCGGTCGGCGATTTCGTCACCCCGGCCTATTTCGGGTTCAACGCCGATCGCCGCTATGACTTCCGCGGGGCGATGCCGGGGCCGGTCGATCACCTGCTGCCGGGGGGATATATCGGGTACTGGAACGGGACGCAGTGGCAGCAGAAATTCGGGATGGCCGACGGGCACATCCCGGCTGCCGCGCTCGCCCGCGCCGGCCGCAGCGGCCGCACCAGCTGGCGCGCCAGGACCCCGCCGCGAGCCGCCGCATGAGCTACATCCTGATGGGAATAGTGCTGTGGCCGGTGCGGCATTGGCCGGTCGTGGCCTTGCTGCAGCTCGCCCTGGCGGCGGCCAAGCTGCTGTTCCCCGAGCTGCTGCCCTGGTGGGCGGCGCTTTCCCCTCTGCTGATCCTGGTGCTGGGGCTCGTGCTGTTCGCGGTGCTGTTCGGCATCGCCGACCTCAACGGCAATCCGTTCGCCTAGCCCTCGCCAAGCTCCTCGCCCAGCCCCTCGCGCCAAGCCCCAAAGCTCCTCGGGGAGATCCGACATGGCAGACGATCACGGTGCCGCGGAAGCGGCCCGTCACGGCATTGCGCGCTCGCCGCATTGGCCGGCGGTCGAGCGCGCCTTCCGCGCGGCGCACCCGCATTGCCTGGCCTGTGCGCCGGATGCGCCGGAAACGGCGGTGCAGGTGCATCACCGGGCGCCGTTTCACTACGTTGTCGCGCTCGGCCGACCCGACCTCGAACTCGACCCGCGCAATCTCGTCAGCCTGTGCGAGACCGAGGAAGGGCGCCCGGCCGAAAACCACCACCTGCTGATCGGCCATCTCGGCAATTTCCGCGAGGGCAACCTGGAGGTGCTCGAAGACGCGGCGACGACATTTCACGGCATGACAGCGGCGCAGATCCACGCCGATCCGCGATGGCAGGCGGAAATCAAGACCGGCCGCCTGAAGCCGCTCGACGAGATGAGCGATGCCGAAAAGACGGCGTTCCGCGCGATGCTCGATCAGCGATTTCCGATGGCCGTCAGGGCGGCCGCATAACCGGCCTGCCATCCGGCAGAAGCCTGTGCCGCCCTGGCACGGGGGCCGGGGCGTTGCAGCGCCCCGAGCCGCGAGGGGGCTCCTCGCATGTCCGCCGCCGGCCGCTCGACGGCCATCCCGTCATCGCCCGATGGATCCCTCGGGCGACGGGAGCGCATCATTGGTGGCTTTCGTTGATATCCCCTTACCGAACCGGCCCGGTTTTTCCCTATATCGGCGGCAAGCGCTTTCTCGCCCCGATCATTGCCGAGATCATCGGCGCGATCCCGCACGATCTCTATGCCGAGCCCTTTGTCGGCGCCGGCGGCATATTCCTGCGTCGCCTCGAACCGGCGCCGGTCGAGGTCGTCAACGACATCAGCCGCGACGTGGCGACGTTCTTCCGGGTATTGCAGCGCCACTATCAGGCGTTTCTTGATGTGCTGCGTTGGCAATTGACCAGCCGAGCCGATTTCGATCGGCTGATCGCGACCGACCCCGACACGTTGACCGACTTAGAGCGTTCGGCGCGCTTTCTCTATCTCCAGCGCCTCAGCTTCGGCGGCAAGGTACGGGGTCGCAGTTTTGGCGTCGTCCGCACCGCGCCGGCGCGATTCGATCTGCAGCGGCTGATCCCGGCGCTGGAAGAGGTGCATGAGCGGCTGACGCGAGTCGTCATCGAGTGCCTGGGATATGCCGAATTTATCGCCCGCTACGACGGCGATCGCACGCTCTTTTACCTTGATCCGCCCTACTATGGCTCGGAGGGCGATTACGGCCGGCGCATCTTCGGCCGAGACGACTTTGGCTGCCTGGCTGAGCAATTGCGCGGCATCGCTGGTACTTTCCTGTTGTCGATCAACGACACACCGGAAATCCGCGAGATCTTTGCCGGTTTCGATCTGCGCGAGCTGACCACGACCTATGTTGTGCGCCAGGGCGACGGGCTGCCGGCGCGCGAATTGCTGATCTGTGGGCCGCGGCCACTGGAAAGCCTGCGGCGCCCGGTACAGATGGGCTCGCTTATAT
>JADEYI010000881.1_pt1 | contig 30080 bp, 33 predicted proteins | sample 8542331 | NCBI WGS metagenome assembly JADEYI01 (sample SAMN16510988, study PRJNA670497) | mine drainage metagenome | isolation source: biofilm near Copperflume 1 | place: Germany: Marsberg coppermine Kilianstollen | collected 2018-02 | reverse complement strand
CCCGCTGTGACAAAATCACTGAACACTTATCGGACATAGTCACTGAGCAGCAACACTCTGCGCACGGGTGCCGCGGGCGGCTCACCCGGCAAAACGATGCCGTGGGGCCACGGCATTGGTCACTCGGAGCACGCGTCGTAGCATGACCATCCAATGGCCGAACCCCTTTCCGCCTCCCCATCAGCCTGGACGGCGACGGCCAATCGCGGGCGAGCGCGCCGGTTCACCATAGCTGTACTCGCGTTTGCCGCGGCCAGTGGCCTGCACACGGGGGCGCTGGCGAACTTCCAGCAGCCCCAGATCCCGGCGACGTTTTACGGTTCGGCAAGCATCGACGGCAAGCCTGTCCCCGACGGCACAGAAGTCCGCGGCTTCATCGGGGCGACAGACTGTACGCAGGGCGGGCCGAACTACCATGGCACTATCACCGACGCCGGTGTTGCCGCGTATGTCATCGAGGTTGTGCACGATTCGCAGGTGCCGGGCTGCGGCCAACGGGGCAAGCGAGTCACGTTCACGATCGGCGGCCAGCCGGCTGGACAGACCGCCGCCTGGGAGCCCGGGCCCCATCACCTCGACCTGAATGCGGGGAGCGGTCACCCCGAGCCGCTGCCCACCAGCACCGCCATCCCCACCGTCAGCACGGCTCAGGCCGCGGCAACAGCGACCGCGGTGGCGAAATTCACCCCGCGGCCACCGGGGACGCTCCCGACCGACGCCGTTTCGCTCAGCGGCACGAAGCAGCCGGGTGCGACGGCCCAATCAGCACCGCCCGGCAGCGCGGCATCTGGAAGAGGCGGCGGGGCACCAGTGGTGCTCATCATCCTTGGCGGCGTGGTCGTGCTCGCCGTGCTCGGCGCGGTAGCGGGGCTCGCGCTCAGCCGGAGGAGGGGTTCGGAGCCTCCCGGCGGCCCACCGGACGTGCCGTCCGGCGGGCCGTGAGTAAGGCACCGCCCCGCGGAGGCCGTTGCCGCCTGCTTAATCGGCGCTTTCGCCTGCCTGACCTACGATATCGAGGAAGCGGCCCCGCGGTCGGTCCATGCTGGCGTATACGGTGTGAGGCTATGGCATACGATAATCACGGCGTCCGATGAAAGTGCTCCCCTACCTCGCAATCACCACGTTCGTCGCCGGCATCGGTATGCTGGTGATGGGCTATGTCTATCGAGGTAACAGCAACGCGCCCGTGGTCGCGCCGGTCACGACGTTCAACGTCACGCCAAGCGCCACCGATACCCCGCTAGCGACGGCCACCGGCGTCCCATCGCCGACAGCCACGCCGGTGCCATACAACGGTGCTGTCTCGCGCTTCAAGATCCCGAAGTTCAACGTCGATGCGGCGGTCGAAAACATCGGCATCCTGGCGAACAATGAGCTGGATACACCACACGACCCGCATGATGTCGGCTGGTATGGCATCTATTCCAAGCCGGGGTTCGACGGCAATGCTGTGTTCTCCGCCCATGTGGACTATTACGGGCTGCCGCCGACGCAGATGCCATTTCACCGGCTGAAAGAGCTGAAGGCGGGCGACACCGTCGTCGTGCAGATGGACAACGGACTCGAATACACGTACTCGGTCATCAGCTTCCAGCGCTACGCCATCAACAACGACGGCACGACGAACTATCCGGTGATCAAGATGGGCGAGCTTATCGCCGCCAAGGACCGGCCCCCGGGCGCGCAGTGGATCACCCTGATAACCTGTGGGAACAGTGGTCCGTTCCGGTATGTCAGCGGCAACAGCGGCCCGGTGGAGTATCTGACGCGCGATGTTGTGGTTGCGCAGCGCATCTCCTGAAGGCGCAGCGTCGTGAAGGCCCCTTGACGTGCCGGTGCCGCGTCCCGCACCTCTGCGGTACGGTAGAGGCGCCCCCGAGCGCAGGCCCAACCCCCTGGAGAGATGATTGAAGACCATCCGCACTACATCGCTGTTCACGCTCGTCTTCGGCCTCGTCGTGATCGCGGTCGGTACAGCCTGTGGCAGCAGCGGCAACAGCAAGCCAACGGCCACGGCCTCGCCGAACGCCACGAACAGCCCCACGGCGACAGCCACCGCGACTTCGACTCCGACAGCCACGCCGACGCCCTACGATGGCAAGGTGGCCCGGATGTTAATCCCGCGCTTCAACGTCGATGCGCCGGTCGAGGCGCTGACCGTGAACGCGAACAACGAAATGGAAACACCGCAGTCGGGGCATGAATTGACCGATGTGGCCTGGTACGACTCCACGCTCAAGCCGAAGGCGCCGTTTCTCGGCACGAAACCGGGTTGGGATGGCAATGCGGTGTTCGCCGCCCACGTCTACTGGGGGGGCAAGTCAGCGCCGTTCAACCACGTCGCCAGCATTTACGGCGGCGCCGGCCTCGTTGCCGGCGACGAGGTCGATGTGGTGATGGCAGACGGCACCAAGTATGTCTACAAGGTGATGGCACCGGCGAAGGAATACAACCGCGACACCATCCCGATGGGCGAGATCATCTCCCCGCCGACACGTCCGGCAGGCGAGCAGTGGATCACGCTGATCACCTGCGGCGGGGCGCTCGACAGCACGGGGCAGGAATACGTGAACCGCAGCGTGGTCGTCGCTCAGCGCGTTTCCTGAGCCACGTGAAAGAAAAGCAGAGAGAGGGCGCCCGATCGGGCGCCCTCTCTCTGCTTTTATGGGCCATTGCGGCGGCCGCCGCCAAGCTAACGCCTCCGGACGTAGCTGGTGCCCGTCACCAGGCTCAACAACCACGCGACGGCGAGGGCGATGAGAAAGACCTTAGCAACAAAGATGCCGAGGCCGCCAAAGACGAGGATCAGCAACAACAGGATTAACAACGCTGCAACCATGACAGGTGCTCCTTCTTGGGAGGGTGCCTCCACCGTACGTGGCGACGGCTTGCAAAGGTCTCACACTGGCCAACGATGGCATGTCGGCCACATCACGAATGCCGTTCGCTGCCCACTTCCGCAGCTGACGGTGCCGGGGACGACCGCAGGAGCGGGCCGGCTGCGGTCGCGAAAAGGCGTGCGGGGCGCCGCCGGGCAGTTTCGGGGTTTACGCCGGCGGGATAGGGAGGTTCCGCACAGGCGACGGCGGGCCTTTGCCCATGATGGGCGTGCGCACGCTTGATACGCTGCCCCTGCTCCCCGCTCGTGGAGGGTTTCCCGTGATGGGGCTGGAGGTCTGGCTTTGCGGCGTCTCAGGACTGTTTACTTCGGCATCGCCATGACGGTGAGCGTCCTCTTTGCGGGCGCGGTCATCGGTGGCCCGGATGCCGGCGCCACGGCGCTGGTCCGCGGGTGGAATAACATCTCGTATCTTGGCACGGCCAAGGCCCCGGCAGAGGCCCTGGCGAGCATCTCGGGACAGTATTCCTCCGTCTATCGCTGGGACGCGACGACGCAGACCTATGCGCTCTACGCACCGGGCGCCCCGGCGTTCGCAAACACGTTGACCCAGATAAACCTGGGCGACGCCCTCTGGCTGAACTTCACGCAGAACACCGGAAACCTCAACACAGGGGCGGTGACAACGGGCACGACGACCGGATCGGGCGTGATCGCGGTGGCCGCGAGCGCTTTTCTGCCCACCGATGACCTCGCGATCTATGAGAAGAGCTTCAATCAGCTCGCGCCGGTGGGCACGGACGCGGCCTCCAAGCGCTACTACGCACCGGTTTATCTTCCCAACGGCGCCACCGTGACCAGCCTCACGGCGAACTTCGTGGGCAGCGGGACGACCGTCGATGTCCGCCTGGACTACACCCCGATGAGCAATGGGGCTTCGGACGCGAGCGTCTTCAAGCTGGCTGAGGTGCTGTCGAGCTCCGGTGCGTCGCCACAAACGGCGCAGGCATTCAGCCATACCGTCGATAACACCGCCAACGTCTACTTCCTTGTGGTCGACCTGACGGGCGGGTCGGCTTCGCAACTCAACGGCGTATCGATCGCCTACACGGGCTGAGCGGATGAAGTTGACAGCTGCGCGGGGTGTGTCCGGCCGGCGAGCCGCGCTGGCGATCGCGGCCGCGGCGCTGGTCGCAGTCGTGGCGGCGGGCGGGCCACACTGGCGAGATGCGCAGGCGATTGCGACGCCGACGGTGTTCACAGTGGCGCAATCGCCGGCAAGTGCAGCCAACGTCCAGCCAGGCGCGGCGGTGTCATACACGATCAACGTGACGCCATCAGCACCGGCCACCAACCTCGTCATCAAAGGCAGCCTGGTGGCCGGCCTCCAATTCGCGTCCACTCCATTCAGCCCCGGCGGGACCTATGCCGGGGTCTGCAGCACATCGGGTCAGTCGTTCAACTGCTCGCTCGGGGCTGCGGGCACGGTGGCGATCGCGCCGCTGACCGTGAACGCGGTCGCCGGCAATGTTGCCGACGCTACTGTGATCACGCAGCCGGCCGGTTCGTTCGCCGTACAGGATGGCCAGTTCGATGGGGCGCCCGCGACGGCGCCCGCAGGCAACTTCAGCGCCCTCACGGTCCAGAACGCTTCCGTCCTCGTCTCGACGACGGGCACCGCGGGCCCGATCAGCTCCGGCGGCCAGGCCTCCTACAACGTCACGCTGACGAACAACGGGTCGCTGTCCACAGGTCCGTTCAACGCCTCGCTGACGTTCTCCGGGGGCACCGTGTTCAACATCCAGTGTCCACCGGGGACCGCATCGTTCACCGGCAACACGACCTCTGTAGCGACGTGCAGCGGTATCCCGAGCCTCAGCGCCTCCGGCGGCACAGCCGGGATCACCGTCACGGCCACGGCGGCCGCCAGCGCGACACCGTCAACGATGACGGCCACGTCGAGCCTGAGCACCGGCGTGCTCACGGCGGCAGGGTCCACCTTCACCGTCAGCACCAGCGTCAACGGCACGGGCAACACAGCGGTCAAGCTGGGGTTCACAACCCAGCCGGGCGGCGCGGCGGCCGGGACGGCGCTGGCGGCCCAACCGGCAGTCGCGGTGCAGGATTCGACTGGCCTAACGGTGAGTAGCGACAACACGACGCAGGTGACCCTCGCGGCGAATGGCGGGCCGGGCGTGCTCAGCTGCAGCGCAGGCAACACCCGCGTGGTGACGGGCGGAGTTGCCAGCTTCAGCGGCTGCTCGGTCAGTCAGCCCGGGAACTACACGCTCCAGGCGACTTCGAGCCCGGCATTCACCCCCGCCACTTCTACAAGCGTGACGATCGGCGCGCTCCCGGCTGCGAAGCTGGGCTTCGTCACGGCTGTCTCCGCGGCCGTGGTGAACGTCGCCTTCTCACCAGCGCCGCAAGTCGCCGTGCAGGACGCGAACGGTGCGACGATCACGAGCGACAATTCGACTGTAGTCACGCTCGGCGTGGGACCCGGGAGCCCCGGGGCGATTGTCTGCGGCTCCTATAGCCGGACGGTGGTGGGCGGCGTCGCCACCTTCGCCGGCTGCAGCGTGAACGCCAGTGGTGCGTCCTACACGCTGCGGGCGACGTCCAACCCGATCTACACGCAGGCGGATAGCCCATCGTTCAGCGCGGGGAACTTTGGCCCGGCAGCGAAGCTGGGATTCACGGCGAAACCGGCGACCGGTCAGGCGGGAACCCCGTTCGCCACGCAGTTCGTCGTGGCCGTCCAGGATGCGAACGGCCTCACTGTCGGCACGGACGCAGGCACGCAGATCACCCTCAGCGTGATGTCCGGGGGCGGGACGCTCACCTGTAATGGTGGCCTGACGGCAAGCACCAGCGCGGGTGTGGCCACGTTCAGCGGCTGTAAGGTCACAGCCAGCGGCGTGTACGCGATCCGGGCGACGTCGGGCCCGGTGTTCACGTATGCCGATTCGGGCAGCATCACAGTCGCCAGCGGCGCCGCCAAACTCGGCTTCACGACGCAGCCGGCGGCCGGGGTCGCCGGCACCGTGCTCCCGGCGCAGCCGGTGGTGGCCATCCAGGATGCGAGCGGATCCACGGTCACGGCGGACAGCACGACCGTCGTGACGCTCCAACTGGTGGGTGGGCCGCAGGGCGCGACGCTCACGTGCAGCGGTACGGGGACAGGCGGCCTCAGCGTGACGGCCGTTGCCGGTGTGGCGACCTTCACCGGTTGCGCCGTGAGCCAGGCTGCGACCGGCTACACGATTGTCGCCAATTCAAGCCCGACGCTGACGAACGCCACCAGCAACACGTTCGACGTCACACCCGCACCACCGGTCGCGAGCGCACAGATCGTCGTGGCTGCACCGGCTGCAGGCACGTTCGTACCACGTAGCCGCCTGACGTTCTCAGCCACGACCGGCACGCTCTCGCCGGCCCCGGCGGCACTGACGTTCGTCATCCAACGCGCCAGCGATACGAAATACTGGGATGCCTCGAACCACACGTGGGGAACGGGGATCGTCCAAAACAGTGCAACAGCGGCGAGCGCAGCCGGGACGTGGACGCTGGCGGTGAGCGGGCCCGACGCCCGGCAGTTCGTGAACAGTGCGGTGACGGTTTCCGCCTATGCGACGGCCGGTTCAACAGCGTACGTGAGCTCTGTGACACCCACGATTGTCATTCGCTAACCGTTAAATCCGAGGCCCGACCGGTAGGGAGGGCGGCGGCTTGAAGACGAAAGACGAAAGACGACGGGCCATTCCGAGGCCCGAGCGGCAGGAGGGCGTCAATGAAGACGAGAGACGAAAGACGAGAGGAGACGGCCCGTTCCGACGCCCGGCTCGGCGGGGGCGAGTCGGAGGCGTGGTTCGGAGGGTGCAGCGGCGAACTCTCGGGGCTTCCCTTACGGCCTTCGTGAGGGTCAGATCCGATTCCTCCCGATGGTCGCCCCTCGGCGGCCACCATAGGCTCGAATCATGCAGCTCAGGGCCATGCGCAAACGCCGGCTTGCCTTCATTGTTTGCTGGGTGCTGGTGGTGGTGATCGGCACGACGGCGTGCCTGGCTACGCCCAACGGGCTGGTAACCACGCCGGGGGCGCCGACGCAGGGGGCGGCATCGCGCCTGCCATCACTTCTCTCTCAGTTGCAGAGCGCGAGCGGTGCCGGCCTGGACGTGTTCAGCGGCACACCTCAGAGCCAGGTGCTGGCGGCACAGGACGCACAGGGCAAGGGCACGGGGATCGTCAACCTGGGCACACCGATCGTCACCAGCACGGCTTCGCCCCCGAGCGTGGCGGGCGCATCGAACACCACAGGGGCCGTGGGGGCCACGCCAACGCTGCGCCCGGGGAGCGCCACAACGACGGCGACGGCGGACAACGGCACCACGACACCAGGGGCGAGTTCGCCTTCGCCGACGGGGACGGCCACCACCACAGCCACGGCAACATCATCCGCCACGCCAACGGCGACACCCACCCTCGCCGGGCCGACGGCAACGCCCACGCCATCGGGGCCACCACGCGAAAGCGGCGGCACCGCTGGCACGCCACCACCGGAAGGCTAGGCAGCGCGAGCGCCCATGGAAGACACACTCGCCCGCACGCGCTGCCCGAACTGCGGCCAGGGACTGCCGTTCGAAGACTGGTCGCGCGGGGCGCGCCAATGCGCCCGGTGTGCAGGGACCGGGAAGATGAATGGCCCCGCCGCGACGTATGTGCCCGGGCCGCGTCCGGGCCCCGTTGCGTCCAAGCCACTCCATCGCCAGGTCGCAGATGAGGCTGCGGAATATGAGCGTCTGCTCGCGGAGCTGCCCGACCAGCTCATCGACGAAATCGTCGACGCACTGGAAGCGGAAGCTTCGCGGACGGCGGCCGGATCGGCGATCCAGGATGTGCTCGAAGACATCGGCTTCAACCGATCGCCGCGGGAATGGCAGTGGAGCCTCTGGGGGTTCGCCGCCGGCTTTTCGGCGAACGTGCTTGTCGCGAAATACGCGCAAATGCAGGCGTCGGCATCGATGGTCTCATTCCTGGCACCCATGCTGGCAGGCGGCATTATCGCCGGGGCTGCCTGTGGAGCGATCGGATGGGGCCTCGCCAAACTCAGGGACTGACCAATACACTGGGCCCTGGCGGATGGATGCGCGTCTCTACTTTTCAATCGCTCGTGCTTGAGCCCCGGAGTCTCCAATGCGAATTCTCGTGACCGGGGGGGCGGGCTTCATCGGCTCGCACGTGGTCGAAGCCTATCTCGGCGAGGGCCACACAGTGGAAGTGATGGACACACTGGTGACGGGCCGGCGGCAAAACCTGCCGGCCAGCGTGCGGATCCACCAGACGGATATTCGGTCGGCGGAAGCGGCCGGCGTGTTCGAGGCGTTCCAGCCCGAAGTCGTGAACCACCTCGCGGCGCAGGCGAGCGTGAAAGTGAGTACTGCCGACCCGCTTTTCGACCTGGACGTGAACGGCGGCGGGACGGCCCGCATCGCGATGCTGGCAGCCGAATACGGCGTGCAGAAGCTCATCTACTCATCGACTGGTGGCGCGCTGTATGGCGAGCCGGATTTCGTGCCGGTGCCAGAAACGCACCCGATCCGGCCGCTTTCGCCCTATGGGCAGTCGAAGCGCGTGGGAGAGCTTTATGTCGAATTGGTCGGGCGCACGCGTGGCCTCCAGTGGACCATCCTGCGGTACGCCAATGCATATGGCCCTCGCCAGGACCCCCATGGCGAAGCGGGCGTGTGCGCCATCTTCACAGGACTGATGCTCGCCGGAGACACGTGCACGATCGATGGCGACGGGGAGCAGCTCAAAGACTATGTCTATGTGGGCGACATCGCCCGTGCAAACGTGCTGGCGCTGACCAAAGGTGACGGCGCGGCGATTAACATCGGCACTGGCAAAGGCACGTCGGTCAACACGATCTTTGCGACCCTGCAGCGCTCTATCGGCAATACGCAGCCTGCGCGCTATGGCCCGCCGCGGCCGGGCGACGTCCGCAACATCTGGTTGGATAGCTCGCTGGCGCAGCAGACGTTGGGCTGGCAGCACGAAGTGCCTTTCGACGAGGGCATCAAGCGCACGGTGGAGTCGGCGGCGCGGTAGCGGCCGGCACCCCGGGGCCTCGCGGGCCTGGCTCAGTGACGGTGCGGCTTGCGTTCCATGGGTGCGAGCGCGGTTGCTGGCTCCGTCCCATCGGCAAACGGCCCGTGTAAGGGGACGCCATCGAGGGCGGCCAATTCGTCGTCCGGTGCTCCGACCACCAGACGTGGCTCATCCTCTTCGGGCGGGCGCAGAGCATGGAAATAGATGTAGTAGAGGCCCGCGTTCAGCAGCTGAACGGCTGCGCCGAGTTCAAATGGCACCGCCATGGCAACGTGGTCGAACAGGTAGCCGGCCAGGGCGGGGCTGGCTGCGGAGGTTGCCTGGGCGGGCAGGTTGGAGAGACCAGCGACGACGCCGCGCTCCTCCGGGGGGACGACCCCCATGACGTAGGACTGCCGCAGGGGCATGCTCACGCGCTGCACCATCATGCGGATGAAGTAGACGCCGCCGGCTATCCAGAAGTGGGGCGAAAGGACCATGGGCACAATGAGCACGGCGCTGACGACACGGCTGATGACGATGGCGTGGACGATGCCAAGGCGCTTTGCCAGCGGTGCCGCGCTCAGGCTGGAGCCCATCGCCGCGAGATTGATAAGGGTATAGAGTGCGCCGATCGTGCCTGGTCCCGCACCAAAACGGCGATAGAACCAGTAGGTCACGAAGGGGCCGAAGAAGCCGACGGCGAGGCCATTCAGACCATTGGTGATCCACAGCTTGCGGAGTGTGGACCAGGAGCGTCGAGGCAGGGAAAAGGGCATTCGCCCGGCTTTGCGGACGGGACGTAACGGTGCAATGGGGATTGGCAGCAGTGCCGCCACGAGGGCGAGCGCGGCGAAGGCGACGAAGGCGGGCCGATAGGCGTCCAGGCCATTCATCCCGAAATGGGTGGCGATATCGGGCAGGAATGCGAGCGGCCCTCCCCCGATCAGGGCCCCGAGTGAGGAAGCAACGGCCATCCGCCCAAAAACGCTGTTCCGCACCTCCCCGGGCACAGAATCCGCGATGTATGCCTGTTCGGCGGGCTGATATGGGCCGATGGAGCCTCCCCCGGCGCCCGCGCCGCGCCCAAAGGAGCCCAGAGCAGCGAAGACGAACAGCAGGATCGTCACATCCGAAGCAGCGAAGACCATCGCGGAAACCGCCGCGAGCAGCGGCACGCCGATGAGAAACGGCTTCCGGCCGATGCGGTCTGAGAGTGCCGCGACGAAGCTGGAAATGACGGCCGAAACGATCGCCGTGGCGGCGAACAGCAGCCCGAGCATCGGAGCGCTGAACCCGGCCTGGGCGAGGTAGATTGGGACGACCACGGCGGAAAGAGAGCGTCCGGCGCTCATGAAGCCCCGCGCGGAGAACACCAGCACCATATCGCGCGTCATCCAGCGCGGACGAAGCTGGCCACGCCAGTCGGTCGCCAATGCTCCCTGCCTCCTTCGTCATCGCTCGCGTGCCAGTCCCTGCGCGATGGACAGGCGCTGCGCGGCGGCCGCGTCCATCGACGGACACGTCTCACTCTAACCTTAACGCGAGGGTATGAGCGAGTGCCAGACGTGCCACCGAACGAACGGCCCCGGAGGCAGAGCCAAGCGGCCGTGGCGAAGACGCCGCGAACCACCGATCGTTGGAGGCAACCGGGAGGCCACCATGAACAATCCAGGCGACCGACACATCCTTGTCCCACTCGACGGTTCAAAGAGTGCTGAGAACGCCATCCCGTTCGCGGGCATCTTCGCCGCCGTGTATGACGCCGACATTGTCTTTGTCCAGGCAAGAGAAGCGGCGGACGAAGATACCGACCGCAAAGGCTTTGACGAATACGCACGGGAGCGAGCCGCGCACTTCGAATTGCCGCCGGGCCGCTGCAGCGCCCGCCTGCTCGAGGGAGCGCCGGCCGCGGCCATACTGGATGTCGCCATGGAGCCAGGAACGCGCGCCATCGTGATTGCGAGCCACGGGCGAGGAGGCTTCCGGGCGGCGCTCTTCGGCAGCGTTGCCGACCGCGTTATCCGCGGTGCCGTTGTACCGGTGCTGGTTGTCCCGGGTGTGGGCGGGCCGCCGGTCGAACTGAAACGCATGATCGTGACGCTCGATGGTTCGCCGCTATCGGAAGAAGCGCTCGGCCCGGCGCGGTCGATCGCCCGCGCAACGGGGGCCGAACTGTCGCTCATCGAAGTCTGCAATCCGATCGCACCGCTGACGGAAGACTACGCCTACTTCGCACCGGCGTTCATGGCGGAGATCCAGGGGGCCACGGAGCGGTATCTTGAGGGCGTGGCGCTCGCCGGCGAGCACCCGCTGGCGGTCCAGGGCGACCCGGCCGCGAGCATTATCCGGGTCGCTGCGGAGCTGGATGCGGACCTCGTGGTGATGGCCTCCCACGGCAAGGACTTCTCGCGGCGTGTCTTCCTCGGGAGCACGACCGACCGGGTGTTGCACGAGCTCCATCGGCCTATCCTGATCGTCCCGCCATTGCGGGGCTGACAATCGCCAGACTCGCGAGGACCTTTGCAGCGTCTCCCGGATGCGGGCAGAGCCGGTACACTTGGGCGCCACGGAGGCAGCGCATGATCATCCCCGCAGAGCAGCTCGCGGGCTGGAAGGTCGATACCGGTGGCATTGGGGACGCGGCCCTAGCGAAGCACGCTGCGGCAGAGTTGCGCCTGCACGTGGCAATGGCCCCGCGCGATACGACGGGTGCGAGTGGCGCTATCTTCGTCGCCGCCGGCACGTCGCGCAGCGATGGCTTTTCAGCCGAGGTGGCCGAAGATCGCATCGAGCTGCGTGGGGACAGCCCGCGCGGTGCACTCAACGCTATCTACTGGCTCCTCGAACAGGCAGGCTTTTCCTGGGTTGAACCGGGAGACGAGGGGATCTGCCTGAGGCGTGGGTCGGGACTCGCGCCGGGCACCTATCGAGAGGAGCCGGCGTTTGCGCGGCGGACGCTCATCCTCGGCCAGGACGCGTTCACGGACGATTGGGCGGCGTGGATGGAGTGGGCGAGCCGGAACCGCCTCAATGACCTGTTTCTCCACGATACGCCGCCCAGCCGGTGGGAAAGGCCAGACTCGGTGCGGCCGAGCGACCCGGATGCGCTCGCCGGCGCAGGTGGGTGGCTGTTCGAGCGCTGGGATGCTGACGGGCCGGCGATCGTGGCGGCCGCGAGCGAACGCGCCATGGGGCTGCAGTTTGGGGGCCATCATCTTCCTGCGATGCTCCCCCGTGCGCAATTCGAGAAGCACCCCGAACGTTTCACCATGCGCGGCGGCGTGCGCGATGCGCGCTACAACCTCTGCACGTCGGACGCCGGTGCGCGGGCCGAACTGGCCGCAAATGCCGCGCGCTTTTTTGAACGCTTTGGCGGGGCGAGCATCTATCACCTTTGGGCCGATGACATCCGCGGTGGGGGCTGGTGCGACTGCCCGGCGTGCGCGCACCTTTCACCCTCGGACCAGGCGTTACGCGCCACAAATGTCGTCGCCGAAGTTCTGGCCGCCAGGTATCCCGATGCAAAGCTCGCCTATCTCGCCTACCACGACACTGTCGAGCCGCCAGCGCAGGTGAGGCCGATTGCGAATGTCGTGGCGCTGTGGGCGCCACGCGAGCGCTGCTACGCCCACGACATTGCGGACCCGGAGTGCACCCGGAACGTCCGCGAGTACTGGCAGCCCTACCAGGGGGTGCTCGCGCTCTTCGACAACGACCGGGAGCGGGTCTGTGTCTTTGAATATTACAGCGACGCGATCCTGTTCAAGGGCCTTGCGCCCACCCATCTTCGCGTCCTTCCCGGCGATGCCCGCGCCTACGTCCCGGGCGCCCACAACCTGCAGAATCTCATGGTGAGCAACCGTCCGTGGGTGGGGCTGCCCTGGAATGCGTGGTGGATGGCGCGCTCTGCCTGGGACGCGGGGGCCGAGCGCGAAGCTGCGCTGACGCAGTTCTGCGAATGTGCGTTTCCAGGCACCAGCGTCCAGATACGTGCGCTCTATGCGGAGCAGGAACGTGCCTATCGCCTGTTTCTGGACCTTCACGACCTCGAACCACCGACCTCAGGAGATGTACTCGACTTCTCCGACCGCCCTCGGCGTACCCTTGGGGCGAAGGCGCCGGAGCTGCTTGAAGCCGCACTGATCCTAGGGCGGGTGGTGAGTGCGATGCAGGCGCTCGCGGGCGGCGAGGTGGCCGAGAACGGGCGGCTGGGGCGCGAGAAGGTCCAGGCGGGCGCGGTCGCGGCGATCGCCGAGCACATCGCCCACCGCGTGGCGGCATGGGACGCGATCCAGGATGGTCTCAGGCCGCTCGCGGCCGAACATCTATCGAAGGCGCAATCGGCCCTTGCTCAGTTCGAAGCCTGGGACGCGGAGCACACGCCGGTAGCATTTGCGAACATCAGCCGGGGGATGCTCCGGGGCATGCACCGCCAGACACGCAGAGTCGAGGGGCTGGTTTCCGGCGGCTGAGCGGACGAGCGCCGAGGAGGGACGCGCAGAAGAGCCGTGGTGTCGCCACCACGGCTCTTTCGGGACTGTCTCGCGGCGCAAGTGGAGCGGACACTTCGCGCGGGGCCAGTCCCATCCCTATTTTAGCCATGCGTAGGGCGTTGTGAAGGCGGGTAATGGAAGATCGCAGGATCTTTACACTTTCCTGCCGAAACGGGGCAATGCCCGCGTTGTTGACAACTTCTTAGCATTGACCTAAAGATACTCGTGATGTTCTCGGGGCGGGGTGTAATTCCCCACCGGCGGTAAAGCCCGCGACTCCTGAGCCACGCGCGCTAGCGCCAGTTCAGGACTGACCCGGTGAGATTCCGGGGCCGACGGTAAGAGTCCGGATGGGAGAGGACACGCCTGGCTGGCTGCAGTTGCAGTCGGCCTGGCAGCGCATTTCGCGCGTCTTCTTCGCCTGCCCGCGCCCCGGCCGCATCGCATCTGCAAATGGGGGCAACGCGCATGCTGGCTCAGCACTCACGATGCTGTGTTGAGGGCCCGTAATGTTCACGGGCATCATTGAAGAGGTGGGCACCGTCACCGAAGCAGGCGAAGGCACCCTGCGCATCCGCGCACCGTTCGTGCTACAAGACGCGAAGCTCGGGGACTCGATCGCGATCAATGGCGTGGACCTGACGGTGGCCGAGATGGACGGCCGCGAGTTCTTCGCAAACCTGATGCCTGAGACTTACCGGCGCTCCAACCTGGGCGAGTTGCGGCCCGGGGATCTCGTCAACCTCGAACGTAGCGTCCGGCCGAACGACCGGCTGAGCGGCCACATCGTCCGCGGGGTGGTGGAAGGCATTGGGAAGCTCCATTCAATGACGCCAGAGGGCGAGGCGATCATCGTCCGCGTGGCCGCGGCGCCGGAGCTCCTGCGGCCGATGATCGTCAAGGGCCCAGTCTGCATCGATGGGATCAGCCTGACGATCGTGGGAAAGGACGCGGAGAGCTTCTCGGTCTCGCTGGTGCAGTATACGCAGGAGCACACCAACCTCATCCGGCGCCGCCCGGGCGACAATATCAATATAGAAACCGACATCATCGCGCGTTACGTCCAGAACTTCCTGGCCGAAGGCGGGACGGAAGGGCAAAAGGTATGACGGAGCACGATTCCGTGATGGCGAGTGTGCCAGAAGCGATCGAGGAGTACCGCCGCGGGAAATTCATCATCATCACCGATGATGAGGATCGCGAGAACGAGGGTGACCTCGTGATGGCGGCACAGTTTGTCACGCCGGACGCGATCAATTTCATGGCGAAGTATGGCCGCGGGCTGGTGTGCATCCCGCTCACGGCAGAGCGCGTCGCCCAGCTCAAGCTGCCGATGATGGTGGAGGCCAACGATTCGCATTTCGGGACGCCGTTCACCGTCTCGGTGGAAGCGCGCACGGGAGTCTCGACGGGGATCAGCGCGGCCGACCGCGCGCGCACGGCTCAAGTGCTGATCGACCCCTCGACCAGCCCGGAGGATCTGGTGAAGCCGGGCCACCTGTTCCCGCTGCGTGCCCGCGATGGCGGTGTGCTTGTGCGTGCCGGACAGACCGAGGCGAGCGTCGACCTCTGCAAGATGGCGGGGCTCTACCCGGCCGCTGTGCTCTGCGAGATCATGAAGGCCGATGGCGAGATGGCACGAATGCCCGACCTCAAGCGCTTCGCGCGCCGCCACGGGCTCAAGATCGTCACCATCAACGAGATGATCAAGTACCGCCTGCGTCATGAAAAGCTCGTGCAGCGGGTAGTCGAAACTCGCCTGCCGACGCCCAACGGGGACATGACCATCGTTGCCTATCGCGCGGAAGGGCACCCCGATGAGCACGTGGCGCTCGTCAAGGGGACGATCGACTCGGAGAGTCCGGTGCTGGTGCGGGTGCACGACCAGTGCGTCACGGGGGACGTGTTTGACTCGCTGCGCTGCGATTGCGGCGAGCAGAAGGACCGCGCGCTGCGAATGATTGCCGAGGAGGGTGGCGTCTTCCTCTATATGAGGCAGGAGGGCCGGGGCATCGGGCTGCACAACAAGCTGCGCGCCTATGAGCTGCAGGACCAGGGCATGGATACCGTCGACGCGAACATCGCGCTTGGGTTCCCGGCGGACCGGCGTGATTACGGCATCGGGATGCAGATCCTGCGCGACATCGGTGTGCGAAAGATGCGGCTCATCACCAACAACCCGGCGAAGCGGGCAGGGCTTGAAGCGTATGGACTCGAAGTCGTCGAACGCGTACCGATCATCACGGAGCCGAACGAGTTCAACGTCCGCTACCTCGACACGAAGCGGCGGCGGATGGGGCATCTGCTCGACGGGCTGGAGTCGCTCGGCGGCGGCCAGTGACGGTGCCAGAGATGGAAGGTTCGCTCGACGGCGAGGGCCTGCGCGTGTGCATCGTGGTGTCGCGGTGGAACGAGTTTGTGACTCGCAGACTGCTTGAAGGCGCGACAACCACGCTGCGGGAGCGGGGACTGCGGGAAGGCGACGTGGCTGTGGCCTGGGTGCCGGGGGCATTCGAGGTACCCACCGCCGCGAAGTGGGCGGCGGCGAGCGGCAGGTTCGATGCGGTGGTCTGCCTGGGCGCGGTGATCCGCGGCGAAACGGCCCACTTCGAATACGTCGCGGGGGGCGCGGCCGAGGGCATCGCAGCGGTCGCCAGGGAGACGGGCGTGCCGGTGATTTTTGGCGTGCTCACCGTCGACTCAGTGGAGCAGGCGATGGCGCGCGCAGGCGGGAAGGACGGACACAAAGGGTCGGAATCGGCGCAGGCCGCCATCGAGATGGCCAACCTGCGGAAGCTCCTGGCTTAGAGCGCGGGCGCACTGGGGCATGAGCGGAAGTCAGCGAAAGAGGCCGGGGCTGCCATGGCGGGCGATGGCTTCGCGGGCGGCGCGAGTGGACGCATAGAAGAGCGCGTAGCCACCCGCGAGCAGGACCACCATCCCACCGAGGAGAGGGAAGAGTCCCGGGTGTCCGAGCGGATTGCTCAAACGATGGTGGACGATAGCGGCGAGGAGCTCCGGCCGGGTGAAGGCGTCCCAGCTATTGAGCCGGAACACGCGGCCGAAGTAGATGCCCACGCTCGTGAGCGCGAGTGCAGCGAAGGTCGTGCACCAGCCGGCAGCGGGACCGAATCGGCTGGAGACGGTGGCGTGGACGAGGTAGAGCGAACCATAGCCAATGAGGAGGCCGGTCAGGCCGAAAGCACCGAACATCAGAAGGTCGAACCAGATTGGCGCCGTGGCCCAGGGGCTGCCCAGATGCACCACGTCGGTGACCAGGTATGGCGCGTTGGGCAAGAAGAGGAGCCAGAGAAGGCCGGCGAGGGCAATCACCAGGGACGGGACGCGCCGCCGCACGCCTATGGTCAGGAGGAGAGCGAAGAGCATGGGCAGCCAGGCGAGAACCAGGTTCCAGCGCATGAACGTGTAGATGCCGGAGCCGGTCAACTTGACGCGGACTGCGAGCAAGACGAGACACACCGCAGAGGCGCAGATCAGCGCGCCCAAAAGCGCGATCATCCCCGGCGTCGATGGATGTGCGCGGCCCATGTCCTGCACTCTATCACCGGACATCCCTCGGCTGGAACGCTCCGGTGAGGCAGCCGGCTGGCGGCTTTACCCGGGACCAGGTACCGGAGTCAGCGCCCGCCGGGGGCGCTTCTCACTTGATGAGGGCGATGTGGGCGGCCTGGGCCACGGCGATGAATGCCGCCTGGAGCTGGGCGCGGGTTGGCGCCTTGAAGTAGTTGCAGTTCGGCTGGTTGTTCTGGCACGGCCCGACACCGGCAACGCCGCCGTCGGCGATCTGCTTGAGGAAGTTGTCGTCGATGTTCGTGCCAAGACCGATGACATAGATGATGGTGTTGCCGTCGGTCGCAACGCGCCTGGTCTCGGCGATAGCGGCATTGAAGGCAGGGCTATTGCCATCCGGGCCGCCGCCCAGGCTCGGGCAGTAGGTGGGGCTGTTGTAGTTCGAAGCGAAGTATGTATTCCCGCAGAACGAGTTGGCGCGGCCATCGGTGAGCAGGACGAGGACACGGGTCGCCCCGGCACGGGCGCCCGGCCCATCGAGGACCATGCGCCCGGCAGCGATGCCGTGGGCGGTGTTCGTGCCGCCGTCCGGATAGGAGATGGCGGCAAGGGCGTTGTTCACCGACGTGTAGTTGAAGGTGAGGCTCTGCCGTGCAGCCGAGCCACGCGGGTTCGCGGTGCTTGAGAAGGTCGACACGCCAAACTGGTCATAGGTGCTGTTGAAGAGCGTGGTGAAGTATTGGGCGTCGCGGATGGCGGTGTCCTCGCGCTCCTGGGGGCCGGAGCCGACCACATTCGTGGGCACGTTATAGGAGGAGACATAGCAGCTGCCGTGGTTGGACCAGATTTCGGCACCAGCGGCGTGGGCGGCGGCAGTGGTGGGTATGCCGACGAAGTTGCTGGTCTGGGCGCGGCGCACGGTCAGCTGCTTTTTGGAAGCGTTGACGTTCGTGATCTGGAAGAGCTCCTGATCGATCATGATCATGCCGGGGCGCTGGCCGTAGTAGCGGCTCTTCCAGTTGGGGGTCGATTCGCTGAAGTTGAAGTAGGTGCGATTGAAGCTCGCATTGGTGCTGAGCAACGTCGAGATGTTGCTATCGACGTTCAGGACGATCGTGCCGGAGCCGCCGGCCGGAATGGCAGAGGTGATGTGCGGGAGGACGGCCGCCCGTCCCGGTGCCATATGCACGCCCACACTGGGGCTCTCGGTTTCGGGATAGTTGTCATCGCACATCGAACCGGAGATGTCCATCACCAGGGAGATGTCGAGATACTGCGCGGCAGCGGTGCCAGAGCCCGAGACGTGCCAGGAGTTGATGCCGATCAGCTTGAGGAACCACGTCGAGACATCGGCGGAGGCATCTATCTGGACGCCGTCGTTCGAGGCGCTCGGGAACGTCACGGCGAAGTTGACGTTGGTCCCGTTACTGCGGATGAAGCTGCTGTTGTCGGTCCAGTATTTGTCGGCGTTGGCCGTGGCCTGGGTGGTGCTTGGCATGCCACCCGCGGCCGCAATTGCGGAGGCATCGACAGCCGCCTGCATCTGCGTGCGCGCCCAGACAAGGCGGCCCACGTCGATACTCATCCCCACGAGGACGAGAAACGCGACAAGCCCGGCGGCAAAGATGACGAGCGCCTGGCCCTGCTCGTCGCGCGGCGCGAAACGGTCGCGGATCATGCATTTCTCCCGGCAGCGGTGAATCGAAACGGGACTCAAGAGTGCAGTTGGCGGAGTGCCGCCAACTACTCCCGTTACATGGGGTTACGGGCGCTCGCACCCCCGGCGACAGGCCGGACACCGTTCTTCCACGGGACCGTCACCGATGCTCCGTAACGTTCGGCGCTATCGGATCTACAGGGGGCAAACGTCCTTGAAGGTTTCGGCGGGCAGGTTCGCGTAGCCGTAGTCGAAGATGTCTCGCAGGCGTCCCGGGTTATCGCCGGAGGACGTCGACAGCGAGAGATAGCGGGTGACGGCGACGCAAGCAGTGTGGACGCTCCCACCGTTATCCTGGAAGGCGTGGCGAAAAACCTCGCCAGCGTTCACAAAGAGGGGTTCTTTGCCCGTCCGGATGAGCTGGTCAAGTGCCGGGTTCGGGTCCCCGCCGGTCGCCGCGGTGCCGATGGCGATGCGCAGCAGGGCATAGGCGACGAGTGCGGGCCGCCCCGCTCCTTTCCCGTTCTCAGCCTTCCAGTCTTTCAGGTTGGTGTCGGCAATAGCCGCAGCATAAGCGGCAGCGGCAGCCGGGAAATCGCCTGCGTCGAACATGGCATCGGCATCGCGGACAGCCTGAAAGAGGTAGGTTGGTGGGTCGAATACTGTCGAGCGGAGGCTGTACCGAGAGCCGTCGAAGGCGAAGGTCCTGGTCAGCGCGCGTGACGGCCCGGCGCCCGGCGCGATGACGATGCCGCCGTGTTCGACCAGGAGGCTCTTCGATCCGGCACCCTCAAATGCAATGCTATCGAGGTTATCCATGGGGAGCGCAACGGGCCCTGCATCGCGCCAGGCTGTGCCGTCCCAGGTCTCGATATGGATCGCTGTGGAGCAGATGCGCGTCGTGCAGCCAGTGGCCAGGAAGGTGATGTCGCCGCGGCCGTCGCCCGTGCGGTCGGCGAAGGAGAACATCGCCTGGCCAAGGCGCGAGGCATCGGCGGCGGAAGTGGTCGTGAAGCTTTGGATCTCCGCGGCCGAGCCACGGAGCACGAAGACTGCGGCGGGGAAGCTTGTCGTCGCATCGTGTGCTTGCAACGGGACGAGGTAGGCTTCGTCGGGCTTGCCATCTCCATCGGCATCGCCGCTGGCGCAGGTCACCTTCCAGCTTTGCACGAGCGCCGGCGGGCAGAGGTCGCCGCCCGCCGCCGAGATTGCGCGGGCGAGCCCCAGCCGGGCAGCAGCGACATCGGCGGGAAGGGCGGAGAGCAAGGCGGGGGACGGCGACAGGGACGGGGACGGGTTGGGCGCTGTCGCGGGGAGCGTTGCAGTCGCCGTGGGCGCTGGCATTGGACGTGGTCTGCCCGAACCACATGCCCCGGCAAACACCGCAACTGCCAACGCGGTAATCGCGGCGAGGAGCGTTACGGTTGCTTCGTGAGGTAGTCTTGTGCCGCCCATCCCTCACCTAACTTCGTCTTGACTTTCCACCAGGTGAGGCCGTCGCCCGTCTCGGGCCCCCCTGTGACAGTCACCGCTTCGCCATCCTTGAGGCACACGATTGCCGGGTTGGCGCGTGCCGGGCCTGTGCGGACGTTCAGGCAATCTGGCGCGGTGCCCGTGACGGCAAGCACATCGCCGATGACGAACTGGCCGGCTGCGGCAACGGCGGTCACCGAGGCGCCGGCCACCGTGCTGACGCCCGGGGATGCGGCAGCACTGGACGCGGCGGCCGGCGCAGAGGTTGCGGCCGGCGACGCCGGGGCAGATTTGGCTGGGGCACTGCCCGTGAAGAGCCCCACGAACCAGATCACTCCAAGCGCGACGCCCGCCGCGAGCAGGAGCCCAACGGGGACGTACCAGTAACCAAGGAGATGGTGATGGCGGTAGATCTGCGGCAGCGGCCGGGAGGGGGCCGAGCCATCGTGGGCCGGTGGCATGTAGCGGCGCTGGGGGACATAGCTGCCGGCAGGGGCGCCGAGCGGCTGCCCGGCAAGATATTCTGCGCGCGCCTTGTGCCCGCCGGTCGGCGCGGCAGAGCCTCCGATGATGGGCCAGCCTTCGCTGTCCACCCCGACGGTGGGCCGTGGGTCTGCCGGCCGCTGTTGGGGGAGTGGTGCGACGACAGGGTCCGTGGGGTAGACGGTCCGCGATGCTTGCGCAACGCGGAGTCCTTCGCCGGGGTGTGGCGCTTCGGCGCCCGCCGGGCGGCCGATGCTGTATGCCTGGGCAAGCGGAGTCCGCCGGTGGTCGGTCTGCGTCGCACAGCCAGAATTGGTGACCCAACACCCGGGATGGTGCATCACGCCGCAGCCTTCGCAACGCAGCACCGCTTCCCCTTCGACGAAGGCGCGGTCGCAAAGCGGGCAAAAGCGTTGTTGCTGGAGAGTCAAAGGCAATTCCCGGGAGCATACTCAGTATCGAGCGGCAGATAGTCATCATCAACCCGGACGCCGGAACGCGCCGAAAAGTTCCCGCAAGGGCCGGCGGCGGTCGGAGAGCCCGTCACAGCGAGAGTAATGCTTCAACCTCGGCTCGCTGCGGCAGGGACGGTGCGGCCCCGCGCCGCGTGACGGCGAGAGCCCCCGCCGCGGCTGCATACCGTGCCGCACGGGCAAAATCCGGCGGGCCAGCAGGCTGCTCAGCGATGGCGAGGGCGAACGCCGCGCAGAAGGCGTCGCCAGCCCCAACGCTGTCCACTGCCTGGACAGCGAATGGCGGGACGGCGACCGTGCCCTGCCGCGTGGCGAGCAGTGCGCCATCGGCCCCGAGGGTCACGACCACGGCAACAGGCCCGCGCGCGAGCAGATCAGCAGCCTCGCGCGCGTGGTCGCCGCCGGCGCCCGGGGCCATCGCCGCTGCTTCGACTTCGTTCAGGACGAGATACGTGGCGAAGTGCAGCAGCTCCGAGTCGTGCGGCGCGATCGGAGCGGGGTTCAGGAGCACCGGTACACCGGCGGCGCGCGCCAGCCGCATGGCGGCGGCCGTGGCCTGCATCCCGACTTCGAACTGCACCATGAGGACGCTGCTTGCGACAATAACGGCGCGCGCGGCCTCCGCGTCGGCTGCAGTCATCGCGAGGTTCGCGCGGGGCATCGCGACGATGCTATTTTCGCCGTCATCGAAGACGAACGGCACTGCGATGCCGGTCCCGAGGGCGGGATCGCGCTGGATGAACGTGCAATCGACTCCATCGGCGGTGAGCGTCTCAACGATGTGGTCGCCAAAGGCGTCCTTGCCCACGCGCCCGATCATGTGCACCGGCGAAGCGCCGAGCCGCGCCGCAGCGATCGCGGCATTGCCACCCTTCCCACCGGCGAACATCGCAAACTCCCGCCCCAGGAGCGACTCGCCCGGAAGGGGCAGGCGCGGGACCCGCAGAACGAGATCCTGCATGAGGCTTCCGAGGACGGTGACACGCGGCGCAGCCACCGCCTGATTTTTGCGTCGTTGCCGGCAACGGGCGAACCGCGTCTCTCGATACTTGCCGGCTGGCAATGCGTATTCGTCTGTCGAGGTAGCAATCTGTACGCTAGCAGGATGCCAATACGGATCCTCGGGATTAATGGAAGCCTTCGTCCCCGCAGCAGTGCCGACCGGGCGCTGCGCTTTGCGCTGCGCGCGCTCGAATCCGGTGGAGCGCAATGCGAGGCGTTCGAAATCAGCGCGCTGCCGTTGCTGGATGGGCGGCCCGACGACCAGTACCCGGCCACAGTGGCTGCGTTCCGCGCTGCCTGCGAAGCGGCGGACGCATTCGTCATCACGGTGCCCTCCTACCATGGCGCAGTGCCGGGCGGGCTCAAAAACGCGCTGGACTTCATCGACATGCCCCAGGCCGGGGGGAAGCCGTTCGCGCTAATCGGCATTGCCGGCGGAGATGCGGAACCCGGCGTCACCGACACAGCGCGCGTCATGCGCCACATCGGCGCCATCGCCGCCGTGCCGGACGTCGTCATTTCGCGTGCGGGCGAGCACTGGGGGCCGGGCGATGAGCCGGCGAACGCGAGCGTGAAGATCGCGATCGCCAAGGTCGCCGAGGACCTGCTCGCGTTGTGCGCGCTTGCGGATGCCGGCAAGCTGCCGCGGCCGTGAGCGGGAGCGGCAACTGGAAGGCAAGGGCGGCGCGACGCCCTCCCGGTCAATTCTGCCCCGATTGCGGTGGTGCGCTCTTCTTCGATTACCGCGGCGGCGAACGCCCGCCCTCCTGCCCGGCATGCGGGTATGAACGGGTGCGACGGCCGGCCGTGGGCGTCGCCGTCGTGGTGCGCGATGAAGAGGGGCGCGTGCTGCTGGGCCGGCGGGCCCATGGGGACTATGCCGGGCTGTGGTGTATCCCCTGCGGCTACCTGGAGTGGGACGAAGATGTGCGCGCGGGAGCGCTCCGTGAACTGGCAGAGGAGACGGGCCTGACGGCCGAAACGGGCGCGGTCATCGCGGTGCATTCGAACTTCCATCGCCCGGAGCGGCAGACGGTGGGGATCTGGTTCGAAGGGCGGGTGACGGGAGGGACACTGCACGCGGCCGACGGCGAGCTGACGGAGCTCGGCTACTTCGACCCGGCAGCCCCGCCCTCGCTGGCATTTCCGACAGACGGGCTGGTGCTGGCACAGATAGCCGCTGGCGTGGCCCGCGGATCCGGTGGCGGCGCTTGACGACTCTCGTACATTTGTTCTACTCTCGCTCGGTGCGGCGCTTGCCCGCCGGGAGGAAGACATGCAGACGAGCCTTGGCCACATTCTTTTTGGCGTCCGCGCAGAGAACCTGCCGTTCTACCGGGAGCTGTTGACGTTCCTCGGCTGGCAGCCGCTATACGATGTGCCCGAGATGCTCGGCGTGGGTGGCCCGGCCGATGTCAGCCTCTGGTTCGGCACTGAGACGAAGGCCGTGACGAATGACTACGACGGCGCGGGGATGAACCACATCGGGATCAGCGCAGAGTCGATTGCCGATGTCGACGCGACCGCCAGCTACCTGCAGGCTCGCGGCGTGGCGGCGCTCTTCGAGACACCGCGGCACCGGCCCGAGTTTGCCAGCGCCGAGGACCAGACCTACTACCAGGTGATGTTCGAATCGCCGGACCGGATCCTGTTCGAGGTGGTCTACACGGGCCCGAAGTAGCGGCGGGAGCAGGCGGGGCAACTCAGTAGACCGATGCCATGATGTAGATCGTCTCGGAGAATCCTTCGCCCTGCACCACGAATGCATAACACCCGCCGGCGGTCACCCACTCGTTGCTTGGGATGGCCCGCCAACCGCCGGCGGCCGCAGCGGCGATCGTCAGTGAATCAGCGTTGGGGCCCTGGCCGAACTTGACGGCACCGACGCCTTCCACTCGCGCTGCCCGGACGACCGCCCCGCCGGCATAGGCCGGCGCTACCACCCACATCAGCTTGGCGGCGGCGAAGCTGGCCCCCGGGCTGCCGGGGGCGTGGGGGCCAAATTGCACGTCCCCGTTCGCGTCGTACTTCGCGACCACGTACACGGGCCCGCTACCGGCAGCGAGACCATACTGCGGGTCGATGGTCCTGGCGGGCGACCGCGGGCAGGTGCCAGCGGGTGTCGCGAGAGCTGCGGCCTCCCGTGTTGGGGCCAGCCCCGGCGATGTGGCGCCGCTGCGAGGCTTGCCGCCGCCGGAGCACCCGGCAAAGAGCAGTGCGGCGACTGCGGCCGCGGTCAGCACGTGGAATCTGAGTTGCCACCACACCAGGCACAGTTCGCGGTTATGATGGAGACATACCGTGCTCATCCCAATCGACCGTTGTCTATCGACATTATAACAGGATCAGAGAAGGGCCTACAACAACATTGAAACTGACTCCGCGAAGGGCTGCAATAGGAATCCTGGCTGGAGCTGTCGTGGGTCTTACCGCCACGTTCGCCATGCAGAGCGTCGCGCGTACCAATTCCGTCGGCCCATCGACGAACCCGACCCCCTCGGTACTCCATGTCGCGTCCGGCGGCGACGCCGCGGCGTTAGCTAGCGCGTCATCGAAGGCGGGATTTTCAGTCGAAGGACTGGGCACGTTGCCGAACCCGGCCATGAAGCTCACTAACGTCAACGTAAACGGAGGTTCGGCGCTCATCAGCGTCGAGTTATCGTACTCGGCGCCAGGTGCCCCGCACTCCCGCATTCTGGTGGATGAGTACAACGTTCGCTTCACCCACCCGGCGAATTACAACGGGACAGCAGATCCCAATGTCCTCGTTGATGTGGGTGCACCCTGGGCGGAGGTGTGGGGCTCCTCTGCCCCGAACACCTACACCTACACGGTGTTCGTGCAACACCGGACCTATTTCATCAATATCGAAGGTGGCGCGGCCCTGGCGCGACCCGCGGTTTCCCAAATGATTGCATCTCTTGCGCCAGCAGCGGTGGCCAAGTAGCACCACGCTTCCGCCAGGTTGGAGGGCCTTCCCGGCGATGGGACTCCCATGGCGGACGCTGAGTGGCCCTGGCCACGTTCATCTCCGGCACGTCCGGGCCGCGTTGGCACCTTCTGCGCGCTCCGCAACGCGGGTCTCGACCAGCTTCCGCACCAGTGCCGCCCGAAGAGGGCCTTCAGGCTGAAAGCGAATTGTCCCTTTGCTTGCGTGATAGGCCGCGAGGTCTGCTTTGTGGACTTCGACCGGGCGAGCACCTGCGTAGAGGGCGCAATGCCTGAACCACGCACCAAAACTCAGGAGCATACGGCCGCCGAGCCGGAACGACGTGCGGAGAGGAACGGATGATAGCATCGCCGTCACCGCACGCAGTTCGCGGTTATGAGATGGCATTTACGGCGTGGTCAGAATAATAACGCCCTTGCTTCCTGGCTGACCGCCGCTGAACGATTGGTTGGTGAACAGGCGGATGGAGCCGCCGTTACCGTTCGGGGATGGACTAAATCCTCTCACCGGGTCAGGCGGGCAGCCGGCTGCAATCCATCTTCCGGTGCTCTCGACCTCCGCGTCGAACTGTGCTGCAGCAGCCGTACCGACAGCCTGGACGAGCATGGGGCGGTTCTTTCTGGCATCTGCCAACATGGACTGCGCGATCTGGCACTGGTGGGCGTTCAACGGGATGCGCTCGTTGGCGGCCGATAGCCTCGCCGATGCGCCGGGGTCTGTGCTGGCTGCGGCAGTGCCGCCATCCCGAAGCGTCCAGGCGATGGCACCGGCGGAGAGAGCCACCAGGATGGCGGCGATACCGGCCAGCACCCCGGCCCGCAGCTTGAGATGAGTTTCAATGGCTTTCATTTCACCGTTTCTCGCATGCCGCCCACGGGGCTCCCCGCCCGTACGCCGCTCCAGCGATGGTAGCATCGCCGTCAAGGGGGATCGCTACATCCCGCGTGGGGCGATGCGGCCGAAGCGGCCCGGCGGCCAATACCGCCAAAGGACGCGGCCATCGATCGCGGCACTTGCGACGGGCCCAAAAGCACGGCTATCGGTGCTTTCCGGCGGGTTGTCACCAAGCAGCCAGCAGGCGCCTTCGCTGCCGGTGTAGGCGACGCGCTTGAGTATGGGTCGAGCGGGATCGCGGGGGTCGCGAGCGACCACCACTTCGCCGCGCCCCGGCAGGCGCCGGGAATAGGCATGCAGGTCCACGATCAACCAGTCACCCTCGCGGAGGGCAGGGAGCATGCTGGTGCCGGCCACGGCATAGCGCCCAAACCGGCGGCGGGCGCAGGCGAAGATGCCCGCCGCAAACGCGAGGAAAAGGAACGGGGCGAGCCACGCGTGTGACTCGCCCCGGCGGTTGTGCATCGCAGCGCCCGGTCTATGGGTTGGCGCGATAGAAGGCGACGTCGCGGTTCTTGGTGCCCCAGAACATCTTGTGGATCTCTTCAATGGCGCTCATGAGGGCTTCGCCGTTGGCTGCGTCCTGCTCGGTCTTGTTCTTGGAGGCGAGCTTGATGGCTTTCCAGAACGTGTCGTGGAGGTTCGGGTATTTTTCGAGGTGCTCCGGCTTGAAGTAGTCGTGCCAGAGGATGTCGAGTTCGCGCTTGGTGATCTCCGCCTGCTGCTCCTTGATGGCGATGAAGCGGGTGCGGGTGTTGATGGTCGCCGGGTCCTGGGCATCGCCGAGGGCAGCGATCTTCTTCTCCATCGAAAGGACGGCTTCGGCTGCGATACGGGCGCTGGCCGGATCGTAGACGCCGCAAGGTCCGTCGCAGTGGGCGAAGGCAGTCTTTGAAGGGCGAAGCAGGCGGGTGACGATGTCCATAATTCGCGGGTCTCCGTGTGGGTGAATTCGGGCGTGGCGTGGTGGGCCAGGGCCGGACGGAACCGCTCGAATCAGCGTTGCCGCGGCGCCTGGTAGCCCGGGTGCAACTCCTGATTATAGGCTCCTGCCTGAAGGCTTGCCAGACGTTGGGCTCCTCCGGAGGTGTCCGCGGCCTGCGGAGCCCGATACGACGGCCCGGCGATAGCCGGGGCGGCCGGATGTCGTACTCTGAGTGCGAGCAAGGCAGCGGGGTGAGACATGCGAGAAGTAACGGAGCTGAACGGAGACGGGATAGCGGCGGAGCTGCGAGATGCGGTACACGTTTTGAATGAGGGTCTTGGCAGCCCGGTGGGTTTCCGGCCGGTGGACTGGAGCCTTGAGCGGCGCGAAGGCAGCCCGGCGGCGATGGACGAAGGTATTGAGTCTATTCGGGCGCTGGGCGCGGCGATGAAGTACCCGACCGTGACGCGGACGGAGAGCCCGAACCAGGTGTTGCGCGACCGCCTTGGCCTGGCGGTGATCCACCGGCCCTGCCGCACCTATCCGGGCGTGAGTTCGAACTACTCCGGGAAGATCGACCTGCACGTCGTCCGTGTTGCCACCGGCGGCACCTATGAGGATGCAGGCAAACGCATCGGCTACCATTCGGCGGTGAGCATCCGCATCATGGAGCGGACGCCAGTGGAGCACGCCGCGCACTTCGCCTTCCGGCTGGCCGAGCGTCAGCGCCACAACGTGGTCTCAACGAGCAAGTACACCATCCAGCGCGCTGCCGATGGGCTGTTCGAGGAGATCGTTTCGGAGGTCGCCGGAGAGTACCGCAACACCGCACACCACGCCGAGCTCTTCGACTCGCTCCTCGCGAAACTCATCATCCAACCCGAGAAATACGACGTGATCGTCACGCCGAACGAATATGGCGACTTCCTTAGCGACGCCGTGTATGGGTTGATCGGATCGATCGGGTTGGGCGCGAGCGCATCGTACGCGTTCACGGCAAGCCACCAGGCGAACATCGGTATCTTCGACCCCGCGGGCGGCACGGCACCGGATATTGCCGGCAAGGGCATCGCCAACCCTTCCGGGGCGATCGAGGCCTACGGCTACCTGCTCGAATATTGCGGGCACTTCGACATGGGCCGCCGCCTCGTGGACGCGGTGCACGATTGCATCGCGAACGGCGAGAAAACCGCGGACCTGGGCGGAACGCTCAACACTATCGAATTCACGCAGGCGGTGCTGGCGCGGGCGGTGCCGCTGGTGTGAGCGCTGCCGCGCGGGCACCGTCAGAACATCGGCGGCGGCTCGCGCTCGGCATCCGGCGCAGGTGCGGGAACAGTGCCCGGGCCCGCCTTTGCGGCGGCGGCCGGCCGCGGCCTCCGTGGCGATACCGGGGACTCCGAGGCGGCCACATCCGTAGCTCGGCGCTGGACGATCGCCATTGTGAGGTCACCGCGGGTGCGTTCCAGGATGCCGCGCGTCTGGTCGGTGGTGCGCCGGAGCCCTCCTGTCATGGCGTCGGGGAAGTCGATCGTGACGAGGGCGGCATAGATGTCGTCCATCGAAGCGAGGATCGCTTCGCAGCCGTCGTACTCGCCGCGGCGAAGCTTATCGAGCAGCATGCGGCGAAGTTCGCCGACGGCTTCGGCGATGCCGTTCAGGTAGGCCGCCGGCTCGACGCCGAGCTCCGACGGCGATGGGATGGCGTCCCCGGAGAGCAGCGCGAGCGTCGTGCGGGCTTCGGCGTATTCCTTTTGGGCGTCGTGGAGGAAGCCGGCGTGGTAGATATCGGCGTGGCCTTCGAGCGCCGCGACAGCGTTATCGCGGATGGAGCGAGCCTCTTCGAGGATGGTGGCCGCGCGCTCGAATTCGCCACGGTGCACGGCGCGGATGCTATTGGCGCTGAGGCGGATGAGTTGGCGGCTGGCGGCGAGGGCCTGCTCACGGGCTGCGTTCTTCGCAGTGAACTCTGCCACGATTGCGGGAATGATCTGGTCGAGGGGGGCGGTTGCTTCACGGTCCAAGGTTGCGCGTTCCAATCTTTCAGCCACACCGCCACTCGCGAAGCGTGGATCGGGGATGGCTAGAGGTCCTTCACAGGGTCGGGGAATTCGCCCTCGCGGGCGGCGTCGATCATCTCGCGGGCGCCTTCGGGAAGGTCCATGCCGTATTCTTCGAAGCGCTTTTCGACCCAGGTTCCGATCTGGCGGGGATCGCGGTAGGCGTCCGGGCCACCGCCGGAGGGGTCGCCGTACTTCTCGATGATATCGGAGCGCGTGTAGCTACGGCCGAACTTCGAGACCATGCGCGAGGTCTTCGCGCTCCCGCAATGCTCACACTTCGCCGTCGCCTCCGTGTCGATTTTGCGGGTGAAGTAGTTGGTGACCTTGCCGCAGTCGCTGCAGCGGAACTCGTAGATTGGCATAGGACGATTGTCGATTGTCGCTTCGCGGTTGTCGATTGGCTGCCATGCGGTGGGTTCAGCCGTCGGGGATTTCGAGGGCACGAAAGTGTTCGACGGCGGCGATGGCGCCGTTGGGGGCGAGGTCGATGGTGATGGCGTCGATGCGTGCACGCTCCGGGCGGATGGCGTTGGCTTCGCAATAGTCCATCGCGCACTGCCACATCCGCCGGAGCTTGGCGGGTGCGAGCGATTCGGCGGCGAGGCCCGGCGCCGCCCGGCGCGTGCGGACTTCGACGAAGACCACGTCGGTGCCGTCGCCGGCAACGATATCGATTTCCCCGCCGGGGGTGCGGATGTTGTGGGCGAGGATCGTGAGACCAGAGGCTTCGAGGCGATGTGCGGCGATGCGTTCGCCAAATTCGCCGAGGCGCTGGCGCTGCGTTGGCCCGGAAGGCTGGCGGCGCGTCACCATCGCAGGGCCGCTTGTGCCACGGGGGCATAGCTCCGGCGGTGGATTTCGCAGGGGCCGCGGCGCTGGAGCTGGCGCTTGTGGTCCGGCGTGGGATAGCCCTTGTTCTGGCAGAAGCCGTAGCCCGGATAGCAGGCGCAGAGCTCATCCATGAGGGCATCGCGGGCCACCTTGGCAACGATTGAAGCGGCGGCGACGGAGACGGAGAGGGCATCACCGTCGATCACGGCGCGCAGGTTGGCGAGCGGCAGGTCGAGTGCGTCGGAGATGATTGCATCGGGCTTGACGCCGAGCCTTTCGAAGGCGCGCAGCATGCAAAGACGGCGGGCCGGGAGGATGCCGATGCGGTCGATCTCGGTGTGCGAGGCCCAGCCGATAGCGACCGGCACCGAGG
>JADEYI010000880.1_pt1 | contig 30145 bp, 31 predicted proteins | sample 8542331 | NCBI WGS metagenome assembly JADEYI01 (sample SAMN16510988, study PRJNA670497) | mine drainage metagenome | isolation source: biofilm near Copperflume 1 | place: Germany: Marsberg coppermine Kilianstollen | collected 2018-02 | reverse complement strand
GGCCCCTACTTCGGGCCACATTGCTTTTGACGGGGCGGAGGTGGGCTCGAGTTCGACAACCAGTTACTGGCGGCAGGTGCAGGCGGTTTTTCAAGACCCCTACGCTTCGTTCAATCAGTTTTATACCGTGCGCCGCATCCTGAGCAACACCCTGCGGCTATCGACAGAGCGGCTCTCGAGCCGCGAGCGCGAAGACCGGCTGCGCGGGGGGCTAGGGGCGGTGGGCCTGAAGGCCGACGAGGTGCTCACCAAATGGCCGCACCAGCTCTCTGGGGGTCAGCGCCAGCGGGTGATGATGGCCAGGGCTTTGATGCTCCGGCCCAAGCTGCTGGTCGCCGACGAGCCCACCTCGGCCTTGGATGCCAGCTTGCGGGTGAGCGTGCTCAACCTCTTGGCCGACCTCCGTCAGCAATACAGCATGAGCATTTTGTTCATTACCCACGATATCGGACAAGCCTATTACCTGTGCGACCGGATGCTGGTGATGTACCAGGGCGAACTGGTCGAGCAGGGCAGTGTGGAAGAGGTCGTCCAAAATGCCCAACATCCCTACACCCAGCGCCTGCTGGCTGACGTGCCCAAGCTGCATTAAGCCCAAATCTGAGCAGGACTATTTAGGAGAAGTGGGGTGTTTTGGTAAACAAGCCTCCTGCTCGGCCCAGCCACCAGATGCTCGAGCCGCGCCGGGAGGGGGGTAGCACCTGCGGCAGATCCAAGTCTGGCCTGCAAATCTAAAGCGCTTTCCGCCATTGACGACCCTGGAGGTAGGTTTGCGAATATCTTTTATCACCGCCAACTTTGTGGCCCGCCAGCTTGGCTACCACATGACCGAAGGCTGGATGCAGGGAGATGCGGCTACCCAGGCCTATTTTCGCCCCCTCGAGACCTTTGCCGAACGCTTTGAGGGGATGCTGGGCGAAATCCGGGGCATAGGCTTCGACGCGCTCGACCTGTGGGGGGCTCACCTGCACCCGTCCTGGGCCACCCCGGAGCATCTCGAAGCCGCCCGCCAGGCCCTGAAGGCGCAGGGCCTCGAGGTACTGAGCCTGGCGGCTTGGTGTGGTTCTCTGAGCGACCTCGAGGGGTTTTGCCGGGTAGCGAGGGCGGTGGATGCACCGCTCATCGCTGGGGGTGCTCCGGTGCTGCGCCAGCGTAGCGAGGCCAGCGCGATACTCAAAAACTATGGGGTCAGGCTAGGAGTAGAGAATCACCCCGAAAAAACTCCCGCTGAGCTGCTGGCCCAGATTGGGGATGGCGCAGGTGGGTATATCGGTGCGGCCTGTGACACCGGCTGGTGGGCCACCCAAGACTACTCGGCCCCGGCGGCCCTGCGCGAACTCCAAGACCATTTGCTGGCGGTTCACCTCAAAGACGTGCGGGCTACCGGAGCCCACCAGACCTGCGCTTTGGGGCAGGGGGTGGCCGATATTGAGGGCTGCGTGAGGGTGCTCCAGGAGATAGGCTATAGCGGCCCCCTGGGTATCGAACACGAGCCAGAGACCTTCGATCCTGGCCCAGACGTGCTCCAGAGCAAAAAACTGCTCGAGGGCTGGTTGAGCAGTTCTGCAAACCCGGAGTAAAGCGGATTCTCTAATCCAGTGCGATAAAAACTGCTTCTCGAGAACCCTCTCCCGCACACACTTATTTTTGCTTTCTGAAAGGAGCCCATGTCCATGAAACTCGCCGTCGTCGGCTGCGGCAACATCGCCGGGCCATACAGCCAGGACATCCGCAAGCATCCCCAGCTCGAGATCGCCGGTTTCTATGACCTGGATCCCGCCAGGGCCAGGGCCTTCGCCGCCGAGCACGGCGGGGTGGCCTACGACTCGCTGCCAGCCCTGCTATCCGACCCCACGGTAGAACTGGTGGTCAACCTGACCATCTTCGACGCGCACTACCAGGTGGTCAAACAGGCCCTCGAGGCGGGGAAGCACGTCTACAGCGAGAAACCCCTGGCTCTGGAATATGCCCAGGCTCGAGAACTGGTCGAACTCGCCAAAGCCAGAGGGCTGCGGCTGGCCGGTGCTCCTATCACCTTTTTGGGCGAAGCCCAGCAGACCGCCATGCAGTGGATACGAGAAGGCAAGCTAGGCCCGGTGCGGATGGTCTATGCCGAAGTCAACCACGGGCGCATCGAGAGCTGGCATCCCAACCCCGCGCCCTTCTACGCCGTAGGGCCGATGCTCGACGTGGGGGTCTACCCCCTGGCCCTGACCACCGCGCTCTTTGGCCCGGTGCGACGGCTCTCGGCCTTCGCCGCCACCTTGCAAGCCCACCGTGTGCGCAAGGACGGGCAGCCTTTCGAGGTTGAAGCCCCGGATTTCTACGTGGTCAACCTCGAGTTTGCCCAGGGTGCACGGATGCGCCTGACCAGCAATTTCTATGTTTCCGGCAAAACCCTACAGGGGGAGGGCCTGGAGTTCCACGGCGACCTCGGCTCCTTGCACCTGCACTCCTGGTTTGTTGCCAACTCGGCCCTGGAGTACGCCGATTTCGGCAAAGCCTATGCTCCCATAGAACTGGTGCGCCCTGCCCAGCAGGGCCTTGACTGGGCGCGGGGGCTGGTGGATTTTGCCGAGGCCATTTCGCAGGCACGGCCCTCGAGGGTCACTGGAGAACACGCCGCCCACGTGGTCGAGATTCTCGAGGCCACCAACCAATCCGCCCGCAGTGGGCATAGCGTCGAACTGGGCTCGAGCTTCGCTCTTCCTGCCCCGATGGACTGGGCCCTCAGTACTCCCCAATCTGACTAGGACTATTACCAGCCTAGCCTGCAAATCCAAGGTGGAGGTATCCTAGCCCGTTTCCTAACAATGGAGGTCTCATGTTGAATAGGCTTGAAGACTTGTTAGCTCAAATGACCCTCGAGGAAAAAGTGTCCCTGGCAGCAGGCTCCGACTTCTGGCACACCACCGCCGTGCCCCGCCTGGGCATCGGGCGAATCAAAGTCAGCGATGGGCCGAATGGGGCCAGAGGGGCCGAGTGGGACGGCATCTCGTCGGCCTGTTTTCCTTGCGGCACGGCCCTAGCGGCTACCTGGAACCCCGACTTGGTGAAAAAAGTTGGCCAGGCCCTAGCCGACGAGGTGCATAGCAAAGGGGCCCAGGCCCTGCTGGCTCCCACCGTCAACATCCACCGCTCGCCTTTGGGCGGACGCAACTTCGAGTGCTACTCCGAAGACCCCTGGTTGAGTGCGCGGATGGCGGTGGCCTACATCACCGGCCTGCAAGAGAAGGGTGTGGCAGCCACCATCAAGCACTTTGTCGGCAACGACTCGGAGTTCGAGCGTAACAGCATCAGCTCGGAAATCGGCGAGCGGGCCTTGCGCGAGATTTACCTCCTGCCCTTCGAGGCTGCCGTAAAGGAGGCCGGGGTTTGGGCTATCATGACCGCCTATAACCGCCTGGGTGGCATTTTCGCTGCCGAGCATCCGCTTCTGACCGCGCTGCTGCGGGAGGAATGGGGCTTCGACGGGCTGTTGATGTCGGACTGGTTTGGCACCAAGAGCACCGTGGCCTCGGCCAAGGCTGGCCTCGATTTGGAGATGCCCGGCCCGGCGGTGTTCATGGGTCAGAAGCTGCTGGCCGCAGTGCGCTCCGGTGAGGTCGCAGAGAAAACCGTCGAGGACAAGGCTCGCCAAGTTCTGCGGCTGGCCCAGCGCACCGGAGCTTTGGGGCAGGCTGCCGAACCCGAGGAACAGTCGCTCGACCTGCCCCCACACCGGGAAGTGGCCCGCCAGGCCGCCACCGAAGCCATGGTGTTGCTCAAGAACGAGGGGGCCCTGCTGCCCCTCAGGGCGGCTGGCCTCAAAACCCTGGCAATCATCGGCCCCAACGCCGAAACTACCACTTTGCAAGGTGGGGGTAGCGCGGGGGTCATACCGCACTACGCAGTAAACTTCCTGGACGGGATTCGGGCGGCCTTCAAAGGAAGCACCGAGGTGGCCTACGAGCGCGGCTGTACTATCGAAAAAGTCGCTCCGGCCCTGGATTCCAAGCTGCTGAGCGGGTCGGGGCTGCGGCTGGAATATTTTGCTGGCGAGTTTAGGGGTGGCCCACTCCACCTCGAGACCCTCCAGCGGGGGAGAAAAATGTGGATGAGCCTACCGGCGGGCCTAGACCCGGCGGCCTTCTCGGTTCGGGGACAGGGGGAAATCATTCCGCGTGAGAGTGGACTACACCGCCTGGCCTTATCCAGCGTGGGACGCAGCCGCTTGTACCTCGAGGGCCAACTCCTGATAGACAACTGGAGCGACTGGAAGCCGGGCTCGAGCTTTTTTGGCCTGGGCAGTGACGAGAAAATTGGCGAGGTGGGGCTCGAGGCCGGGAAGACCTACGCCATTACCCTGGAGTTCGCCTCCGGTGCGGGGCCTTTCGGGGCCTTTTTGCTGGGGGCCAGCGAGCCAGTTCCCGCCGACTTGATGGAGCGGGCAGTGGCCTTGGCCTCCCGCGCCGATGCCGCGGTGGTGGTGGTGGGCACCAATGCCGATTGGGAAACCGAAGGGGTAGACCGGGCCGATATGGGCTTGCCGGGCCGTCAGACCGAGATGATCCGGCGGGTGGCCGCTGCCAATCCCCGTACGGTGGTGGTAGTGAATGCGGGCTCGCCGGTGGAGATGGGTTGGGCCGAGGGCGTGCCTGCGGTGCTGGTGTCCTGGTTTGCCGGGCAGGAGGCGGGCAACGCCCTGGCTAACGTGCTTCTGGGCAAGGTCAGTCCTGCCGGGCGGCTGCCCACCACCTTTCCCCAGCGCCTCGAGGACAACCCGGCCTTCATCAACTATCCCGGCGAAAACGGGCGGGTGGTCTATGGCGAGGGTCTGTTCGTGGGCTACCGCTACTACGACAGGAAGCGTCTGAGGGTTGCTTTCCCTTTTGGTCACGGCCTGTCCTATACCACCTTTGCCTATGACAACTTGCGCCTGAGCACGGCTTCCTTGCCACCGGGGGGTTCCCTCGAGGTGGCGCTGGAGGTGAGCAACACCGGCCTTGAGGCCGCTCAAGAGGTAGTCCAGCTCTATATCCGCGACCCCCAGGCTCGTCTAGCACGGCCTGAGAAAGAGCTAAAGGGCTTCGCCAAAGTCTTTTTGCAGCCGGGCCAGAAAACTACGGTTTCCCTGGGTTTGGATATGCGCTCGCTGGCCTATTATGACGATGCTAAAGCGGCCTGGGTGGCGGATGCGGGCGAGTTCGAGGTGCTGCTGGGGGCTTCCTCACAGGATATCCGGGCCAGGGCCAGCTTCCAGCTCGAGCAAGATTGGGTTCAAACGGTTAGAGGTGAGTCATGATTACCGACCTGGGACATGTGGCTTTGGCTACCCACGACCTAAAGCGTTCGCTCGAGTTTTATGCCTTGTTGGGCATCCATGAGGCGTTCCGGCTGCACCACGCGGATGGGCAGTTGATGCTGGCCTATTTGCACGTGGGCGGAGACCGCTTTATCGAGGTTTTTCCGGGTGGCCCCACCCCCGACCCCACCCGCAAGGGCAGTTTTATGCATTTGTGTTTGCTGAGTGACGACCTGCACGGCATGGTCGAGACCTTGCGGGCCAAGGGAGTTCCCATTGACCGGGAGCCGCAGATCGGGCTCGACCACAACTGGCAGGCCTGGATAAAAGACCCTGACGGCAACGCCATCGAGCTGATGCAGCTCAGTGAAGATTCACCCCAGAAAAAGGTGGCTCGAGGGGTGGGGGTTCAATAGCAAAGAGCAGAGAGCCAAAAAGGAGCTGGGCACGGTCTTTCTAGCTCAATGGGCTGTCCTATTCTTTCTGAAAACCGCTCTAAAGCAAAATGCACAAGGGTCAAAAGCTACACCAGGACAGCAGAATTGCTGTATCGAGAAACACCGTCTGGGACGCGGTTTGGGTTTTTATGGCAGTCTTCAAGATTATGGGGCTTTGGTTGCCCTCATTCTCCACAAGCCGCAAAACCCCGCCGGTGAGGAAGTGCCTTGGGGTAGCGATAGTATGAAAACCGCCCTAAAGCCAGCTCGAGTTGTCGCCCAGACCGTGCTGGAGCGTGACCCCTCGAGGTTTGTGGCATAGCCCGCCGCTAGGCTTGGGTGCATCAATTAGCCTGTACCAGTCGTGTTCCAGAGTGTGAAAGACTGTAGTATTGAACCCATGACTTCCCTCGAGCATCTCCAAACCAGTCTTCCATCCATCCTGTCCGACCTCGAGGCCATCGTGAGCCTGGAGTCGCCCTCCCATGACCTAGCCGGTCTGGAACACGTAGCCACCTGGATTGAGCAACAGTTTGGCCCTTTGGGTGGGTTCTCGCGCCAGGAAACCAAGAATGGCCCTGTGCTGAGCCTCAAGGTTGCAGGCTGGGGTAAAAAAGTGTTGCTGCTTTGCCATTTCGACACCGTGCATCCCAGGGGGGCCTTTGGCTTTAGGCTCGAGGATAACCGGGCCTATGGCCCTGGCATCTACGACATGAAGGGCAATATCGTGCAGTTGCTGTGGGCTTTGCGGGCCAATCGGCAGCTCGAGCGGAGTGTTCCCCAGCTCGAGGTGTTGTTTACCCCCGACGAGGAAGTGGGCTCGCTGGCCTCCCGCGAGGCTATCGAAGCTGCCGCCCAGCGCAACCAGGCGGTGTTGGTTTTGGAAGCACCCATGAGCAACGGCGACCTCAAGGTGGCCCGCAAAGGGGTGGGCCAGTACCAGCTCAGCGCTCGAGGCAAGGCCGCTCACCAAGGGGTAGAGCCGGAAAAAGGCATCAATGCCATCGTAGAACTGGCCCAGCAGATTCCTAAAATCGTGGCCTTGCAAAATCTGGAAAAAGGCACCACGCTTGGCCCCAACGTGGTACGGGGGGGCACCGCCAGCAACGTGGTAGCCGCCGAAGCCTCGGTGGATGTGGATTTGCGGGTCTGGACGATGGGTGAATATCAGCGCGTCGAGGCCGCTATGCGTGCGCTGAGTCCCAGCTTTGCCGGAGCCAGGCTCGAGGTTTCTGGGGGCCTGAACCGTCCGCCAATGGAACCCAGCCCAGCTTCCCTCGAGCTGTTTGAACTGGCCCGGCAAGTGGGCGCGGGGCTAGGGCTTAATCTGGGTGCTGGACGGGTTGGCGGCGGTTCAGATGGAAACTTTACGGCAGCCTTGGGCTTACCTACCCTGGACGGTCTGGGCTTGTTCGGGGCCGATGCCCACCAGCTCAGTGAAAACCTGGTGGTCTCGGAGATTCCCCGGCGGGTTGCCCTCTTATGCGGCCTGCTCGACGAGCTCTCGAGGTAGATGGTGGAATTCAATGCGGTGGTTCCCGAACTGACCGTCAGTGACCTCGAGAAGAGCCTGGAGTTTTACTTGGGCCTGGGTTTCAAGGTTGAATACCGTCGTCCAGAAAGCGGTTTCGTGTTCCTCAGCCGTGAGGGAGCGCAGATCATGTTGGAGCAATATCATTTGCAAGGCTGGAACGTGGCCGAGCTAACCCAACCCTTTGGACGGGGTATCAATTTTCAGATTGAAGCTAGCGATATCGCCCCGCTGCTCGAGGCTCTTCAGAGGGTGAATTACCCGCTGTACCGCCCCCAGCAAGAGCGCTGGCGCAGGGTCGGAAATGAGCAAATCGCTGAGATCGAGTTTCTGGTGCAAGACCCCGATGGCTACCTACTGCGCTTCTCGCAATACTTAGGAACCCACCCCATAGGAGAAAATCATGCTCAGCCCTAGCGCCCAAAAAGTACAAAATATCTTGTCGGAACGTGGCTTTTCGCACCTCGAGGTGCGCGAGCTCAGCCAATCCACCCGCACCGCCCAAGAAGCTGCCGATGCCGTAGGCTGTACGGTGGGGCAGATTATCAAATCGCTGATTTTTCGCGGGACTACCAGCCACAAGCCCTATCTACTGCTGGTCTCGGGTTCCAACCGCGTGGACACCCACAAGGTCGAGGCTAGCCTGGGGGAAAAGCTCGAGAAGCCCGATGCCGACTACGTGCGCCAGGTGACGGGATTCGCTATTGGGGGGGTTCCCCCGGTGGGCCATGCCGAGGGCTTGCAAGCCCTGATAGACCCCGATTTGCTCGAACACCAAAAGATTTTCGCGGCTGCCGGAACCCCCAACGCACTTTTTGGCCTGACTCCAGATGACCTGCTCAACCTTACCGGTGGGCAGGTGCTGGCAGTGAAGTAAACTACAGGCAAATGTTCGGTTTCTTTAGCAAGCGCGACGAACACGTCCAATCCGAAGGGGATCGAGCCTTTTTGGTGCGGGTGCGCACTACCAAGAGCGGCGAGGTGGTGCAGCTACGGCTGACCAAAGGGGGGGAAATATCCTCCTCGGAGGAGGGGGGCTACTACGTGCGCAAGGCTATCGTAGCTCCTAAAAGCCTGGATCGGGCGGTGCTGGAAATCTGGTTTGACCGGGGTTACAAGCCCAAACGCAAAGAGGTCGAAGGTGGCGAACTCGTCCCCATCCGCGAGTGGGAGTGAAAACCGCGATATTCAACTGTGGAAGGTGAACGCCCTTCAGCTAGCGGATAGAGAACAGCGTCTCGTAAAAGATGCCTTTGAAGAAGCCGTGGAAGGCATAGGGCCAAGTCGCCACTGCGTCGGCTCCTGGAGGCCAGTTGTGCCAGGCAGGGCCGAGATAATATAGCCAGTGTCCGCTGATGGTGCGGGTGTCGTTGGAATCCAGGCCCAGCTTGCTGTTGAGATAGCCCCGCAGGCGGCTGGCAGTGAGCAAGAAATTCAAATAAGGGTTGTTCAGGGCGACCCTGGCCTCGTCTTCGTTGCGCAGAAAAGGCTGCGTGGGATCCCAGGCTCCGAAGGCCCGTATGCGGGGTTCTTGTTTGAGCGCGTCCTGCCAGGACATCTGGGCCAGCCCGACGGTGTGGGAAACCAGCCCAGCTCCCCCCGAGGAGCCTGCGTTTTTAGCCAGGTTTTCCGCCAGTTGATCGGCTACTTCGCGGACTCCCCTCGAGAGGCCCAGGGCCTTGTCTCCCCCCATCTGCTCGTTGTCTACGATGGCTGCCAGGATACCCTTGGGCAGGCGCATGGCGGCGGCGGCATTGGTGAGGTCGAGTTGGAAGGGTAAGACGTATTGGGGAGCTATTGGCAAGCCTTTGAGGTCGGGGTAGTCGCCGCGTTTGAGGGCGTGGATAGCTGCCAGCCAGTTCCAGGCTTCGTCCATCGCCGCCCCAGGGTCGGAGTAGGTGGCGGGGCGGTGTAGGGCTTGGTTGAGAAACTCTGCCCTCAGCACCCTGCTCACCGCCCGAACCCCCTCTTGATCCATCAACAGGCTAGCCGCCCCCTTGACCTCGAGGAAGCGTTCCACCAGAGCCTCCCGGCGGGCTGTGGGCAAATAGCTCCAGATTTGCCGCAGGCTGGGGTTTTCGGGTGGGTCTTGTAGGGTTGGGATAGGCCAGGAGAGGGCCACAACCAAGCTTAGGGCCACCAGCGCGAGCCATAACCCCCGTCGCCAGCGTGAAATCCATGAGAGGCGATGCAGGCGGATATTCCAGGTAATGCGCCGTGGCGAAGTCGCCATAATCCAAGCCCTAGGATAGCGCACCCCCCCTGGGCGTTGCGCAAGCTGGCTAACACTCGAGCCCAGCAAAACTACAGGCTCGAGGCAGGAACGCTCGGGCCTGTAGTTTTGCTGGCTTTTATCGCGGTTTGGGCTCTAGGTTTTACAACTCCTCATCCAGCTTTTCCATCAGGCCGTTAGCCGAGCTGGCTTCCTCCGGTTGTTCGCTGGCTGCCTCCTCGCTGACCACAGGATAGGCCCGCCGCCCGCCGCCCGTGCGCTCGAGTCCGCTTTGCTGCTCGCGCAGGTCGAGGAAATGGTCGGACTGGTTGCGCAGCTCGAGGTCGGTTAGCTCGGGTACGCCGAGCAGGTAGATTTCCTTGCCCTGTGCCCGTAAAGCCGCTAAGGTATGGGCCAGGTCGCCAGAGCCGCTCGCCACCACGGCCCGATCCCAGCGAGGGGCTGTTACCAGCAGATCGGTAGCGATCATGGCCTCGAAACGGGGGTCGCCGTGGGCTTCGCGGCTACGCACGGTGTATCCCATAAACACCAGCGCATCGAGGAACTTCTGCTGTCGCTCGTCGTTGGCATCGGTCACAGGGGCGTAGTAAAACGCGTTGTAGAGGTCTTCGGGTTTGGCAAAAACCCCAATCGCCTTGCGGTGGTCTATGTTCCAGCCTAGCCGCTTGGCCGCGTCGTACATGTAGGAACCGTCAATGAATAGCGCTATTCTCATTCTCACTTCTCTTCCCGCAGAGTTTTGCTCCGCTACGCTAAGAACCCATGCTACACCGTGAAGCCGTAATCTTCTAGCGCGTCAAGCGTTACGGCTCGAGCCGCTGGGAGGGCGTGTCTCAAGGGTCAATTGGCTTTGCCAAGTGCGGTACAAATGCTACTTTGAAAATAGATTTTCTCTGCATACACAACTCCCGTTTGGGCAGGCGTAACCCTGAGTATTTGCCGCTGCTCGAGTGCCGCTACAGCAGCCATCTCAAATGCATCTTGCGTCCCAGACGATGTTTTTGATAGAGCAAAAACGCCCTCCTGGTGTAGCTTTAAGCCTTGGTATTTTGTATCTTGCCTTTAGCTTTTCGCGTTGGATGTTAGACGTACGACGGTCTTTTAAGTTGTGTCCTCAGTTCAATGCTTCTCACCAGCCGTTCTAACAGAAGTGTTTCCAGCCGGATTTTCCCCCGAGTTCAAAAGGTGACTGGCATAACCTATCAGACTCCGGTACAATTCGGTACATGCTCAGCTTGCGGGAGCGGCAAAAACAGCGTCGTCGGTATCGCATTTTCAGCACCGCGATCGCTCTGTTTCGGGAGAAGGGATTCCACGAGACTACCGCTACCGACATTGCCAAGGCCTCCCACGTTAGTCGAGGTACGTTTTTTAACTACTACGCCTATAAGGAAGCTGTACTGCTGGACTTTGGCGCACAGATGCTGGCTGAGCTGCGCGAAGGGGCGATGGGTGAGTTGGCCCAGGGTGAGCCACCCCTGGACGTGCTGCAACGTTTATGGGAACGGCTGGCCGAAGTTAGCGAGCGTGAACGGGCCTTGCTTTCGCCGCTGGCTTACGAGTTTCTCAACCCCGACCCCGAGCGGGCCAAGGTGGCCTTCGAGGCCCTTTTGCTGGGCGACCTGGTAGCCGATATTTTGCGACCTTTGAAGCTGCGCAAAAGGCTACGTGAGGATATGTCTCTCGAGCGCATTTCCCGCTCCTTGGCCGACGTATATCTGCTCTCGTTCTTACGCTGGGCTGCCTATGTACCGGGCCGCAGTCTGCGCGAGGAGATGATGAAGTTTCTGGATTTGCTGATGGAAGGAGCCATCAGCCGCGAGATTCGGCGCACCAAGATTACTCGAGTCAGCTCGGCGGTTCGCGCCGAAAACTGATGTACAGCCTGTTGATACCCACACCCATCGGCCCCCTCTACGCCGAGGCCAGCCGCGAGGGAATATCTGCGGTTCGCCTGCTGGTATTGGGAGATCTGAGAGAGCGGCCCAATAAACTGCTCGAGACCTTCTCGAGCCGAGTGGAAGGCTATTTTGCCCGCAGGGGGGAGAGCTTTTTAGACCTGCCGCTCGACTATGGTGAAACCGAGGCTCGCCGCATTGCCCTCTACGAAGCCGTGCGGCAGATTCCCTATGGCCAAACTTGTAGCTATGCCGCCATGGGCCGGGGCCTGGCCCTCACTCCTAGGGCCGTTGGAGCCGGGATGCGGGCTTGCCCTTGGTTTTTGTTGGTTCCAGCCCAGCGGGTGATTCACGCCGATGGGCGCTTGGGCGGGTTTATGGGGCGCGAAGGCATTAAGAAATGGCTGCTGCAACACGAGGGTGTAGCAGTATAAGGAAGTTTCATATTGTCCGCTTGATGGCCGAGAATGCCTCCAGCACGCCTGTTTCTGAGAAAGGCTTGGCAATATAGCTCAGCCGCAGCGTGCGTACCCATAGCCCCCGAGGGGGCTGGTCGGCCAGCACCCAGATGGGCGGAAAACGACCGTTGGGCAGCGCCCGTAGCTGACGGGCTTTGTCGGCGAAGCCCTCACCCTCGAGCAGAATTCCCTGAGGCTTAAGGCCCTCAATCATGCGTTTGGCGCTGTCCAAATCCTGCGGCAACAAGACCCGGTAGCGTGCGCGCTCGAGCGTTACCAGCAGCAAACGCCGCACCAACATGGAGTCGCTCAATACCAAAACCAGAGGGTCTTGTGGGCGGACTTCGGCCTCACTCAGCAGGCCCCGGCTGGTTAGCTCGAAGAGCACATGGTAGACCTGCTCTTCGGGCAAATCGCACTCGAGGGCGATTGAACGGGCCCGCTTGAGCCCGTCTACGCGCTCCAGGACGCTCCAAGCATCGGGTGAGAGGGCGTGCCGGGTGGGGTCGCCGACGAGTTGCAAGACCGCGCTGGGCTCGACCCTGCCCCGCATCCATTCGTCTAGCCGCCGTAGCGACTCGATAAGCATGGTGCTGGTGTCCGCCACGCCGGGTAGCAGCACCTGAGAAGCATTCACCGGCATCGGCTCGAGTACGATTTCGCCTTCGTGCTGGCCCAGCAGGGTTGCCAGGGCCTCGAGAATTTGCGCGTGCAACACATCGTTTAGCTCATCCTCATTGATGAAACCCTGTTTCAGCGCTAGATAACCCAGGGGAGTACCGGGATTTTCCTGTTGCTGCGAGCGCACCAGGGTCTGCACCTGCCCCAGAGTCAGGTAATCGAAGCGCACCAGATACTCGCCCAGGTGTGGCCCTGGGGTGGTTTGTACGTAGGCCATGCGCCCGTCACGCAGGTGGATACGGCCCTGCGCGGTGGGAGAAGTGACGCTCAGGATGGCGTTGCGCTTGTTGCTCTCGAGGCTTCGCAGCAAGTCACCTAGTTCAATTTCACCAATCTGCGCCCGAATCATAATGCCAGCCCTGGCTGCTTTCCCATCTTATGCCACAGCCCTGATCCAGAAGCGCGGATGCAACCCTTGTAGGCTTTATCGCGGTTTTCGCTATTTTTACTGCGACTCATGGCGGCAAAAAATGAGCTGGGTAGGGTCTTTCTGGCGGGCTGGAGGGTTCTATGCTTTCTGAAAACCGCTCTAGACTTCAAACCTCGGCCCACCCCTAGGGTTATATACCTCATTGCTCATGGTTCGCTGCTTTTAGTATCCTTACCCTTGTGAAACGGGTTTTCTCCGGCATCCAGCCCACCGGCGACCTCCACATCGGCAACTACCTGGGGGCCATGGTCAACTATGTCGCTCTGGGCAATCAGTTGGGCCGTGAGGCCATTTACTGCATCGTGGATTACCACGCGCCCACCAACCCGGCGGCCTACGATAAGCAATTACTGGCCCAGCGCACCCTCGAGGCCGCTCTGGTCAACATGGCGGCGGGCTTAGACCCGGATAAGGTGATTTTGTTTGCCCAGTCGCACGTCCCCGAGCACACCGAACTGGCCTGGATTTTTACCACCCAGACCCCCTACGGCGACTTGACCCGGATGACGCAGTTCAAGGACAAAGCCAGCAAGCTCGAGTCGGTTCCGGCGGGGCTTTTGATGTACCCGGTGCTGATGGCCGCCGACATCCTGATTTATAAGGCCGACACCGTGCCAGTGGGTGATGACCAAACCCAGCACCTCGAAATCGCCCGCGAAATCGCCCGCCGCTGGAACTTGGAGTACGGCGAGACCTTTCCCGAGCCGCAAACCTACCTCAACCAGGATGCCCCGCGGGTTCCCGGTGTAGACGGCAAGGCCAAGATGAGCAAGTCGGTGGGGAACACCATCGGGCTACTCGAGGATGAGGCCAGTATCTGGGCCAAAATCCGCACCATGCCCGACGACCCGGCCCGCATCCGCCTCTCCGACCCCGGCGATCCGGGACGCAGCGTGGTGTTCAAGTTCCTGAGCTATTTCGCCGCCCCCGAACTGGTGGCAGTGTTGCGCCAGGAATACGCCCGGCGCGGGGTGGGGACACTGGTGGTAAAGGAACTCCTGATGCAGGAGATGATGAAAAAACTTCGGCCCATCCGCCAACGAGCCGATGCCCTGCGGGCCAACCCCGAGCGGGTGCTGGACGCGCTCGAGGACGGCGCACGGCGGGCTAGGGCCATCGCCAAAGCTACCATGGAAGAGGTGCGTGAGAAGTTCGGGCTGCTCCCCAGGCACACCAAATCCAAAGCATGATTCAACTCGCCTTCGCCAATTTCAGCGGCTCGCCCAGTGAACTCTCCCAAGCTGTGCGGGGAGGCAAAATCGCCCCTGCCGATTTACCCGTGCTGGAGCTGGTAGAGCAAGCCTTGGCGCAGGTGCGGGCGCTGGGGCTTGCCGAGCGCAGTGAGTTGCTACCGATTCTGGCCGGGCTGATTTTGTTCAAGCTGCGGGCCTTCGCCAAGCGTCCCGCGCCGATTGTGGTCGAAGAAGAGGAAGACAGCGAAGCGCCCACCACTTTTCTCGAGACCCTGCTGGCCCTCGAGGAAGCTATCGCTTTTTTGCAGGGACGGGCCCTCGAGCGGGCCAGAATCGTGCCGATTCCGGCACCACCGCTGCCGCGTGACCGCCGCTTGCGCAAGCTGGGAGTAGAGGTGTTGGTGCGAGCCGCCGAGCCTTTCGCCCGGCGGGCCGAGTTGCTCTTGGAGCCTGAACGCTTCGGCCTGCGCGAAGCCTGGGAGCGGATTCGCGGCTTTCTGAGTGGGGTGGGGAAGAGCCTGTTCTCGCGGCTTCCCTTCAAGGGTTGGGCCGAGCAGACCGTGGCGTTTGCCTCGCTCTTAGAAGCCAAGCGGGTGGGGGACGTGGAACTCTACCAGAGCGAGAACTTCGGCGGGCTCGAGGTCGAACTCAAGGAATCCCAACCGTAGCTAGGGTTTGTGGAAAACGCTATTTCCCTGCTTTAGATAAAGCCTTCGGCAACGGTAAAGACACAACCGAGCACACCTTTTAGCGATTAAAAACTCTAGACCTTAATGGTCTAGAGTCTAACAAACCAAGCCTTGCTATCTATCAGCATAGCGCAGAATTACCAGAACGACTCCTATTGCCATTGCCCCTAGCATGAAGAGCTGACGTACATTATTCAACTCCTGCTCGACTTCTCTTAATTGTTTGTTTTTCATAATGTACCCCCTTTCTATCATTAGAATAATACTCCAGACCCCCTATTTAGTCAATGATTGAGTTTACTTGAGGCAGTGTTTTGACAATTCGGTGATAAAAAGTATAATTATAATGATATGGAAGTCCACCCCAACGCAGAAGGTATAGGACAGACTATCCGTGAGTTGCGAAAGCAAGCACATTTCAGTCAAAAGAAGTTGGCAGAGGTTTCAGGTCTATCTCAGGCGCAGATATCCCAGATGGAGCGTGGGAAAACCAACCCTACGCTCGAGGTTTTGAATGCTGTAGCACAAGCGTTGAATGTCCCGACGTGGGTACTGATTGCTGGGCTAGCCGTGCTAGCAATCGGTTTAACTGCTGCAGTAGCCAATGAAGCGGGTAAGTCCTCCAAAAAATAAATTATATGGCTTGACTCAGCCCTTGGGGTAAAAATTTTCAAGGCATTGGAAGCGATTGTAGGGGTATTAGAAAAATCTCCTGGTGGTTTCAAGACCGCTCTAGGGTTTGTGGAAAACGGTGTTCCCCTGCATTAGATAGTCAATGGCCTTGCCGGTATCCAGGTTGCCATCATCCTTGATTGCATCCACCAAATCTTCGGTGCTGAGGTTGGTCCCCAGCACCCCCTTGCGGGCGCGGCTGCTGTGCCAGGCGTAGATAAAGTCTGCTCGAACCTTGCCCTTCACGTCGAACCACTGCCCGTGCTCGAGGATGGTCTCGGCCTGTAGGTTTCCGCCCACGTCCAGGCTGTAATCGCACAGCGAGTTGGCGATAATCACCTGGTGTACAGTCAGATTGCCGGTGACACAGATTTGCGAGTAGTTGATCAGGTTGCGAGCTACCACATTCCCCAGGACGATCAATAGCGAGCAATCCACGCCGTGGCAGTCCTCGAGGGTGTCTTCTATGCTCAGATTGCCGTTTACCAGCACGATATCACTCCCCACCGCCAGCTCTACCAGGGTGGTATCGCCCTGGTAGAGCACAATCTGTGCATCGCCTTCTTCGACAAACTCGCCAAAGGCTTCCAGGTGCTCTAGAGCTTCGCCTCGCACCTAAGATTCGGGTTGGCTCTGGATGATTTGATGGGCTTCTGGTAGGGAAATGATTCGTGGGGTGTTCATAGCCTCAACCTCGTTGGCTCAGCCATTTCTTGTAGCCCTTGTCCTTCTTCAAGTCTTGGAAGTCGCCGAAGTCCGGCCCGGCTTGCAAAATTCGCTGCACGATACGGTAGGCTTGGTCGGTGCAGCCCATCTTGCTCAAAATGCGCACCTTGGTGTCGTGGAGGTAGTAGTAGCGAGGTTCATGGGCGAAGGCTACCCCGCGCTCGATGGCCTCCAGGCTTTGGGTATCGCTGGGCTGGGCGTGTTCGTAGAGATGCCAGGCCACGGTGTTGCTGGTATAGCGGATGACCTCCTGGTGAAACTGCCCTTCGTCGGTATAGTGCCAGACCAGGGCATTGGCCGGAACCAGCTCGAGGCAGAGCTTGGCCTCGGCCAGCCCCAGGTCTTTGTAGCGCTGTATATCGGCCTCACTCAGGTTGTTGGGGCGGTAGGCGAGGTGGCCGTAAATCCATGTCTTGCAATAGTGGATATAGATGAAGTTGTAGTCGTCAGCCACCTCGCCGGAGTCGAACATTTTCAGCGCCTGGTCGTAGAGCTTGAGTGCCTCGAGGTAGGGCGGGGAATGGCGCTTTTCATTGGCTTTTCTGACCAGCTCCACCATTTTGCGCTTGACCCCGGTCTCGGTGGGTTCGTCGGCCTTGTCCTTGGAGCTGTTGTTGCGGAAGTCAATCTTGGTGTTGGGGAAAGCCTGGGCGACTCTTTCGCGCTCGGCCTTGGAGAGGTGATTGTACTGGAGGTTGATTTCTTGCAGTGTACCCATGCCGTAAATCTCCTCGGGTAGGTGCTCGAGGCGGCTGAAGGAGAGGTCGAGTTTTTTCAGCTTCTTGAGCTTGGATATTCCAGCCAGGTGTTCTGGGATCAGGTCAGGACGGGAGATGCCTGTCCAACGAAGGGTGCTCGGATCCTTCTTGAAAATCGCCCTAATTTCGGCTTGGCGTTCGGGGTCGTGGCTGAGGTTTTGCAAAAGCTCCTGAAAACCTTCGTCATCAAAGCGATCTTCTTCCTGGTTGTGATGGTCAATGTACAACTCCTCGAGGCTGGCTATCTCGAAAAACGACCTCAGCAGGCTCTGCTTGGGTTTGGGCCGGGTGGTGTAGGAGGTAAGGCCGTCGGCGTGCAGCACCCGCAGCTTTTTGAGCTGGGAGAGGTCAGGCAGGCTGTCCAAATAGCACAGGCTGGCATCCAGCCGCAGCTCCTTGAGGTTTTTCAGCTTCAAAAAGCTTTCTGGGAGGCTCTTGAAGGAGTTGCTGCCGATGTCCAGCTTGCGCAGGCCGCTTAGCTCGGTGAGAACCTGGGGGAACTCGAGGGGCTTGCCGCCGCTGTTTTGGTAGAGCGAGAGTTCTTCCAAACCCTTGAGTTCGCCAAAGCTTTCGGGCAGCTTGAAGCCCTGGTTGTAGTCGTGTTTCAGCACCTTCAGGCTCTTCAGGTTGCCGATGCTCTCGGGCAGAACCAGGCCGTCGTTGTTGGAAGCATCTAGCACCCGCAGGGCTTCGAGTTTGCCGATTTCCTCCGGCAGCACCTTGATGGCGTTATGGCTCAAGTTGAGTTTTTTTAGCGTGCTCAGGGTGGTGAGTAGTTTGGGAAAGGCTCCGAGCTTCTTGTTGCTCAAGTCCAGTTCTTCAGTGGGCTGGCCCGACTTGGAAAGCCGTTCCAACTCCTCCTGTACCAGCACCCGCGCTGACTTGGCCCCCTTCTTCAAGACCGGTTTGCCCTCGCGCAGATATTTGGCAACCTTGCGTGCGTCCATCCCACCTTCGGGCTCCAGCCCCGCGTTCACCAGGGCGTTCTCCACATCGTCGTCGTCAAAATCGGCATCCAGGTCGCCATAGGAAGTGTCAATCGTCACCGCCTTAACCTTGCCCGATAATGCCATATTGAAATATAGCGTGTTGAGCACCACCGGGGTGGTCACATCACCGGAGATGCTCAAGTAGCCGTCGTCGCCGTACATCCCCCAAATACCGTGCTGCACCTTTGCGCTCCCGCGCACGTCCAGGCTCACCGTGCCGGAAAGGGTGATGGCCTTGGCCTTCACATTTCCCATCACCAGCACGAAGTTCCCGATGCTTTCCGAGCCCAGGCGAAGGTTGCCGTCTACTACCAGATTGCCCGCGATGACCGCATTAAAATCTTTGTCGCTGCTCTCCCAGCCCTCGAGCACGAAATCCCCCGGAAAATGCACGTTGCCGCCCGTGTCGGCCTCATACAGCCGAATCTCGCTCAGTTCGTCGGCGAAGTCCCCGAAGGGCATCTCGAACACCGGATTGAAGCGCTCAGCCAGCATCTCCCAAGTTGGGGGGGCAGCTTGGGATACTGTGATTGGCTGGAAGTCTTGGGCCGAGAGAATCTCGCCACTTTGGGTGACTTCGGCGTAGCCCTTATTGGTTTTCTCGCGCAGGAGCTTATCAAACTCTTTTTGCGCGGCCTCGGCATCAGAAAAGGCTTTTTCAATAGTTTGCCCGCTCGAGCCAATTTTCCCGTAGCGAATGATTAATTGATTGTCTTGTTGTTCGATTTCCCAGAACTTGGAAGAATTGCCATCCACCAGCTCGAGGTACTTTTTCATAACTTTTACAGCCTACAACGCGCTCAAGATGGGAGTTGGTTTAGCTAACCTTTATCCCCCCCAAAAGCCGTACTATAGCGGATGGAGGCAGCTATGCGCGAGGTGTTTGTGGTGTCGGCGGTGCGCACCCCAATAGGTAAGTTTGGCGGGGCGCTCAAAGATTTATCCCCCGTAGACCTGGGAGCGCACGTGATGCGGGCGGCTCTCGAGCGCTGCGGCATAAAGGGTTCAGACCTGGACTTGTACGTCTTCGGGCAGGTCTTACGCGCTGGGCAAGGGCAGCTCCCGCCGCGCCAGGCGGCCATACAGGCCGGGATTCCCAACACCGTAGACGGCTACGCGGTAGACATGGTGTGCGCCTCGGGGATGCAGGCCACGGCTAGCGGTGCGCTTGCCATCAAGAATGAGGATGCCGACCTGGTGCTGGTGGGCGGCATAGAAAGCATGAGCGGGGCAGGTTTTTATCTTAGCAGCCGGGCCCGCTGGGGCTACAAATACCTGGCGGGTGCGCCCGAAGGGCTCCAGGACATTTTGCAGCGCGACGGGCTTTCCGATCCCTTCACCGGCGAAGCCATGGGCGACCAGACCGAGCGGCTGGCGGCAGAATTCGGCGTGAGCCGAGCCGAACTCGATGCGGTGGCCTTACAGTCGAATTTGCGGGCTTTGAAGGCCCAGGAGTCTTGTCACTTTAGTAAAGAGATTGTTCCTGTCGAGATTAAGACCCGCAAAGGGGTGGAGAGGTTCGAGAAGGACGAAGGTGTGCGCCCCGAGACTACCGTCGAATCCCTCGCTGCGTTGCGGCCAGCTTTCAAAAAGGACGGGGTGCTGACCGCCGGGAACGCCTCGCAAATCTCCGATGGCGCGGCAGCGCTGATTCTAGCGAGTGGTGAAGCCGTCGAGAAATACGGCCTGAAGCCGATTGTTAAAGTGTTGGGCTCGAGCTGGGCGGCTGGTGAGCCCTGGCGCTTCCCCGAGGCTCCTGTCCCCGCCGTCAAAAAGCTTTTGGGCAAACTGAAGATGGAAGTCGCCGACTTCGATCTATTCGAGAACAACGAAGCCTTCGCCCTCAACAACATCCTCTTCAACCGCCTGCTGGATGTACCGATGGACAAACTCAACGTTCATGGGGGTGCGATTGCCCTGGGCCACCCCATCGGAGCCTCGGGAGCGCGTATCCTGACCACCCTGATTCACGCCCTGCATACCTACAAAAAGCAGAGGGGCTTGGCAGCCATTTGCCACGGCACGGGCGGGTCGGTGGTCCTGGCCTTGGAGGCTGTCTAGGACGTGAAGCTCCTTTTATCCTCATGGGCTTCTATCCGATAAAAGTTAAGCTGGATCTGGAGGTGCGGTATGACGGATAATGAAACCACCCCTCAAGCCCCCCAAGAGCCCGAGAAAAAGCGTACCTGGGTCGAGGAAATTGGGGTTGCTGGCAACCAACTTGTAGACCGTATGAGGGATTTGGTGGCTGAGGGCAACGTGCGGCGAGTGATTATTCGCTCCAAAGACGGTCACGAATTGCTCACCATGCCCATGACCCTGGGGGTATTGGGTGGTGGGGTGGTGGCCCTGGCGGCCCCCATCTGGGCTGCCGTGGGAGCCCTGGCGGCCTTGGTGGCGCAAGTCAAGCTCGAGGTAGTGCGGGAGGAGCCGCTCGAGGGCAAAACAGAGTCCAAACCTGCCGACAGCGAGCCAAAAGCCTAGGACGGTTTTCATGAATAAGCATCCTTTTGTGTTAGGGACGCTTAAATAGCTCTGCCGGAGTCGGTTCCAGGCCGATACGGCAGGGGTGGTCAATTGTTTTCCACCTACACATTAAACCCGAACATCCGCATCTGCCGCTTGCCGTCCTCGGTCATTTTGTCGGGCGACCAGGGGGGGCTCCAGATAAAATCTACGTTGACCGAATTTACTCCCTCGAGGCGCATCACGGCGATCTCGGCATCGGCTTTGACGATATCTTGGGCAGGGCAGCCAATAGCGGTGAGGGTCATGGTAATGTCTACCAAACCCTCCTCTTTTACCTCCACGTCGTACACCAATCCAAGATCCACAACATTAACCGGGATTTCCGGATCCTTGACTACCTTGAGGGCTTCCAAAACCTGCTCTTTGTTGGGCAGAACCGCTTCGCTCATAGAAGGATCCTATCGCACTGCCTTCTAAAAATCCTGGCATGTCTTGCAAATCGAAATAAAATAACCCCACCGAAAGGTGGGGTTTTTGGAGCGGGAGACGAGGCTCGAACTCGCGACATCAAGCTTGGAAGGCTAGTGCTCTACCAACTGAGCTACTCCCGCATGGGGGTCTTACGCTCTACATCCTACGCCCCTTGCTTTAGGGTAGGACTTTCGAGGTACGACACGCTGCCGTGCAGCGCTTGGTCGGGGAGACTGGATTCGAACCAGCGACCCTCTGCTCCCAAAGCAGATGCGCTACCAAGCTGCGCTACTCCCCGTTGCTCGACTACGCCCAGAGGGTTGGCTCTGAGGTTAATCCAAGTGTACAGTTTGCCCTCTCGAGCACCTGATGTCAATGCACTGGGCTTGAGGACAGCCCACCAAAACCACAATGGCACTATTCGGCATCCTCTACCCTGTAGGCATGTCGCAGAACACTGGCGCCGATCAAGAACTACTCGATTTTCTTAAAGAAGGTGCGGCGGGCATTTTTCGGGGTATAGGTAAGGTTAATATCGTGGTGGTCGGGAAAACGGGAGTGGGTAAGAGTACTTTAATCAATGCCGTTTTTCAAGGAGAGCTGGCAAAGACCGGGGTAGGCCGTCCAGTTACCCAGCACACCCAGGAAATCAGCAAGCCGGGTCTGCCGGTGTATATCTTCGATACCAAGGGCCTCGAGGTAGCGGGCTATAGCGCCACCGCTCAGGAGATCGTCAGGCTGGTTGGTTCGCGGGCCAAAAACCCTGACCCCCTCGAGCATATCCACCTGGCCTGGGTCTGTATACCGGAGTCTACCAAGCGCGTCGAGGAGGCCGAGGTGTTGCTCGCGCAGACCTTGGCAAAACAAATTCCAGTCATCGTGGTGGTGACCAAATCCGTAGAGGAGCCCGGTTTTTCCAGCGAGGTGGAAAAGCTCATTCCTCAGGCCAGGTTTGTCATTCCGGTGTTGGCGCTGGATATGCCCTTGCGCGGGGGAGTGATGTTTGGGGCATATGGCTTGGACGAACTGGTAAGGCGGTCTATGGAAGTGTTGCCCGAAGGGGTAAGGGCGGCTTTTGCTGCGGCGCAAAAAGCTAACATCGTAGCCAAGCAGGAAGTCGCCAGAGCCCTAGTGACCAGGGCTGCCCTGGCGGCTTCGGGGGCCGCCACCGTGCCCATTCCCCTCAGCGACGCGGTGTTGATTTCGGGGGTACAAGTCGCCATGCTCAGTGGGATTACCAGGGTTTGGGGATTCAACCTCGAGCGGGGTTTTTTTATCACCTTGCTCAGTAGCTTGGTAGGCACTTTGGGGGCAACACTGGTCGGGCGCACCGTAGCTGGAGGTCTGGCAAAGCTAATTCCGGGGCTGGGTTCCTTGATTGGCGCTACGGTCAATGCCACCACCGCCGCCACCTTGACCAAAGCTCTGGGGGAAGCCTATATCGCCACCCTGACCTTTCTGACCGAGGGCGACCCCGAGCGGGTTCCGACCCCCAGGGAAGTGGCTGAGGAACTCAAAAAACGTTTGGGTAGGGTCAAGGTCGGTGCTGGGAAGTAGGGAGTGGGCAAAGAGCCCGTAGAGGTAGGACAGCCTTGACAGAAGGGCCTCCTCGCGCTACCTTAACCTTTGCGATTCTCGGCGGAATATATGCCGTTCGCCTGGGCCGTTAGCTCAATCGGTAGAGCAACTGACTCTTAATCAGTGGGTTGTAGGTTCGAGTCCTACACGGCCCACCACCAGGGCGAGAAAGTCGGAGAAACCCTTCTCCGGCTTTGTCTTTTGTTCCTCGAGGCTAGGGTAAGGCCACGGTGACAACCGCGATATTTCGGTTGGCGTGCTTGATGTTCAGGCAGAACTAGCCTGGACGATGCCTCCCTACACCTGGTTGGCCCTTTCGCGCTATGCTATTAATGTGTTGATCTCCGATGCCTGGCCCAGGAGCGGTCAGGTCACGCTAAAGCCATTTACCGACACCCTCTCGGAGGAGGAATGGCGGCGCTTTTACGAGTGCTTCCGCGACCCGGAAATTGCCGAGTGGAATGGCAGTCGTCCGCTTAAGATGCCGGTCTGGCTGTTTAAGCGGGTGGTGATGGGGGAGGTCTCGCGCGGAGACCGGTTGGGATTTGGCATCCTGGACGAGAAAGGCGAATGGTTGGGCACGGTTGAACTCTATGAACTCTCCCGCACCGAGGCTACCCTGGGTATCTTGATTGGGGCCAAAGATCGCTGGGGCCAGGGCTACGGTAGCGATGCGGTAAAAGCTGTACTGGCCTATGCTTTCACCAAAATGGGCCTGCGAAAAGTCAAGTTGCGCACCTATAAGCACAACCTGCGGGCACAGCGGGCTTTTGAGAAAGCGGGCTTTCGCTTTGTGGCTGCCTCTATGGCCCCACGTTTCAATTTCGGCTTCAACCCCAAGCCCGAGTTCGTGCCGATGGAGATTACTAAGGAACAGTGGGAAGGGGTATAGATGTTAACTGTTGACCGTTTAGGGTTGACCGCAAAGGCAAAAACAGACCCCCCACCAGTTGCGGGGCCGTCAGCGATTTGGTGAAGACCTGCTACCTTTAGCCGCCCCCTGCTCGTAGGGGGGCACTGTGAGGAGGTAGGCGTGTACGAAATCGCAGGGCGCTCGGCAAGGTCGGGGGGTCGGTTCTTGACCCGCGCCCTTGTTAGTATGGCTTCATGATTCTGCTCATGCCTGAAGAAACCGACCCTCAACACCTGCAAGGTTTGCCGGATTCTGTCGAGATTGCCTATCTGCCCAAAGAGGGCACGCTATCCGAAAAAGCCCTACAAGCTGAGTTCGCAGTGGCCCCTTACGGCGGGGCCAAGCATTTTTTCGCCGTGTTGCCCGAGCTGAAATCACTCAAAGTGGTACAGACCCTGACTGCCGGGGTGGACTGGATTCTGCCCAAAATGCCTGCTCACATCATCCTCTGCGACGCGGCAGGGGTTCACGACATCCCGGTTTCGGAGTGGATCGTAGGGGCGATATTGGGCGCAATCAAAAAGTTTCCCGAGTTCCGTGATGCCCAGCGCGAGGGGCGCTGGGCTTATGGCTGGGTGGGGGATTTAGAGGGTAGCACCGTGCTTTTTCTGGGCTACGGCTCGATTGCCAAGGCTACGCAGAAGAGGCTCGAGCCCTTCGGAGTCAGCTTCCTCAAGGTCGCCAGAACCGCCAGGGATGACGTTTATGCTTTCTCGAGCCTATTGGAGTTATTGCCTCGAGCGGATGTGGTCATTAATCTGCTCCCCTTCACCCCGCAAACCGACCGCTTCTTTGGTGCTGAACATCTCAGGGCCATGAAGCTGGGTGCCTTGCTCGTCAATGCGGGACGGGGCAAAACCGTAGACCAGGCAGCACTGGTAGAGGCCATCAAGGCCCACCGCGTCCGCTTTGTCTCCGATGTCACCGACCCCGAGCCGCTGCCCGAGGGGCATCCACTGTGGTCGTTGCCAGATGTGTTTTTTACCCCACACATGGCGGGTTCGACGCACAAGCTCTTGGAGCGCGGCTTCAAACTGGCGAGGGAGCAGGTTGGGCGCTATGTACGAGGTGAGCCACTGTTGAATGTGGTGGGGCTCGAGCAGGGCTACTAGAACTCCGGTTCAGGACGAGGAAGTCTCTATTATCAAAAGTGAGTACAGGAGGTGAGTTCCTAGAAAACTCATTCGTCCGAGCGGGCCACAGGGTAGGCTCATCGCATGATTCGCCCCAAGAATATTGCTGACCTCGAGCCCGTCCAAATGCAGGCCTGCCGCACCGGCGAAAAACTCTCGCTTTACCGCTCTTTATCCGATGCTTTCGGTATCCACAGTTTGCTGGTGCATCAGGAGGTTTTGGAGCCGGGTCGCCGAGCCTCCGCGCCTCATTTTCACAGCGCCAAGGAGGAGATTTTCTACGTCTTGGAGGGAAATCCTTCGGTGTGGCTGGACGACGAGTGGGCCGAGTTGGCCCCCGGCAACTTCATCGGCTTTAACCGCGAGAACGATATTGCCCACATGCTGGTCAACCGCTCGCAGCAGCCCGCCACCATTCTGACTGGAACCAAACTGCCTGACGACAAGATTACGTTTGTGGAAGCGCCTGCGGGGCTTGATTGAGTGCCTTCAGCACCGCCTGGGCGCTGCGCTTGTCGAGGCCGGGTAGCTTGGAAAGGTCTTCCACGCTCATCGCACGGAGTTCCTCGAGGGTCGAAAAGTGGTTGAGCAGGGCCATTTTGCGGGCTGGGCCGATGCCGGGGATGTCGTCGAAGATGCTCTTGAGGGTTTTCTCGCTCCGCAACTTGCGGTGAAATTGCAGGCCGTTGTTGTGGGTTTCGTCGCGCACGTAAATCAGCAGTTGCAGCGCGGGATGAGTTAGCGGCAACTCGACGGTCTTGCCGCTGGGGAGCACCAGAGTCTCTTCGCGCTTCGCCAAGCCGACCAAGGGAATCTCGAGCCCCGCCGCCTGCAAACCCTTCTGCGCCGCCCGCACCTGCCCGATGCCGCCGTCAATCAGCAGTAAATCCGGCATCGCCATGTTCTCTGCCAGGCTCCCGGTAAAACGCCGGGTGAGGGTCTGTTCCATCGAGAAAAAATCGTCAGGCTGGCCCTTCAGGCCCTTAATTTTCATCCGGCGGTACTCCTGCTTTTTGGGCCGCCCGCCCTCGAACACGGTGATGCTGCCCACCACGCTCTCGCCCATCAGGTTGGAGATGTCGTAACCCTCGATGCGGTAGGGGCTGCGCGAGAGGCCCAGCACGTCCATCAGCCCCTTCAGGCCAGGGTGGTTGCCGCGCCGTTCTTGCAGCTTGAGTTCGGACTCGAGGGCGGTCTGGGCGTTGTTCTGGGCCAGCTCAACCAGCCGGGTTTTGTCGCCGCGCTGGGGTACGCGCACCTCGACCTTGCGGCCTTTGCTGCTGAGAAACTGCGAGAAGGCGGCTTCGGTCTCGAGTTCAAACGGCAGCAGGACGAGTGGGGGTAGAGGAGTGGCCTCCAAGTAGTAGTCACGCATGAAGGCCTCGAGCAACTCAGCATCGCTGGCTTCCTTAACTCCCTCCACGAAGCGGCTGATGCGTCCTAGCATCTGCCCGCCGCGCATCTGGTAGTGCTGGAGCATGGCATAGTCCCCCGCTCTGGCAAAGCCCAGAAAATCCAGATCGCCCAGTTCCACGTCGTAGGCTTGCTGCAAGGTTCCGAAGAAGCTGCGTACCGCCCCCATCTGGTCGCGGATTTCGGCGGCCCGCTCGAAATCCTGGCCCTTGGCAGCCTCCTGCATCTGGGCCTCCAAAGCCTGGAAAAGCTCGTCCACCTTGCCATCCAGCAGGTTCTCGGCCTTTTGCACCTCCGCGTCGTACAAGGCCTGCTCGGCCTTGTCCACACAGGGCGCGAAGCAGCGCCCCATCGAGTAGTTGAGGCAGGGAAAGCGGCGCTTTTTGAAGGGGATCCCGGAGTTCTTGCGCAGCTTGAACACCCGGTCTACCAGGCGTTTGATGCGCCGTACCGCGCCGCCGTCGGGGAACGGCCCCCAGTACCGCGCTCCATCATCTTGGACGCGGCGGACGACCAGTAGCATGGGCCATTCCTCGCCGGTCAGCTTGAGGAAGGGATAATGTTTGTCGTCCTTCATCAGCACGTTGTAGCGCGGGCGGTACTGCTTGATCAGGTTGGCCTCTAAGAGCAGTGCTTCTACCTCGTCGCGCACCACGATAAAGTCGAGTTGGGTGGCCTCGAGGGAAATCCGCAGGCTCTTGCCCTCGGCATGAAAATAACTGGTCACTCGAGCTTTGAGGCTTTTGGCCTTGCCCACGTAGATGATGGTCGCCCCGGTTTTCCAGAGGTACACCCCTGGTTTTTCGGGCAGGGGTGGCAGGTCTTCGATGCGCATCAGGACTTTTATACTACCGGTTTTTTGTCCTGAACAGAGTGAAGTAAGTCGGGGGGGTATCAGAGGGTGATGAGCTGGGTCAAAGGCCAACCCCTCCGCCTTCGGCACCTCCCCTGAGGTTTGCCGAGAATAGCGTGTAGGACAGATGCAGATAATTGCGTTCCCAAGGGGAGGCCAGGCACGTCTTTGTAACAAAAAGCCCCCCCCTTCGTGAAGGGGGAACCATCCGAGGTCGCCATAGGTCAAGTGCCGCACCATGATTCGGCGACAGACAGGGGGGTCTTTGCGTCCTTGCATTCCATTCAAAAGGGCGCGCCCAGCTCGAGCCCCTCCTACCTCAACTCTCGAATCTCTCGCACCGCGAGGCCGATTAGAGCCAGCACGACTACCCCAGCCCCGCAAGCCAGCAGGATTAGCCCGATGCCGTCGGCAATAATTGCTAGGTAGGCTACCAAGCCGCGCCGCCCTATTTTCCCCAGCCGCCCCAGCACCAAAGCCGCCAGCAGCGAACCCGCCGCCAAGCCTCCGAAGCCAATCAGGATGCCCACTAAGGCCGGGCCGATGATGCCGCAGAACTCCGCCGCGAAGGAACGTAGCGCGTTGGCTGAGACCAGCAATGGCTTGGAAATAATCTCCGGCATGATGCTGGCCGAGGCGGGCATGAAAAACGCACTGCACAGGCCGAAAACCAGATACATCGCAAACAGATAATTCATGCTGATTTGTCTCTCGAGTAGCAGCACAACCACCAGACCCAGGATGATTCCGCGCAGCAGGTCGGTGAAAATCATCGTCGAGCGCCTCGAGAAGCGGTCTACCAGCACCCCGCCCAGCAGCAATAGCACGAGCTGTGAGGCGCTACTTGCGTCTGGGACTGCTCAAACTGATACGTAAGATTCAGCGTGGGGGACGTGCAGTCAAGGTCTACCGCTCGGTGGCGGACGAGCTGCTCATCCATCCTGACTTCTCGCTCGAGGCTTATCTGCGGCAGCACGCTGTCTGGGAACAGCAAATCTACCAGGGGCTCAACTACGTCTACGCCAATAAAGTCCCGGTGAGTAACCACCTGTACCGCAACGAGCAAGGAGTGTTTTGCCTGGGCTCGAGCCTGCTCGAGGGTGATGACCCGCTGGCCCTCGATCAATCTGCGGTGTTCACCGGCTTTCACGATGCGCTCTACCTCGACTACGCCAATGCCAAAGCGCTACAGGGCGAGCTAAACGCAGTCTGGCAGAAGTATTTGCGGAAAAAGGGCGGACAGTGCCACCTGCTGCGGCTGGTGCTGGTGCCGCTGCCCCAGGAGGTCGAGATTATCCCTTAGATTTCGGGTAAACTGAGCCTCATGAGTGCCGCTGACCATCATCACGACGAGATGCTGTACAAAGCCTGGGTTCAAGTGCTGGACTGGATGAAGGAATATGCCGCCGAAAAAGGTGTGCAGTTCACCAAGGAGTCTGACTTCCCCGACTTTATCTACCGCATGGAGCGACCCTACGAGGTGCCCACTACCATCATGGCGGTCTCGCTTTCTGATGAGCGCGGGGAGCCATTCTTCCTGGCCTCGGTCTCACCTCGCCACGCCGAACTCAAGCACGTCTCCTTTCGCGTCCCTGGCGGGCACATTCACTACCACGCCCACTGGGAAGAGGGGAAAGGGCTGGCGCTGGAGGGCAAGCTCAGCGTTACCAAAGAAAAGCTCTACAGCATGGCTGACCGGGCTAAAGTGGCGCTGGCAAGGGCCTGAACCTGCTTTATAAAACCGGTTGTATGGGCATTGGGGTGTGGCTCGAGTTTGGAGTTCCGTAACCGTCACCTACGGACGATAAGCTCCGTGCGTGACTACCTGATTGCGCCCCAGAGCCTTAGCCTGATACATGGCCCGGTCGGCCCTCGAGACCAATTGCTCTACCGTATCATCCGGCTCACTCACAGCGATGCCCACACTCATGGTGATGTATAGATTGCCAGCTAGGGCTTGATTCTTCAGAGCCAGGCTGAGCCGCTCGGCGAGTTGCTCAGCCTGGGCCAAGCTGGTTGCAGAAGCCAGAACCATAAACTCTTCTCCGCCCCAACGGGCCAAGCTGTCGCTTTCGCGCATGGCCCTCGAGAGCTGTAGCGACAACTCGCGCAGCACCTGGTCGCCCACGCTATGGCCGTACTGGTCGTTGATTTGTTTGAAGTGATCGAGGTCTAGCATCAGCACTGAGAATTGTTCCTTATAGCGCTGGAAACGCAGCAGCTCGAGTTCGATGAGTTCCTCAGCCTGGCGGCGATTGGCGAGTCCGGTGAGAAAGTCGCTCGAGGCTTGGCGCTTGAGGGCGGCGTGTTCGCGCTGGTAGCGGGCGTACAAGCCAATCAGGCCCAAGTAGGCCAGGTTAACCAGATAAAACTGCACCACCGAGTTGATGGCTGCTGGGGCAAACTGATGCCCCACCAAAAACCCACTCGGAAGAGCCAGCAGCGCTATCACGAAATAGCCCAGCGAAAATAGTGCGGCCCCCGAGGGGGTCATGGCTAGATAGGCCAGCGCAAAGAGCACCGGAAACCACATGGCCGTGGCGGTCAGGCCCAACTTGAACAAATCACCTTGCAGTGCGTAGTAGTAAAGGCCAGACAACTGATAAAGCGCCACTACCATGACCAACCCTGCCTCGACAAAACGCAGGCTGACCCAGCGCCGCCAGGCCAGCAGCGTGAACAGGCTCAGGGCCAGGGCCAGGAGCGGCTCGAACACCGCATCAAAGGGGTTGACCTGGATGCTGAGCCAACGCCCAGCCAGGCTAGCCAGCGCTCCCAAAGGCATCAAAATGAGCACTACCCGGCGGCGGTGAGCAGCCAGGTCGTGTAAGGGGGGCAGCCTAAACATTTAGGCCAGTCTAAGGCAGAAGAGTTCTGAAGGGGGAGGTTTATAACCGTAAAGCCGTGTCTCCAGCGGGATGCTGCTCTGATACGTCCGGTCTCAGCTCGAGGAATCGTGTTGCCAAGTACGTATCAGAGGCTTGGCCTATCCAGGCCAGCTCAGAATGGGGCTTTTCGCTATTCACTATAAGCGTTTTCCGCTGCTTCGGGTGGTTTACCACAGTTCTCTGCTCAGACCGGCACTGTAAATAGACTTCTTGCAGAAGTCGTGGATAGCTTATAGCCAATAGCTACGTCCGGGACGACCACTCCAGCTTTTAGAGCGGTTTTCGAAAAGAATCTGGGGGTAGCCTTGGCCTATTTATGTACTCATCGGGTATTTTGCCGCCGCCCTGGGTGGCAAAAATCAGAGAACCGCGATAGATAAACTCGCAAGAAGTCTGCTACCCAGAGGTTCATCTAAACCGCTCTAACCACAGAGGCTTGAGGCCCGTA